>Ga0102940_1000331_pt1 | contig 33142 bp, 23 predicted proteins | sample SalPonR2_C_D1_MG_FD_78215 | JGI IMG/M metagenome (GOLD analysis project Ga0102940, IMG submission 78215) | Salt pond soil microbial communities from South San Francisco under conditions of wetland restoration - Salt Pond MetaG R2_C_D1_MG | ecosystem: Environmental > Aquatic > Marine > Intertidal... | reverse complement strand
TATTGAATTATTGAATTGGCGAATTAAATTACTCTTTCGTTGCCTCCGTCGATGGGCACCTGGGCACCCGTGGTTTTGGCGAATATTGGTCCCAGCATCGTGGTGGCCAGATCTGCTACATCGCGCGAGCGGATTTCCCGTTTCAGGATATTATTGGTCTTATATTCTTGTACGGTCAGACCGTAGTGTTTGGCGCGGGCTTGTAGCACCTCTTCGGTCCAAATGCCCGTGTCGAAGACGGCATTGGGGTGAAGTATATTAACGCGGATACCTTTTTCACCCAGCTCCATGGCTGCTACCCGGCAGAGTTGGGTCAGCCCCGCTTTGGCTACGGAATAGGCGGCTGCTCCAGGCCCCGGGGCGGGTACATTTTTGGAGCCGATAAAGACCACTGCCGGATCGACACCCAGGCTGAGGTAGGGCGTCGCAAGTTGCAGCAGGCGTTGGTGACTACTGACATTGAGTAGCATACTCTTATCCCAGAGAGTCGGATCCATCTCCGCAATTTTGGCACTGGGCGGAAAAATTCCTGCATTACTGATGAGCATATCCAGGCCACCAAATCTCTTGACGGTCTGCTCAATAGCGGAACGGACGGCGGAGGGGTCGGTGATATCGCACTGCATGGCCAGCACTTCCTTTTGTAGGAAGTGCTCCGTAATATTCGGACTGATATCAAGCGCGGTGACCACGGCCCCGGCGTCAATCAAACTTTCTACACAGGCCTTGCCAATCCCACTGGCGGCACCACTAACCAGGGCAATTTTCCCCTGGAAGACTTTGGGTTTTCCGGCTTTCTTTAGCTTCGCCTGTTCCAGGCTCCAGTATTCCATCTCAAAGAGATCGGACTGGGGCAGGGCGATCCATTTACCCAGCTGTTCGGCCTGGTAAATGGCCTTACGGGTATGTTGGCTGATATCCTCGATAATCCGCAGGTGCTTGGCACTGGGACCAAATGATAAGGAGCCGGTACCGGGCAGGATTGCCCAACGGGGGGCGGGGTCCAATTGTGTTTCACCGGAATTGTACTTTTCGAAGTATTTTTTATAGTCTTGCACATAGCGGGCAAAATCTGCCGGGGGATTTTCGCCCAGGATGACTGGTGTGCGCTTCGTGCGAATGATGTGATCCGGAGTAAGGGGCCCGCGGTCGGTAAGTGCCGCCACGTTTGGTAGCTGGCTGAAGGCGGCCGAGGCCGGACGGTCGTCCAAACGAGCCAGTACGGGCTTTCCCCAGATATCAATCAGGGATTGTCTGATTTCCGCAATGCGCAGCGGATCGAAGGGGGCAGGCTGAGTACCGGGAATCTTGTCGGCCCCCTGTGCTGCCAGGTACTGCTCTGCTTTATCGACGATGTCAATCATTTTTTCGTAACTGGCGCGGGCATCCTGGTCGAAGGTGAAGACACCGTGGTTCATGAGGATCATGCCCTCCATCTTAGACCAGTCGGCATCTTTGGTTTGTTCGTAGATGGCTTTGGCCAAAATAAAGCCCGGCATGACGTAGGGTACGATCAACATATTGGGGCCATAAATCTCTTCAATGCGTTTTCGGCCCTCGGGAGAATTGGTAATGGTGACTACCGCATCGGCGTGGCTATGATCCACAAAGGTAAAGGGAATAATGGCGTGCAGAATCGCCTCTACCGAGGGGTTAGGTGCCGAGGGATTTGTCATGGCCATACGTTGGTATTTGACCATGTCCAGATCGGATAATTCATCTAGCTGGGCCAGTTGGTGTAGGGCCGATAATTTCACGGGGGCAAAACCTTCCGCTTCGATGGTGCCCAGGTCCCAGCCACTACCTTTGACGTACAGGATCTCTTCTTTTTCGCCAAAAATATTCTTTTCCTTAATTTTTACGGAAGTATTCCCTCCGCCGTGCATCACCAGATCTTCGTCCTGCCCGAGTAGTCGGGAGGTGTATACGCGTAGTTGTAGCAGATCGCCCTTGAGGGCTTTTGCTTCTGCCTCATTCCACAAACTCTTCATATCGTTGTTATAAATTTTGATACCAATTGAAAGACTTCTTTATTATGTTGATCATTATCGACGTAGCGTGAAATCACCCGTTCCAGACGACTATTGGGTAGCCGCTTCTGAATCGATTCGGCCATGGAGTAGGGGTGCAGCGGATCATCCTCATTAGCGAGAATCAGGCAGGGCTGTTGAATTTCTTCAAGGGCCTGCATACTCGCGAAGGGGCGGTCCCGGACCATACTTTCCAATACAGTGGATATTTTGGGGCCTTGCGTTTCCGCAAAAACGCCCAGGATAGATTCGGCCGCTTTGGGTAGACTTTGGGCGATCTCTTGAAAGTCGGGTCTTTGCTTAAAGTGTTTTAAGCCCTCGTTTTGCCGCAGGTATTTGGCCGCTTCTGCTAAAATATGCAGGGTGTCGGGGTGCTTTTGATCCAGCCAGGCGGGCCGAACCAGCACCAGCGCCTTTACCCGCTCTGGTGCCCGTAGGGCCAGTTGCAGCGCAATGCCGGACCCCATAGAAATACCACCGACCATGGTCTGTTCAATACTCAGGTGATCCATTAGCCGGAGGACTTGATCCACGTAATATCCGAAGGATGGTAACTGCCCCTCCGGTAGCGGAGCCTGCCCGTGTCCGGGACAATCCATGGAAACCAGCTGGATGTTTTCCAGGCCGGAAAGTATCTGTTGGGCTTGTTGTAAATTTGAACTGAGGCCGTGTTGAAAAATAAAGGGCTGGCCCTGGCCAGAAATAAGGTAATGCATAATCGTACTTTATCGGTGTTAGTCCATTTCTTCTTCGCCGGTGTAGAGGTGGTGCTCTTCATCTCCTCCGGCCATTAGGTAGACCAGCAGGTCTTTAATTTCCTGCTCATTCAGCCGGTTGAATAGCCCCGGGGGCATGGGCGAATAGGGGGATCTGGTTTTGGAGGCTACCTCCGCTTTGGAGATCCGTGTAGTTTGAGTAGCATCATAAGGATTCGATTGAATGCGGTAATGGTCTTCTTCTTCCGAAATAACCTTACCGCTTATCTTATCTCCGTTCTGTAGCTCAAATAAGGTGTAGGCATACTGGTCAGAAATCTCGTCGTGTGGACTGTAAATGGAGAGGATCATATTGTAGGTACTAAACCGGGTGTGCAATTGAGTCAGGTCAGGACCAACGTTACCACCTTCTCCTCGCATGCGGTGACAAGAAGCACAAAGAGCCGCTTCGTAGATGCGCTTTCCCTGTTCAATCGTACCCTGGTAGTCGCTATAGCCCTGACTATTGATGGCGAATAAATCTTCGGAAGAGTAGGCTTTGCCCGGACCTTCCGGTTGGGGAAGATTAGCGAGTGCTTCGCCGGGCTGATAGACGCCGGAGAGGGATTCGTATTTTTCTTTTTGCTCTTCCGGCACGCTCTGCATGGCTTGCTGACGAATATTTTCTATAAAAGGCTTGAAGCTCATCCCGCCGGAGGAGCCTAATACCTCATAAAACCATTTAAAATAACTGCTGCGCAACTCATCGGTCCAGCCACTTTGAGCACGACTGAGCAGGGTAGCGTAAAAGATAGACTCGGTGGGCGGCATGTTTTTTAGCATGTCGGTAATGACTTCACCGTACATTTCGCTACGCCCCGCAACGGTGGTATCGATCAACTCTGGATGCGTAATGATGTCTTCGGCAGTGTATTTTTCTAGTAAAGCAACACTTTTGGCCGTTGCTTCGGGGACTTCAAAATAAATCAACAGTTGACTTAACTCTCGATCCAGCGCGAGATTTTCGCTGGGAAAGGCATCGTCAAGTACCGGAATAAATTTTGCCTTACTCGATTGGCCAGGATCTCCCAGGCGGATGATACTCAGCGCCAGGGTTCGCAGATAGTCGAGTTGCTGAGCAGTAGACAGGTCTGTAAAGTTGATACTGGCCAGCTTTTGGTATATGGTATTTTTGGCGGAAGCCACTTCCATACGGGCCAGCGCAATACTAGCCTGCATAATGCGCATGGGATCTTCTGCCGAGCCTAATCTGCGCAGTACGCGATTATCAGCCTGGTGCTCCAGCCCGATCCGGGCAGCGTAGCGAATAAAACGATCGGTATGATTCAGATTTTGCCAGAGCAGGTCTATGCCTTCCGCCTGGCCGGGCTGATGGAAAGTCTCTAGTTTTTGTCGCAATTCCCGCAGATTTTCGTTTTTATCCAGAAAGGCCACTGGTCTTTCCATCTCGCCGGTGTAGCTGAGGCGGTACAGGTGAGAGTTGAGATTACGCCCTCCGGTAGCGAAGTATAAAGCACCGTCAGACCCGGCAATGGCATCGGTAAGCGGTAGTGGTGAACCAGAGAAAAACTCCTCTTTGGTGCCCGTGTAAGAGCTACCCTCCGACTTTAGATCAACGTAGTAAACCGTACCAAAGCTCCAGTCAAAGGCAAACATACCACTCTGGTAGCGAGTCGGAAAATCCAAATCGGCGCCCATGACCACGGCCGTTGGAGAGCCCTGTCCTAAAGTAGTAACCGGAGGTAGATTGTCGGGGTAGTAGGCTGGCCATTTTCCCGATCCGGTACGCCAACCAAATTCTGCCCCGCTGACGGCATGACAGACTCGGATGGGGCGGTACCAGGGCATACCAATATCCCATTCCATGTCCGAATCGAAAACGAAAAGCTCACCATCGGGATTAAAGCCAAAATCGAATGGATTGCGAAAGCCGGAAGCCATAAATTCCCAATGATCTCCATCGGGGGTAAAGCGTGCCACCCATCCCCCGGGCGGTTTTACATCGTGGGCGTGGCCCCGGGCATCGAGGTAGGGCTCATGTAAATTATCGGTGGCCCAATGTCTGGGTTGCCGACCATTATTGGCTACTTCTTCGGGCACTTTGGTCATGTTGCCGGCGATAAAATAGATATGTTTTTCATCCGGAGAAAGGATAAGACTGTGGGGGCCGTGTTCGCCCTGTCCTTCTAGTTTGATAACGGTTTCGATATCGTCCAGTATACCATCTTCATCCATATCGCGCAGTCGATAAACGCCACTTCCGTAGTCGATGGTTTCTCCGTCCTGTTCCCAACGTTCATTTACACTTACGTACAGACTGTTAAAAGCCCAGAGTAGACCCTGCGCATTACCAATGTCGAGGGGTACCCGCTGTACCTGGGTAGAATCGAGTATCTCCCCCGAAGCAGGTATGGGAAACTGATACAGATCGCCCCACTGATCACTGGCGTAGAGTTGCCCGTCCGGCGCTTCGGCCAGGGATACCCAGGAGCCGTGTTCATGGTCTTTGGGTGCGTAAAGGACTTCTAAGCGATAGCCCTCCGGGACATTATACTGGATGGTTTGCTCTTCTTCGGAATCGGCCATTGGGGTCTGGGATTGACAGGCCGTCAGCAGTAAGGATATTGGTAGCAGCCAAAAGGTTTGTTTCATATCGTAAGTAATAGGCTATGGTTATTCAGTTGCTTGAATATACCAATTTTTTTTTTGCGTCATCAAAAAGCGGCAAAAAATGTATATTCGCTCCAAAATGGCAACTGATGATTAGATTCGGAATTATACGGGAGGGTAAAACGCCACCCGATTCACGCGTGCCGCTTACCCCTGAGCAATGTAAGGCCATTCAGCGGCAGTACGAGGTAGATCTGACCGTACAGCCTTCATCGGGCCGTTGTTATACGGATGCGGAATACCAAAAGGCGGTGGTGCAAATGTCGGAGGAGCTCGATGATAGAGAGGTGTTGCTAGGGGTGAAGGAGGTTCCCATTGATCAGTTGATCCCCAATAAAACCTATCTGTTCTTTTCGCATACGATTAAGAAACAAGCCTACAACCGGGACTTATTACAGGCGGTGGTCGCCAAAAATATTCGTTTGATCGATTACGAAGTGCTGACGGATGAAAAGGGGAAGCGCCTCATCGCCTTCGGCAAATTCGCGGGCATGGTTGGCGCCCATAATGCCTTGCTGACCTACGGATTGCGTACCGGGGCTTTTGATTTGCCACGCATGCATCGTTTTTACGATTACGCCGCCGCTAAAGTCGCTTACCAAAAGATGTCCTGGCCGAATATAAAGATTGTACTTACCGGTACGGGCCGAGTGGGTAATGGCGCCGCCCTGGTATTACGGGATATGGGTATTCGTGAGGTGAGTGCCGAGAATTTTATTTCGCAAAATTTTGAAGAAGCCGTATTTACCCAGTTAAAGGTGAAGGATTACGTCGCTCACCAGCGGGGGATTCAATTCACACCCAAAGATTTCTATAAAAATCCGGGTGATTTCGAAAGTATCTTTGCACCTTTTACGAAAGTGGCCGATGTGATGATCAACGGCATCTACTGGGACAATGCCGCACCGGCCTTCTTTTCCGTAAAGGAAATGCAAGCCTCCGAATGGAAGATGAACGTCATTGCGGATGTGACCTGCGATATCGCGCCCGTCTCTTCTATTCCCAGCACCCTGCGAGCCAGCACGATCGCGCAGCCCTTTTTTGGGTTTGATCCCCAGACGGGACAGGAAATTCCGGCTTTTAGCGGAAGCGGGGTAGATATGATGACAATCGATAATTTGCCCAACGAGCTACCCCGGGACGCCTCCAAAGCGTTTGGCGCGCAGTTTATCGCTCACATTTTACCCGAATTCTTCAAATCGGACAGCGATATCCTGTTGCGGGCCACCGTGGCACAGCAAGGAGACCTGGGACCCCATTTCGAATATTTGCGGGATTATCTGGAAGGGGCGTAGGCCTGGGCAAATCCCCAATAAAAACTTTATATTTGCCCAGGATAAACCGTAATTCGACATTTTTAATCCGCCTGAGTACTCTATCAATTTAAATTACAGAGTACTCAGGCGGGTCACCATTCGAAAATAATATAGCATGGGAGTCATTGCACTATCGGCTTTACTTTTAGCAGGTACCGGATTTTTTATCTTTTCCAGGGCTTTTCCAAATTACCGCCCGGGACAAAAGAAGCTGCAGGCCGATTTGAAAAAATTGATGCAGGAGCTGGATACGATCACTATCGATATGGTACCCATTGATGTGAAAGAGCTGGAGGCCTTATCTACTTCGCAGGTGCAATACAATGCCCGTACTCGGGTGACCAAAAATGTAAAAGGGGCCTTTGTTTCTATCTTTGAAGAAGGGATCTTTAAGTATGCTTACCGGCAATACGCTTCGGGCAAAAAAGATAATGTCTTGCTGGCGATGACTCATAATCATCAGTTTGCTTTTTTGACTAAAAGTAATAAAACCCAGGTCGTGGTAGACGAGCAAGTGGTCGGACAACTGGACCAGCAGGCCGGGATACTCTACGGTGCCAAAAGTAAGCAGCCCATCGCTCAGATTGATAAAACTAAGGCGGAGCAGTGGTCGATAAAAATTAATGAACGGGAAGTGGCCAGTATGAATGTGATCAAAGAGGTTCGGGAAAAGGGCTTAAGTGAACGCGTTTTTGATTACGTGGTTAACGGTATTTCGGCGGAAGAGCAGGCCATTATTATGGTGTTGATTATCAATGAATTAGTCCAGTTGGCCGTTTAGGAGTTGTAAATAGAAGGAAGTTCAGACCGCTTAGTCTCTAATCCTTAAAACCATTTGGGTATTTTCACGTTGTAAAAACACAAATCCATCGATGCCTCACTCTGGGGCATTTGGTTAAATTGATAAAGTATGAATTTTTCTAAGAAGGTAAATCTGATCATCTATCGCTTTCGCGAAAAAGGGTTAGAAGTGTTTTTGGAGCATTTTGACGGGGAAGACAAATGGCAAATTCCCAGCGAAGCTACCGAAAAACCTAGTCCAAGGAACCTCATTGAAGAAGAACAGCTCATTGAGCTGGACCCGGTTCAGACGGAAGGAGGAGATCAAGAGGAAGCCTGGGCCGTTGAGGGCGAATGGCACGATATCCCTTCTCTGAAATCCATGCTATACGAAGATGCCGTCTTTCTAAAGGATCAGCTAAAAGACATGGAGAAGGGTGGCTTCATCACTATAAAGGATGCCTTCAAAAAGGTAATGCCTCACCAGTATGCTTTCCTGAAAGAACTAAAAGATATCCTTACGGATCGTAATTCGATCAAGGATCTTTAGTATCCTTTCTGCCGATCAATCTGATTTTTCATAAGCAAACCTTTTTGCATCCGTTGATAGTTTTCAGCGATTTGCCGGGCTGCGTTTTCCTGATTCGTTACACTGGCGATGTGTGGTGTCAAGACCAGCCCCTCCTGTGTCCAGAAGGGGTGATCGCTGGGTAAGGGTTCTTTTCTTAAAACATCCAGGTAGGCTCCCCTGATTTTACCGCTTTCGAAGGCCCACAGTAAATCTTCCTCCACCAGATGAGCGCCCCGCCCTACGTTAATCAGGTAAGAAGCATCGGGTAGCTGGGCAAATAGTTCGCGCTTGAGTATGTCTTTGGTGGCGCTGGTGAGGGGAAGCAAACAGACCAGTGTATTAATCCCTTTCAGGAAGGCTGATAGCTCTCCCTTTTCTGCACTAAAAGTATCGATTCCCGACAATTTTTTTGGACTATTGGAAAAGCCGGCCACCGGAAACTGCAATTGGCAGAGATCCTTGGCAACGGCTTCTCCCAGTGCACCGAGTCCCATGACTCCAATTCGGAGTGGGGTTTCCGCCTGGTTTAAGCCAGACCACTGTGCCTTTTGCTGCTGTTGTAAATGAAAAAGCAGGTTTTTATGGATGTTGAGCACCGCCATGAGGACGTAGCGGCGCATGCCAATGGTTAGTTCTTCGTCGACGATGCGAGCGATGGGTAAATGCTTGGGAATACTGGGATCACTGATGAGGTGATCTACCCCGGCACCTAGCGAATGGACGGCTTTCAATTTAGGGAATCGTCGTAGAATACCCGGTGGTTGTTTCCAGAGAACAGCCATTTCAACTTGCTCCGCGGGGGCTTTGGCCGGATCATTATAAACGATTACTTCCGGGAGGTAAGCCTGTAAGTAAGTTTTGAGTTGATCGGTGTTGCGGTCGGGCGCAATGATGAGTATGGCCATATTGTTGTTGTTTTAGTTTTCTGCAGTTGAGACAAGGCATGCCTTACCTTTACTTATCTACCTCTCCGGTTTGTATGTGCCACAGTTCTTGATAAGTACCTTTTTGTGCGAGTAGTTCCTCATGGCTACCCTGCTCTACGATGCGGCCCTGATCAAAAACGAGGATACGATCGGCCTGGCGAATGGTTGAGAGTCGATGCGCTACGATGATGGCGGTCTTATTTTGGGTAAGCTGATCCAGGTTGTGCTGAATGGCTTTTTCGGTTTCGGTATCCACGGCACTGGTGGCCTCATCCAGAATGATGATGGGGGCATTTTTGAGTATAGCCCGGGCAATACTCAGCCGTTGTCGCTGCCCACCCGACAATTTAATACCTCGCTCGCCAACGATGGTTTTATAAGCCAGTGGAAGACTATCGATGAATGTGTGAAGCTGGGCTTTTTGAGCCGCAGCCCGGATTTCCTCCAGGCTGGCCTCTTCCATACCGTAAGCAATGTTTTCTTCAATGGTACCGTGAAAAAGGTAGACCTCCTGACTCACCAGGGCCATGCACCTGCGCAGGTCCCGAATGGTCAGTTCGCGAAGATCGTGTCCATCCAGGCTAATGCTTCCCTGATCGACATCGTAGAGTCGCATCAGGAGTTTAATAAAAGTCGTTTTACCACTTCCGGTAGGCCCGGCAATACCAATGGTTTCTCCCTGCCGAATATTTAGATTAATATTTTTGAGTATGGTTTGCTCGGGGCTATAACTAAAGGAGACCTCTTGCCAGCGGATTGTTCCGCCATCCCGAGGACTGGCTGCCGGAGAAGAAGGGTCTTTAATTTTAGGTTCGGCGTCCAGCAGTGCAAAGATGCGGCGCGAGGCGGCGCGGGCCCGTTCGTATTCATCAAATATAAAACCCAGCCGGGTGACGGGCCAAAGTAAGCGCTGAATCATCATGGCAAAGAAAGCCAACCCGCCCACGGTAAAGCGCCCCGGTTCGTAAATCACCCAGTAAGCACCCAGGTACAGCGTGGCGGTAAACCCCAGGGCGATAAACATCCGGATAATCGGAATAAAGACCGCTGACCAGCGAATGGCCTGAAAGTTGGCATCGCGGTAGTTTACCGAAGCCTCCCGTACCCGGCTTTCCTCAAATTTTTCTGCGGTAAAGCTCTTAATCACCTGAATTCCTGAAATGTTATTTTCCAGCCGGGCGCCGAGCCAGCCCACCTGCTCTCGTACTTTTTTATAGAGGGGAGCTACCTTACGCTGGTAAAAAAAGCTTCCCACCACGATGATTGGAATGGGAATCATGCCGATCAGCCCCAATTCCAGGGAGGTTACGATGAGTGCCCACCCCGCAAAGAGCAGCAAGACCACTAATTGAATGATCTCATTAAAAATACTATTGATAAAACGCTCCAGCTGATTGATGTCATCATTGAGGATGGTCATCAGGTTACCCGTTCGTTGGTTCTCAAAAAAAGCCATCTCCCGGGACTGCATTTTACGGTAGGTCACCATGCGCAAATCGTGCTGCACCCGTTGGGCAAGACGTAAGAAGCCCCGCTTGAACAGCCATTCGAAGAAGCTTTCCATGCCAAAGATAAACAGCGTGAGCACCGACAAGAAGGTAATAATGGAAAGCAGAGAAGAATAACCCAGGTAGCCCTCCAGCCAGCTGGGCGGGTTTCCACTTACCGAATCAATGAACCAGGCGGTGAGAAAGGGCGGCATCAAATCGAAAATCTTATTTACTACACTGGCGGCGGTGGCCTGACTAAGCGGCCCCCGATAGTTGCCCAGGTACTGGAAAAGACGACGCATGGGATGTGGGATAGAGTCGGGATGCATGCTTATTGGCTTTGTTCAATGAGCTGGCTATTACACCAGGCGATATAGTCTTTTATGGCGTAGCGGCAGTGCTGAACGTCCTCTTCTTGGTCCTGATTCAAGTGTTGCAGACTGTCGGTATAGGTCTTATTTAAAAACTCCAGGCTGCGTATTTGTTTACGGATCGCTAAGCGAAGTTTACTGGTATCTGCCTGAGCGAGTTTTGTTTTTGCTGCCTGGTAGTATTCGGGAGCTTTACGCAAAATAGCCTGACAGCGATTTATTTTTTCACTTTTGGGACCTTTACCCCGGGTTAATTCGATTTGTAGGTGACCGCCGATATTATATAAGCTGGCATCTGATTGGTAAGTTTGTAAAAAGGCCCGGTATTGATACAAACGGTTCAGAATGGGAGAGAAGGGATGCTCCAGACGTCGGGGATCCTCCTTCGGTAGCAGATCATCGGCCACCTGAATCAGTGAGTCTACCGAATAGAGGGCGGCTTGTAAACGCTCGGCTGAGCTGAAATCATTAAATTCGGATTGCTCGATGAGGCTAAGGTCAGCCGCAATTCTTTGGTAGCTGCTTTTAGCAGACTGGCAACTGAGTCCCAGCAGCAGCATAGACCAAAAGAAAAAGTGATATTTGATCATCAGGGCTGATTTTGTAGTCGATAGTTGATCAGGGCCAGGCTCATCTCTAATTGCTCCTCCGGTGTAATACTAGTATTATCCATCACGACGGCTCCTTCGGACCGCGTAAGTGGGCTGTCCGAGCGGGTACTGTCGATATAGTCCCTGGTGTATAAATTCTTTCTAATGGCCTTGATATCCGCGGCTTGCCCTTTCTTGCGTAGCTGCTGATACCGCCTTTGGACCCGTACTTCCATACTAGCCGTAAGGAAAATTTTCACCTCCGCATCTGGAATGACAACGGTACCAATATCCCGACCATCCATAGCTACGCCTTTCTGGGCAGCCATTTCTTTTTGTTGGTGGACCATAGCCCGGCGAACGGCGGGAATAACGGCGATGTGACTTACTTTTTCGGCAACCGCCATACCCCTGATCTCTTCCTCTACCACCTCCTCATTCAGGAGGGTGGATACTCCAGTCTGGGTAGTTTCAAAACGAATGTGGATGTCGGGAAGTAATTCCGCTACGGCGGCCCGGTCAAAAACGGAACAGTTATGACGGATCGCATAAAGCGTGACGGCCCGGTACATGGCGCCGGTATCTATATAGGTGTAGCCCAGACGCAGGGCTAATCCTTTCGCCAAGGTACTCTTACCGCAAGAAGAATAACCGTCTACCGCAATGTTGATCCGTCGTTGGGTCACCGCATCTGTTTTAAAGGAGAGTTTGTCTCACCGGGTGCTTGGTTACCAATTTAAGCGGGAGATACAATGTTCTACCACAATTCCGCTACACCAGCTGTCTAAAGGAGAGACGGTATTTAATACTCGTCTTCGTTAAACAGGAAATCGTCTTTGCGCGGGTAATCCGGCCAGATATCCTCAATACTCTCGTAGACTTCACCTTCGTCTTCCATCTGCTGTAGATTCTCGATGACCTCAAGGGGTGCGCCCGAACGGATGGCGTAATCAATTAATTCATCACGTGTGGCAGGCCATGGTGCATCCTCGAGATGATAGGCCAGTTCTAATGTCCAATACATATTATCTCGCTTGTTTTATAGATTTTGAATAGATTAATTTTACTAATAGTTTACCCCGGCTTCGGAGTACGATATACATTAAAAGCATTTTATGTTAAACCCAAAAGGGGAAAAGGGAAAAAATGTTTACCTTTTTGCGCAATAATACAAAATAGAAAGATTCGCTGCTCATCTTTTTTTCCAATCTTATCAGATTGTGCTTAATTTCCTGGAAATGCGTGGATGATTTCGTAGGGACTGCCGCGTAGGTCTTTAGGGATTTGACCAATTTCTAGAGAATTATCCGGTCCGGTAGGATCGCAATACAAGTATTTTTTACCCTGGTAGTAGATGGTTTCGCCCAGTACATGAGGAAGATACACCCCTACAGATAAGTGGTCCGGGTAAGCAATCAGGATCATCGGCAGCTCTAATGTATGCTCAATCAGAGCGTAGAACAGGGCAGAACGATCTTCACAATCAGAGACGGGATAATGCAGTACTTCATCGGGAATCATAGGTTTACTCTTGCCAAAGAATTCTTTATCTTCCATGTACTTAAAAGCACTTCGGGTGAAATTCACCAAAAACTGAACGGATAATTGCGTATCCATGTCTTTGATGCTGTTCTTAATCTGGGGGAGTAAAGAATTAAGTAAAGGCGTCGACATGGGCGCGCGCACGTATTCGGTCTCATCAATAAAGGGATAATCTTTCATGAGCTGGATATACGAGCGATCCACCTGTACCGGCCAGTGGTATAGGCTATCCAGGAATTGGAATCGTATGTATTTTTGCTCGATCTCCGGTTTGAATTTAGGCATATTACGCAGGCTAAAAGAAAAGGACCGCCCCCGGGGATTAGGGATGAAATCGAGTAAATAGACGGGGCCATCGTCGTAGGCCTCGTTGCCAATTTCGGAGATATTGACGAAGGTTTTTTCGTCCAGTTTGATCAGTGGCACATCAAAAATTTTTTCCTGGGTATAAACACAAAGGAAAACTTCTTCGTCGCGAAGGGTAATGCGTGCATCCAGGCCAGACTGGTTCAGTAGAAACCAAATAAAGAGGAGCTGTTCCTGCTTTTTTCTGTTCTTATAAATTTGTCGGGTAGCCTGCTGGCAAAGTTTAAAGAAGAGCCAATCGTTGAGCTGTAATTGCTGCTGCTGATCCTGTAGGCCTTGCAGCAAGGACTGGTGCGCACTGCGTTCCAACTGCGCATAAAGCCGGGAGATGGCCTGACTATTAATTTTTAGTTCCTGTCGGGGTAGAACCGATTTGTCATAATCTAATTCGATGAGTTCGGAATAGAAGCGGACCAATACCCTTTCCGCTCGAAGAGAGGTTCCAGACAAAAGGAAGAGGCCAATAAAGAGATAGCTTATTTTTTTCATAGCTTTAATAAGTGCGAAACTTGCCTCTTTAAAAATATAAAGCCCTGTCCATAAGTTCAAGACAAGGCTTTATATTTTTAATCCGGGCGTGAATTACTTGGATGAGCAGCTTAGAGGATCAACATCGCATCACCGTAAGTAAAGAATCGGTATTTCTCCTTAACGGCTTCCTTATAAGCTTTTTTGATCAGTTCATTTCCTCCAAAAGCACTAGCCATGATTAACAGGCTGGATTTTGGTAGGTGCAGATTGGTGACCATCGCCGTTGGAATATGAAAATCATAAGGTGGATAGATAAATTTATTGGTCCAGCCCTGCGCAGTTTTAAGTAATCCCTCGGCCGATACCGCCGATTCTACGGACCGCACAGAAGTCGTACCAATGGCCACTACCTGCCTTTTTTCCGTTTTGGCCCGGTTAACCAACTCTACGGCCTCTGATTGGATGTTAAAAAACTCAGCATCCATTTTATGTTTGGATAAATCTTCTACTTCAATATTCCGGAAGGTACCCAATCCGATATGCAGGGTCAGATAAGCAAAGTCAATACCCTTGATCTCCAGTCGCTTCATTAACTCCTCGCTAAAGTGCAGGCCGGCGGCTGGTGCTGCCACGGCACCCAGCACCTCGGAGTAGATGGTTTGAAAACGCTCTTTGTCCAGCGCTTCTGCGGGGCGCGAAAGGGATTTGGGCAGGGGCGTGTTACCCAGGCGATGCAGTTCTTCCTGGAATTCTTCATCCGTACCGTCGTATAGAAAGCGAATCGTCCTTCCGCGCGAGGTGGTATTGTCGACGACCTCAGCAATGAGGATATCATTGTGTTCGCTGTCGCTAAAATAGAGTTTATTCCCTACTCGAATTTTGCGGGCGGGGTCAACGAGTACATCCCAGAGGCGAGATTCGGGATTGAGCTCCCGCAGTAGAAATACTTCAATTTGGGCTCCCGTTTTCTCTTTTTTTCCGAATAAGCGGGCGGGGAAGACCTTGGTATTGTTAAAGACAAAGACATCCTTTTCGTCGAAATAATTGATGAGGTCTTTGAAAGTTTTATGTTCGATCTCTCCCGTTTCGCGATGCACGACCATCAGGCGAGATTCGTCACGACGTTCGGATGGGTATTTGGCGATCAATTCTTTGGGTAGTTCGAAATTAAATTGAGACAGTTTTGTCCGCATATTGCTATTTTTTTGAGAAGGTCAAAGATAATACTTTCTGGTAAAATGGCGGATGGTAGCCCGTTTTTTCATCTATTTAACCGGATAAAACTCCAGTAGGTTCTCGTTTGGGCTCCGTTAGCAGAAAAAAATACTCCATTAATCGAAGGAATTACTCCGGGTACATACAAATAATTACTTTAGCAACTCTTTAGCGATCCATTACCTTCGAACCAGTAAAGCAATAAATGAGAACCATATTTAAAGTTTTTTACGAAAGTATTATCCAGGCTGTGCAAGCCCTGAATGCCAATCGGCTGCGTTCTTTTCTTTCTTTACTGGGGATTACCATTGGTATTTTCTGCATCATTGGGGTGCTGGCTGCCGTAGACTCTCTGGAGGATAATGTCCGGGGAAGTATTAATAAGCTGGGGGATGATGTACTCTATGTACAAAAAATGAGCTGGGGAGAAGACCCAGGAGCGAATTACTTCAAGTATCTGCGTCGACCCAGTGTTGCCCATTCAGAATACGAGGCCATCAAAGAGAAAGTACGCAATCTGGATAAGGTGGCTTATCAGGTAGGGGTAGGGGGACGGACCCTGAAGTGGCGTTCTAATAATGTACAGGGTGGCTATTTGCTGGCCGTCACCCCCGAATACCTGGATTTGATGAACTTCGAATTTGAAGCCGGACGGTTTTTCTCTCCGACCGAAGCGGCTTACGGTTCGCCCCGGATCGTCATTGGGTTTGAATTGGCCGAAGCTTTATTCGGAACGGTGGATCCCATCGGAAAAGAAATAAAGGTAGGCGGACGTAAAATGGAGGTAATTGGGGTGCTGGAAAAATCGGGAGAAAGTATCATTAATATCATGGACTTTGACGAGGTTATCCTCTGCTCCTACAATTATGCCCGCAAAATTGCCAACCTCAAGCAAAACGTATTTTTCTCTAACTCTTCGGTGAACATCAAGGCCAAAGAAGGGGTGAACCTGGAAGACCTGAAAGCCGAGGTGCGGGGCGTCATGCGGGCGGAGCGGCGGCTCAAGCCAAAAGAGGAGGATGATTTTTCCATCAATCAACTCTCAATCATTGCGAATTTTCTGGATGGCTTCTTTAATGTACTTAATGTAATGGCTTTAATTATCGGTGGCTTTGCCATCCTGGTGGGTGCCTTTAGCGTAGCGAATATCATGTTTGTATCGGTAAAAGAACGCACTAAATTGATTGGCATCAAAAAGGCCCTGGGGGCCAAACGCTGGGTGATTCTTCTGGAATTCCTCATTGAGGCCATTATTCTCTGTGTTATCGGTGGGGCCGTCGGCCTGGGAATTATTGCCCTGGCGCTGACCATTCTTACTCAGGTGATTGAATTTGATCTTTACCTGTCGGCCGCCAATATGGTCCAGGGACTTACCCTCTCCGTAGGGATTGGTATTGTAGCCGGTATGATCCCCGCCATCCGCGCCTCCGGAATGGACCCGGTGAATGCCATGCGGCATTAGGGTGGGGTAGCAAGAGTCAGCGCTAAAAAAAATAAGGACTTATCTATTTTGGCAACAGCCCCAAAATCGACCAAATAAGGTGATTTTGCTTTCTATACGGAAAAAACCGCTCCGTAGGCTTGTTGAACCTTAACATAAATTTTTGCTTCCTGTTAAAATAATTTTAAGAAATATCCATTCATATAAGGGTGTTGAGATGAATACCTATCCCCTGGGTGGGTGTCGACATCTTTTTCCCCATTTGACATTTTGTCTGAGTTTGGTAATCTGTTAAAGATGTTGCTTTCTTGTATTTTTTTACATGCTTAGCCTCGTTTTTTTCCAGTAAACTTCTAACTTTGGGCGCCCTTGTCGAAGGCTTCCTGACAGATAAACAGCCAGAAACAAGTGTGAAAAAATGTAAAGTGTAAAATGATGTTTTTCTAACTCGTAGGTGGTGCTTTGCGCGAAATTGCATCAGAACGGGCGATGAGAGGTGAAAAATAGGCGGCTAAATTATCCTCGGGCAATGCTTGGCATTTGGCCATTAAAATCTTGCTTCCTGATCTGGCCGTTTTGACTATTACTTCCTCGAATGAAAAACAGTATTGAGTAGTAAATAATATTCGAGTATCTCAAAAACTTATCTGATGGCTGGATTACGTTTCATAGCAATCCTCTTCCTTGTATCGGCTGCTACCGGGCTTAGTGCTCAGCAGCTTTCCTTATTTACGCAGTACCGCGAAAATCTAACGGTCATAAATCCGGCCGCAGTAGAATCGGATTATTTGGTATTTGGACAAAATATGACTTTCGGAGCCTCCTATCGCAACCAGTGGGTTGGTCTGGAGGGTTCTCCTACTACCCAGGTCGCTCGTTTTAGTTACCTGGCGGATGGAATGAGTGGCGTAGCCTTGATGGGAGGCGCACATATCATTAATGATGTTACTGGTCCGACGGGCCTGACGGGGATCTATGGCCGGGTGGCCGGTATCCTTACCGATGATCCCGCCTACGGTGGTTTTGTCGTTGGCCTGAGTGCGGGCTATGTGCAATATCGCATTAATGGGTCGGATATCGTGTTTCGGGATATGGAAGACAATATTGGGGCTACCAACCAGTCACAGATGTATCCCGATTTGGGCGTGGGTCTTTACTTTTATAAAAATGTGGGCCGATTCGATGATATGTTCTACGCGGGTTTGTCGGTACCCCAGGTCTTTGGCCTGGATTTGACCTTCCAGAATGAAGATGGTGAATTCTCCACCCAGCGCGTTCAGCACGTTTACGCCAGTGCAGGCTTTTACAAATTCTTCGATAACGATAGCTTTCTGGAGCCCTCGATTTGGGTAAAGTATGCGCCTAATGCGCCGACCAACGTAGACGTAAACCTGCGCTATCAACTTCCAACCACCCTTTGGGTGGGCGCTGGAGTCTCTACTGCCCAAACGGTCCATTTGGAGACCGGCCTGATTTTAGGAGAAAATGTGGGGATGTATAACACGCTCCGTCTGGGCTACGGCTTTGATTATTCCTTTAGTTCTTTTGGACCTACGGCGGGGAATACACACGAATTGAACGTCACCTTCTCTTTGCCGCAATAAGCGCATTAATTTCCACCTTAATTAAGTAGCGAAAAAACTATTCTAACTCATGAACTTCATGAAAAATATACTAACCTTCGGTGTGCTGTTTAGTGCACTTCTTTTTTCAAACTTCGGTTTTGCACAATGCGAAACTGCTGGCCCTACGCTAATATTCTCTGATGCTCAGCCCTGTACCGATGAGCAGTTCTGTATTGATGTGAGCGTGGCGGATTTCACAGACCTTACCTCTTTAAAGATACCCATTGTCTGGGACACTGCGGTGATTGAGTTTATAGGTGTGAATGATTTGAACTTATCTCGGTTAACGATAGATGATTTTGATTTAAATACTGCGGCCGACGGTCTAATCCGCCTGGATTGGGTGTATGAGGATTGTAATGTCGCCTCTGATGCGATTACCCTGGATGACAATGAGGTGATCTTCAGGTTGTGTTTCCGTGCCAAAGCGGACTACGGTGAGACGACAATAGTGGATGTGACCGACGATAATATTCTCACAAACGATCCGGAGCCCATTATTGTACGCCGTTTAAATGTTTGTGCATCTAATATCGGTCTTTGCTCCGATCCGGGCTACGTCTCTACCTGCGTTAGTCCGCTGGAGTTGTATGCTACCCGTACCATCGGTAATCCTGGTGAACTGGTTTCCATTGATGTGAAATCTCGTGGCTTTCGCAACTTAAATAGCTTACAGTTTTCCATGAATTGGGATACCTCCATTATCGAATTTGAGGAAGTGATTCCCCTGGAGAATTTAATCAATTTAAACGTCGGACAGTTTGGTACCCCAGATGAGCCCAACGTGGGCCCGGGTAACTTGACGATATCCTGGTCTTATATTGATGCCGATCAGCCCGGGGTCGATTTGGCCGATGATCTGAGTTTGTTTACGGTTAATTTCCGGGTAAAGGGAGAATGTGAAACGAGCAGTGCCGTCCGCTTTTCCGGCAGTCCTACCGCCATTGAGGGGATCAATACTCGCGAAGAAGATGGGCAGCAAATCTTATCCAGCGTGCCTTTCATTTTGACGAATGGCGAGGTTAGTGTCGGCGCATGTACACCGGAAGGCTTGTTACTGTCTACTATATGCCCGGAAGATCCGGTGAATGTAAACGATCAGATTTGTATCCCGGTCACTGCAAAGTCGCTGAGTGATATTACGGATATTAATTTTCTAATGGAATGGAATCCTAATATTCTGCGATTTACGGGGGTACAGGCACTGAATACGGATCGGATTCCAAGCCTGAGCCAGAGTGATTTTAATCGAGATAATTCGGTGAATGGTATTCTCGAACTGGACTGGCGATCAGCTAGTAATTTCTTTAATGCAAATATTAACGACGATGATGTCCTGTTTGAGGTGTGTTTTGATGTAATTGGTTTTGGAGGAAACAGTCCTTTTCGCTTCGATCCGCGCAATGCCTTCGTTCGTCAGGCGGGTAATTTTCGGAATTTGGGCATTTTCCCCAGCAATTGTGAAATTCAGGTGAATAAACCCACCGAGTTGGGCATCTCCCTATCTAGAGAGCAGGCCCCTCCTGGCGATACGATTTGTATGGATGTTACGACTTCCAATTTCGCGGATCTGGTGAACGCGCAATTTTCCCTTTCCTGGGAGCCGACACACACCCAGTTTGTAGAGGTGACTAATCTGAATCCTGCTTTGGCAGCAAATGCCAATATTGGTACGGCGGGTGCGGCCTCCGGTAGTTTAACCTTCCAATGGGCGGATGCCGCCGGACTAAGCCTCAACGATGGAGATGTACTATTTACCCTTTGCTTAGAGGTGACGGGGACAGCCCCCGGAGAGCTTTCCCAGGAAGAAAACTGTCAGGCGGTATCGATAGTCGATTTTCCAATTGAAGACCAGGCCATCAGTACCACTTCCAACGGAAATAATATTGGTATCACCGCCTCGGATGGAGAGCTTTGTGTACTTAATCCCGAAGGATACTTTATAGTCATTGAAGAGGAGGAAGGCGTGCGGAATACGACGGAATGTGTGGAGTTTAAAGTGGTAGAGTTCGATAGTATTACTTCTACCCAGTTCACTCTAAATTGGGATCCTACAAAACTGAATTTCACCAGTATCAGTTCTCCGGCGATTCCAGATCTGATGATTGGAACCAATATTGATACCAGTTCGGCTTCCGTCGGTATTATTGGTATTGACTGGAATGACCCTGCCAGCCTCACTTTACCAGACTCGGCCGTACTATTGGATGTCTGTTATCGACTGATTGGTGAGGCCCCTGACTGTATAGATATAGAGATCAATAGTGACCCGAACCCTTCCGTTACGACGATTAACGGGGCGGGAAGTGTTTTTCCGCTGGGAGGAAGCCTATGTATCAAAGATACACTACTGATATTAGGCGCTAATATTACACCGGTGACTTGTCCGGATAGCCGTGATGGCACCATTTCGCTGGAGGTCGATGGCGGAGATAACGAATTTTTCTATAATTGGCGATCCCTGGTAGACGGTAGTTTTAGGGTGTCTCCCGTGGTAGACAACTTCCCGGTGGGAGCGGTTGAAGTGACGGTGTTTACGGTGGACCAGCCTTTGCTCAGTACAACGGATACCTTCTTTATTCCACTTACGGAAGTACTACCCATGGCGGAAGCGGGAGCGAATAAGACCCTGGGCTGTGACTTAAACAGTGCCATCCTAAACGGTAGTGGCTCTCCGGAAGGGGCTTATTCCTATAGCTGGCGGACCATAGGAGGAGAGATTGGCGGAAATCCGGACTCCAGAACGATCGTTGCCCGACGGGCCGGAGCCTATATTTTAGCGGTGACGGATACCCTGACGGGCTGTGCCGCCCGAGATACGGCACAGGTGTTAAGTCCGGATCAGCCTATGGCCGATGCGGGAAGAGATCAGTTTTTCACCTGCGCGGATTCCGTTAAGGTATTAGACGCTACTAATTCCTCTCCGCTGGATTCTAATACTACTTATCGTTGGACGGCCCTGTCGGGTGGACTGTTAGAGCCGGGTGACGAGACGGATACCGCTATGCCCACGATCCGTACGGCAGGTGTATATGCCCTGGAGGTTGAATTTAAAGATACCGGTTGTACCGCTACGGATACCGTTCAAGCCTTTGACCTGCAAGAGTTTACTCCCGTTTCTGCGGGCCCTGATCAGGAGCTCAACTGTGATACTTTGGGAATTACTCTTTTCTCCGACATTGATAACGCCGTTCGAGATTTTAGAATTGAGTGGTTCGATGCAGCGGGGAATTTAATTATCGAAGATGATCGGGTACGGATCAACAGCCCCGGTGAGTACATTGTCCAGGCAACTGATTTAGAGACTAGTTGTGTAACCACGGATACCGTCTTGGTTTCTCCTAACAGTGCCCAACCCCTGATTGATTTGGTGGACTCCACTGCAATTGATTGCGATAATCCTACGGTGATGCTGGAGGCACAGGTTAGTAATACAGATTCCTTTACCTTCGCCTGGGAAAGCCTAAATGGTGGAATGTTCATGGATACCCTGGGAACTTCTCTGATGCCGACGGTTACTCTCGCCGGTACTTTTGTGCTGAGTGTAACCGATACCACGACCAACTGTGTGACTACCGATACGGTGGTCGTAGAAAATAATATTGAAGAGATTCAGATAGAAGCAGGTCAGGGGGGAGAAATTACCTGTGAAGTACCCTCCATTACCTTGCAAGGAACCGTTGATTCCGGTCTGGTACTGAGCTGGACATTGAATGGCGATACCCTAAGTACAGCGGATACTTTACTGGCCACCACGGCAGGAACCTATTATTTTGCAGCCTTAAATGCAGAAAGTGGTTGTTCCAATCAGGATTCCGTAGTGCTGACCTCCTCTGCTGATTTACCCGAAATTACCGTTGCCGACATTCCTTCCATCACTTGTGAGGACAATGAAGTGACAGTAACGGCATCCGTCGATCCGGCAGAAGCAAACTACACTATAACCTGGACCAGCCTGGACTCTTCAGGCGTAATCCTTTCCGGAGAAAACAGCCTGACGGCTACATTGGGAGCTGCGGGTAATTACCAAATTGAAGCACTTAATGATTCAACGGGATGTAGGGGCTTGCAGCAAATCACCGTGATGGCAGATACGCTGGCACCTATGGCGATCGCCGGAGACGACGTTACGCTTACCTGTTCGCAGGATAGTGTAGTCTTAAGTGGAGTGGGTTCTTCAGAAGGAACCACCATATTATATACCTGGTCGGCGGTAGACGGAGGGTCTACACCAAATCCAAGTGATGCGCTCCAGACCACGGTGACTTCTGCTGGTACTTACATGCTGGAAGTAAGAGACACCCTGAGTGGTTGTGTAGCCTCCGATATGGTTACGGTCTTGTCAGATACAGATTTGCCGAGTGTACAGATCACTCAGCCCGATGTACTGACCTGTAGCATAAACATGATTGAATTGGATGGTACCGGCTCTGATATGGGAGATAATCTTTCTGCCTCCTGGTCAGCCCTGGAAGGTCAGGCACCACCCGTAGTGGGCGACGACCCGCTGATGGCTACCGTAACGGCTGCCGGAGCTTACCAGCTGACGATTACTAACCAGGAAACCGGTTGTGAAGGCAGTGCTACAGTTACCGTAATGGAAACGCGAAATGCGCCTACGGCCGACGCTGGCCAGGATGTGATTATCACCTGTCCAGGAACTACCAACGCCGTTTTAGATGGCTCTGCTTCTTCACAGGGAGATTCCATTACTTACCAGTGGACGAGTCTGAGTGGTGTGGCGGTGCAAAATGCTACTACCCTGGCACCTTCCGTGTCCCAGCCGACTACGCTTGAATTAGTGGTCACCAATACGTCGACTGGCTGTACGGCTTCGGCGACGGTACAGGCCCTGTTAGATCCAAACCTAAGTGAGGCCGACGCCGGTCAGGATGATACGTCCTGTGGAAGTGATGCGGCGATCTTCGCAACGGCTCCAGATGGGGCAACGGGTGTTTGGACGACTACCGGGGCAGCAGTGATCGATATTCCGGATGGCAACTCTACTACGATTGGTAACCTACAGCCGGGGGATAATGTGTTCGTTTGGACACTTTCGACGGCAGATTGTCCCAACTACAGTAGCGATAGTGTAACGGTGGTTCGGGAAGAGGCACCGATGGCTAACCCTGATGCATTGACGCTTGACGTAGGTGTCCGGGAGCAAAGTATCAATGTTCAGGCCAACGATATTGTGACGGCTACTTCGGGAACGACGATTTCAATAGTTACCGGGCCAAGTCTGGGTGCTGTCGAACCGGCCGCGACCGGAGGCACGGTTACTTACCGGATATCCGGAGGTCAGAACGGAGACGATAGCTTTGTTTACGAAATTTGTAATTCGGAGTGTGTTGAGCTGTGCGATCAGGCCACGGTAAGCATACAGGTGCCTTTTGACCCCAATTATACGCCAACTCTGGTGAATGGCATTACACCCAACGGGGATGGTCGGAACGATGCACTAATTTTTGAGGCACTGGAGGTTGATCCCGATGCATTCCCGGATAACCAACTGATTATTTTTAATCGCTGGGGAGATATTGTCTACGAGGCCAGACCCTACAATAACAACTGGCAGGGTACTAATACGGCTGGTCAGGACTTGCCACAGGGAACCTATTACTATATTCTGAGATTGGATATATCAGAAGGGAACATCCTGAAAGGAGATATTACGATCATCAAATAAGGGAGACCTTATAAGGATTACCAGAAAGCGGATAAGGCAGCAAGTCTTATCCGCTTTTTTCGTAACATTGCCCAGGAAAACTTACAAACATGCGTGCCTTACTCGTTCTGGTACTTAGTCTTTCTTTTGCCTGGACAACTTCGGTCTGGGCCCTGGGTAAAGATAGTCTGGAGGTAGCCGTCCTCCTGGAGGCGCCGACTTGTGCGGATACCAGGGATGGTACACTTGTTTTTTTGCCGAAAGGCTCCAGAAAATCCTGTCGAATAGCGCTGAGCGGCCCCTTACCCTGTACCGACTGTACAGTATCGGATAGCTTACAAACGGATACCCTGCGCATCAATGGTTTAGCGGCCGGAAATTATCGGGTTCGCTTGCAAAGGCCGGACCTGGATACCCTGCTTTTTTATTCTTTAGCGGCTCCGGAGCCTTTAATGATTAGCCAGACCAGCCTGGGCGGCCTGACTTGTCCGGATACTTGTGATGGCAGCATTGCGGTACAACTATCCGGAGGGACAGCACCCTATACCTTCGACTGGGGGGCTGGCTTGACTACCCAAAGCGCGCAGGGGAATTTATGTGCTGGTAAGGTTCAATTACGCGTTAGGGATCGGGAGGGTTGTACTTTACAGACGACTTTTCAGCTCGATCCACCACCATCCATTGATATTGATCTGATCGCTCAGGCGCCCTCTTGCCCCGGTGCTAAAGACGGGGTGCTTGCCGCTGCGGTAAACCAATCGCCGGTATACTATTCCTGGAGTACCGGAGCGGACACAGCTGTACTTACGGAATTGGTACAGGGGACTTATCAACTTACGGTAACCAATACACAGGGTTGTCGGGATTCGGTTCAGTATTGGCTGGCTGAGCCGGCACCGATTGATTTACAGTTTGCCGTAAAAGATCCGGATTGTCGCTCCACATCGGCGGGAGAAATACAAATTCAGTACACCAGGGGAGGGAATGGAGGATACGTTTATGCTCTGGATTCCCTGCCTTTTGTCGCTGAGCCTATACTAGAAAATCTAAGCCCGGGATCACATACCCTCCGGGTGAAAGATCGATCGGCTTGCCTGGCTTCCTTCCCTTTTGTGGTTAAACCGCTGCCTGATCTGCGGGTGAATATTCCCAAAGAACTGACCATTTCGTTAGGAGACCGCCTGTCGGTCCTACCCGAAAGCATCTCCGGTGCCTGGCAATATCGCTGGTGGCAGGGCACCGAAACACTGGCCATGGGTCCGCTACTGGATATCCCGGCAGCGCTTAGCGGGGCCTATATCATCGAAGTGTTGGATCCCATTTCGGCTTGCCGACTCAGAGACACCCTGCGGGTAAACGTGGATAAAACCCGACGAGTCTATTTCCCGACGGCCTTTTCTCCCAATGGGGACGGCACAAATGATGATTTTGGCGTCTTTGGCGGAGCCGATGTACGGGAGGTCCGGGGCTTAGAGGTTTATAATCGTTACGGTCAGCTCGTATTTCGACGAGGTCCGCATTTGCCGAATACTCAGGTACACAACTGGAATGGAGCATCTACCACTGGAGAAGAGCTTCCACCTGGCTCCTATATCTACTGGGCGGAGATTTTGTTTGTGGACGGGCAAGTGGAGATCTTCAAAGGAGAAGTAAGTCTACTGCGATAAAAAATTCCGAACTCTGCTGTGCAAAGTTCGGAATAATGACTGCTAAGTCTGAATTCACCCATTCAGGGACTTTATAATTATTACAGTAATTCATAAATGCCAGCAATACCCTGACCACCACCCACGCAGGCGGTGACCATACCGTATTTCTGATTGCGTAGTTTCATCTCTTCGAACAGTTGTACCGATAGCTTGGCTCCGGTACAGCCTAGTGGGTGCCCCAGTGCAATCGCACCGCCGTTGACATTTACGATGTCGGGGTTCAGCCCGGCCTCCTGAATCACCGCTAGTGACTGGGCAGCAAAGGCTTCGTTCAGCTCGATTAGCTCGATATCGGATAGCTTCATATTAGCCTGTTTCAAAGCTTTGGGGATGGCTTTGCAGGGGCCAATCCCCATGTAGAGCGGATCTACTCCGGCAACGGAGCAGGCGCGCAGGCGTGCAATGGGCTCCAGATCAAATTGCTTCACCATTTCTTCACTTACGACCAGTACGAAGGCAGCTCCGTCGGAAGTTTGGGAAGAATTACCCGCGGTAGCGACTCCCCCCTGTGCAAATACCGAGCGTAGCTTACCCAGTACTTCCATCGTGGTGTTGCGGCGTACGCCCTCATCCATCTTAACGGTAAAGGTCTTTTCCTTACGCTGATTATCCTCTACGTAGACCTCCGTCACCTCGACCGGTACGATCTGATCGTCAAACTTACCCGCGTCGATGGCGGTAGCCGCTTTTTGGTGAGACTTATACGCGAACTCATCGGACTGCTCTCGGGTGATGTTGTACTTTTTGGCGACAGCCTCCGCCGTCAGGCCCATACTGGCCAGGTAGTTGGGCACCTCGCTGGCTACTTTATAAGAAGGTGCCAGCTTGTAACCCGTCATTGGGATCATACTCATATTTTCCACTCCGCCGGCGATATACATCTGGCCCATGCCAGCCTGAATTTTAGCGGCAGCAATCGAGATGGTCTCTAAGCCCGAGGCGCAGTAACGGTTGACGGTCATGCCGGGTACTTCTTTACCCAGCGCCCGCAGTGAAATCTGGCGACCGATCTGCATGCCCTGCTCACCTTCCGGGTTGGCGCAACCGACGATGACATCGTCAATAAGTTGCGGGTCTACATTAGGTACCTGATTAATGAGGTGCTTGACAATATCTACCCCCAGGTCATCCGAGCGGTAGTATTTGAAGCCTCCTTTTTTTGCTTTGCCTACCGCGCTGCGGTAGCCTTTTACTATATATGCGTCCATTATCTTAATTTTGAATTTTGAATTATAAATGGTTGAATTAGTATCGACTGCCCGAATCAACATCCGACAAGTCAACAATTCAACAATTAATTTCTCAGCGGCTTATTGGTCTGCAGCATGTGCTGAATCCGCTCCAGGGTCTTTTGCTCCCCACAGAGACTGAGGAAGGCTTCCCGCTCTACATCCAGCAAATATTGCTCAGATACCTTTGGTGTACCCGACAGATCACCACCACAGAGCACATAAGCTACCTTACGCGCAATTTTGATATCGTGTTCCGAAGCGTATTTACCCAGCCTTAATTCATTGGCAGCAATGTAAAGCGCTGCTAATCCCGTCTGCCCCAATACAGTAATGTCTTCGCGCTGGAGCGGCTGTGTATAGCCGGGAGCCAGATCAAGTACCTTTTGTTTGGCTTCGGCGATCGCGCGGTCTTTATTCATGACGATCTCATCACGGCCATGCTTTAGGTAGCCATAGTTATAGGCCTCGTGGCCAGAAGTAGCCACGTTGGCCATGGCAATGGTTTTAAAGCGTTCGATTAGCGCGGGGATATGCACCCCGTCTTTTTCGAAATCGTCGGCAGTACGTAGTGCAAACTCTTTGGTGCCCCCTCCGCCGGGAATTAAGCCTACACCGACCTCAACCAGCCCAATGTAGGATTCCGCACTCACCGCTGCGGCATCGCAGTGCATCAGGGTCTCGCAACCGCCCCCAAAGACATATCCCTGGGTGGCAATCGCCACGGGAATAGAAGAGTAGCGACAACGCATGGTTGTCTGCTGAAACATATTTACGGCCATATTCAGCTCTTCGAACTCCTGCTGGTAGGCCATCATGGCGATCATCATCAGGTTGGCCCCCACCGAGAAGTTGGTGTCATTATTACCGATTACCAATCCGGTCCAGCCCTCTTCTTCGGCCTTTTGGATGGATTCATTGATGCCGCGCAGCACACCTTCACCAATGGTGTTGTGTGGGCTGGTGAATTCCAGGCAGAGTACACCATCCCCAATATCGTGCAGGATGGTTTCACTGGTCTTATGTACGGGAGCCTGATCGCGGTAGTTATCCAGAATAATCAGCGAAGTACTACCCGGTACTTCTTTGAAGGATTTACTTTCGATGTCGTAGTATTTCCGGACACCTTTTTCTCTTTTGTAGAAGGATTCGTGACCGGCATCGACCATCTCTTTGACCCAGTCGGCGATTTTTTCGCCCTGAGCTTCGGCTAGTTCAATACCGTTCTTTATCCCTACGGTCTGCCAGTATTCGAAGGGCCCCATCTCCCAGGCGAAACCAGCACGTAGGGCATCATCGATACTGTACAGGTCATCCGCGATCTCGGGGATACGGTTAGAGACGTAGGCGAAAAGCCCCAGTAAGGACTTTCTAATGAGTTCTCCCCCCTTGTCATCCGCATTAAACATATGCTGGATCTTCTTGGGCAGGCTATCAATATTTTTAGCCGCTTTGAGGCTGGGGATATCCACTTTTTGGGAAGGTTCGTACTCCAGGGTCTCCAGGTTAAGCGCCAGAATTTGTTTTTTACCTTCTTTGTCTTTGGTCTTTTTATAAAAACCCTGACCACTTTTGTTGCCCAGGAATTCTTTATCGAGCAAGAATTTTTGATAGCCGGGTATCTCAAAAGCAGCGGCCTGCTCATCGTCGGGGCAATTCTCGCGAATACCCTGAATCACTTTGGAGGCCGTGTCGAGACCGACCAGATCTCCCAGCCGGAAGGATCCCGTCTTGGGGCGACCAATCACCGGGCCGGTCAGTTTGTCAACTTCTTCAATCCGCAGTCCTAATTCGGTGGTCAGTTGGTAAATCTTGGCCATGGAGTATACCCCCACCCGGTTACCAATAAAGGCCGGGGTATCTTTACACAAGACCGTCTGCTTCCCTAAATAGCGATCGCCGTAATGCATAAAGAAATCAATCACCTCCTGTTTGGTGTCTTTGGTCGGGATCACCTCGAATAGCCGTAAGTAGCGGGGCGGATTAAAAAAGTGGGTACCGCAAAAGTGCTGGCGGAAATCTTCACTGCGTCCCTCGGCCATCATGTGGATGGGGATTCCGGAGGTGTTGGATGTTACCAGGGAGCCCGGGCGACGATATTTTTCGACTTTTTCAAAGATTTGCTTTTTAATGTCCAGGCGCTCTACGACTACTTCAATGACCCAGTCGCAATCTTTGATTTTTTCAAAATCGTCATCAAAGTTCCCGGTGCTGATACGACTGACAAAGCGCTTGTCGTACAGCGCAGCGGGCTTGGCCTTAATGGCATTTTGCAGGGCATTATTGACAATTCGGTTGCGCGCGGCGGGATTATCTTTTTCTTTATCGCTCAGATCGCGTGGTACAATATCCAGCATTAGCACTTCCAGTCCGATGTTGGCGAAGTGACAGGCAATACCAGATCCCATGATCCCGGATCCGAGGACGGCTACTTTTTTTATTCTTCTACTCATGCGTAGGTAGTTTGTGGTGAAATTGTTTTGGTCTTCTAAGTTAGCGAATTTTCGCTAACAGCACAAAAATACATTTTTTCCCCTAAATACAAAGGTGAATTTGGGATATGTCGCTGACTAGGGACAAAAAATCTATCTTTGTCAAAAAGAATAGTGCAAAAAAGTCTTTTTACCCACTCGCTTTCCGCCCAACAGCACCGTTGGCTTTTGCTGGTGTTGGGCCATCTTAGTTTCCTTGTTTTGGGAATACTAAGTCTGGTTTACTATCAGGAGCGTATGTTGCACTTCGATACGGCGAACTATGCCTATCACCTGATCTATTTTCAGGATTTTTATACGGGGCACGGTCGCTACGTTAGTTATTTACCGCAGTTGCTCCCTTTGTGGGCGGCCCGCGCGGGCTTATCGCTTTCTACTATTTTACAATTGTATTCTCTTTCATTTATCCTTTTGTATTACGGGATCTATCTGAGTATTGTTTATGGCTTTCGGAATCTATCCGGCGGGTTATTCCTGGTTTTAGCTTTGATCCTGACTTTGCGCTATAAATTTTACGCGCCGGTGGGGGAGGTGGTCACCAGTATTGCTTTTGTGGGTCTGATTTTTGGTTTGCTGAGCAGTGACTGGTACGCCAGGTCCGGACGGCGGTGGTTAAAGTCGGGTTTAGCCATTTTATTGTCGGCCTTATTTGTGTTTATACACCCCTTCGGTATGGTCAGTCTGGCCGCGGTCTGGCTTATCTGGTTGGTATACAGCGGTCGTTGGCGCAAGTGGCGGGAATATATACTGCCTTTCTCCTGGCTGCTGGTTTGGGGAGGACGATCCGTAATTAAGGGGGCAGGCACTTCTTATGAGAGCGGTCGGTTGGCGTCTTTGTCAGAAGCCGGATCTTTTTTGCTGAAGCTGTCTGACTATTACGTTTGGGATCGCTTCTTATGGTATTTGACTTCCCATTATACCTTGCCGCTACTGCTCTTCGTGGGGGTATTGCTCTACCTTTCGGTAAAAGGAAAATGGTTGACTGCTCTATTGGCCACTCTTAGTTGGGTAGGCATTGCCGTCTTAGTACTGATCCTGCATAGTTATCTGAACGGTCCGATTTATATTATGTTGGATGGTTATCTGGCGCATTTAGGAGTTGTGATGGCCCTGGTTTTTGTCCTGCCTTTCGGCAAAAGCCGAAGTATTTGGGCAGGCCTGCTCTTTTTGGTTTTGATCGCTTTCAGTCTGGACCGGATCAGAGGGGTACATCGATATTATGCAGAGCGGGAGCACCTTCTACTCAACATTATTGCCGGGAATAGTACCCCGGATGAAGCAAAGTTACTTTCCCACATGGACGCTTTCGATTACGATCGTCTTTGGCTGCCCTGGGCGATAGGGATCGAGACCCATCTGATGAGTAGCCTAAAAAAACCGGAGCAGCCCCAGACCCTCTACTTTCAGAACCACGGTCAGGAGCTGGATGAGCTGTTATCGAAGCCCGATGCCTTTTTGTCTATTCAATACGCGCCGGATACTTTTAAAGTGAAAGATTTCCCCCCTCAGCTTTTTTTGCCGAAAGGCGACTATAAAAGGGTAGACTTGAAGGGGAGGTATTAGCAGGAAGATATCCAGGTCGAAGCAGGAGCTTCCAACCAACTGCCGAAATCTTAAAAATATCTAAAAGTCCAATACTTAAGGGATTCAGATATATGAAAACAAAATTACTTTGCGTTTGGTAAGTGTTGTTTCGTACGAATTGTTAAATTTGGTCGAAGAAGAAATCTTCGTTGATTAACCAACTTTTGAAAATCATAGAACATGTTTAAAACCTTATTGCTCTTCCAGACACTCGAAGGATTCGAAGAAACCACTCAGGAATCACAAAGCATCTTCGATGTGATTAGTGATACCAACATCCTGGGTTGGGTGATCTACATCGTTTTGTTTGTCCTGGCCGTCCTGGCCGTCTATATATTTGTCTCGCGCTATTCGGCGATCAAAAAGGCGGGTAAGATTGATGAGAACTTTATGAATAATATTCGCTCGAATGTTCAGGCCGGCAATATTCAGGGAGCCAAGGCACTATGCCAAACTTCCAACTCGCCGGTAGCCCGTATGGTCGAAAAAGGAATCCAACGCATCGGCAAGCCCCTACGTGATATTGACGCAGCCATTGAAAACGTTGGTAACCTGGAAATCTTCCGGATGGAAAAGAACCTTTCTACCCTGGCCAGTATCGCAGGTGCGGCACCAATGATTGGTTTCTTCGGTACCGTAACGGGTATGATCCTGGCTTTCTACGAGATGTCGACCCAACAGAATGTAACGCCATCGGTCCTGGCGGGCGGTATCTACCAGGCCCTGATTACTACCGCCATTGGTTTGGCGATCGGTATTACCGCCTTTGTGGGCTATAACGTACTGGTAGCCAACGTCGAGAAGGTTGTCTTTAAGATGGAGCGCACCACCGTCGAGTTTATGGATCTACTTCAGGAACCCACTGCTTAATATCATGTGGCTATGTGGTCACTTCGTCATGTGGTCAAATGACACACGACCAAATAAATAACTATGGCTTTAAAAAAGCGAAATAAAACCAGTGCCGAATTCAGTATGTCTTCTTTAACGGATATTATCTTTCTGTTACTGATCTTTTTCATGCTGACTTCCACGCTTGTCAAGATTGAGCCCTTCGAACTGCCGGAGTCAGATTCCAAAACGGTAGCGCCTACCTCCATTGTCGTGGCGATTACCAAAGACGGGCAACATAAAATTGGGAATGAAGTCATCCCGGTGCGATCCCTGACGCGGGTGCTGAGTAATGAGATTATGAAGGCCAGCGAGCAAGAGCGCGAAAACTATACGGTAACCATCGTCGCCGAAGTGGATACCCCCTTCGAACGCGTAGTCAACATTATGGAAATCGCTGCCCGCTTGAAAGTAAACGCCATCATCGCTACCCAACCGGTGGAGACTTAGTCACTTCGTTATGTGGTTATGTGGTCACCTGGTCAAATGACACACGACCACACGACCACACGACACATGAAAACATGAACAAAACATGGGCTTAAAGAAAAGAAGTAAAGTAAGTGCAGAATTTAATATGTCGTCCCTGACGGATATTATCTTTCTGCTATTGATATTTTTTATGTTAACCTCTTCGCTGGTCGCACCGAATGCTTTAAACCTAAAGTTGCCGGGAAAATCGCGAACGACGGTTACTTCACCCAGTCAGCTGGATCGGGTGACCATCAATGCCAGTGGGCAGTTTTATCTGAATGGTCGCCGGATGTCCGTTAATGTACTGGAGCAGGAGTTGGCGGCGAGAGCAAACCGCAGCAGTGGAAAATTCAAATTTGTTATTCAGCATGATGATCGTACACCGGTCCAGGATGTGGTCGCCGTGATGAATATCGCCCTGAAACTGAACGCCGATGGCATACTCGCCGCAGAAAAGTAAGGAACTTTTCCCCCTAAATTTGTGTAATTTAGGGTAGAGGGGCATCCAGATAGAGTAAAGCCAAGAAATTAACAATCGAACCATGGAAGCAGTAATAGAAGCACAAGAGAAACAACATAATCGACGGGGACGTAATGCCAGTATTGTTTTTGCTATCCTGGTCATTATTGTGATGATTCTACCTATATTGACTTATCCCACCCCACCTCCGGGGCAGGAAGGTATCCTGGTGAATCTAGGCTTGCCCGACGTCGGCGAAGGCGATAATAATGCAGGGCCGGCGGTACCTGCAGAACCAGAACCTACGCCTCCACAGCCGGAAACAACGCCACCCCCTCCTGCGGAATCCACCCCCGAACCCGAGCCACAGCCGGAGAAAGAAGTGATTACCACCGAAGATCCGGAGGCTATTCGTCTGCGGGAGCAAGAGGCCGAGCGTAAGCGGCAACAAGCGGAAGCAGAGCGTCAACGCCAGGCAGAGCTGGAAGCCGAACGGCAACGGGAGGCCGAAGCGG
>Ga0102940_1000329_pt1 | contig 33181 bp, 21 predicted proteins | sample SalPonR2_C_D1_MG_FD_78215 | JGI IMG/M metagenome (GOLD analysis project Ga0102940, IMG submission 78215) | Salt pond soil microbial communities from South San Francisco under conditions of wetland restoration - Salt Pond MetaG R2_C_D1_MG | ecosystem: Environmental > Aquatic > Marine > Intertidal... | reverse complement strand
TGGGTGGCGGGCATCCTGGTGGGATTTTTTGCCGGCCCCAACCAGAGTGCCAGCCGTTCCCTTCTGGGCCGGTTTGTTCCCGAAGAAAAAGAAAACCAGTTTTACGGGTTTTTTGCCTTTTCCGGCAAACTCACTGCATTCATGGGACCCCTGCTGCTGGGATTTCTCACCCAGGTGTTTGCATCCCAGCGGGCAGGGGTGTCTGTGGTGGTCCTGTTTTTTGTCATCGGCGGGCTTCTGCTCACCCGGGTGGACGAAAAAAAGGGGATTGCCGCAGCCCGGCAGCAGCGCTGACAAACATAGCGACAGGCAGGCGCAGGTACCCGGCGCGATGATTTCTGATATGACCGGTTTCAGGCTATAGTTTTTTTTCCAGTTGAATGGCCGCCGTGAGCATGGGGTCCCAGGTGGGACTGAAAGGCGGTGCATAGGCCAGGTCTGTCTGGATAAAATCTGCAACAGACATGCCCGCATGCAGGGCCACGGCCACGGCATTGATCCTGTGGGCAACCCCGTCCGTCCCTGCCATCTGGGCACCCAGAAGCTTCCCGGTTTTTTTGTCCCCCACCATGTTCACATGGATTTTTGCCGCACCCGGCTGCCACTTCACCCGGGACCAGCTGGTAATATGGTTTTCCACCGGATCAAATCCCGCTTTTTCGGCTTCGGACAGGGTCAGACCGGATCTTGCCACAGCCATGTCAAACACCTTGAATACGGCGGTGCCTGCCACACCCTGTAGGGATGTTTTTTCTCCAAACAGATTGTCGGCAACCGCCCAGCCGGCCCGGTTTGCCCGCAGGGCAAGGGGTATCCAGGTTTTTTTTCCCGTGACCACATGAAAGGCATCCCCGCAGTCGCCGGCTGCAAAAATATCGGGGTCTGACGTGCGCAGGTATGGGTCCACGCTGATGGCATCAAAAACACCCAGTGCCAGGCCTGCATCCCGGGCCAGTTCACTGCAGGGGTGCACCCCTGTGGCTCCCAGGACCAGATCAGCTACCAGCGTGGTGTTGTCACACAGCAGGCGTACCCTGTCCGGTGTTTTTTCAATGGATGTCACAGTGGTGCCCAGGTGGAGGTCAACCCCGTTTTTGGACACTTCCTCCTGGACAATCTGTGCCATTTCCTCCGGCAGCCAGGGCAAAAACCGGGATGACGGCTTGACCATGCTGACATGGATACCGCGGGCGGTGAGGGCTTCGCACATCTCCAGGGCAATATATCCCATACCCATGATGGCGGCATTTTTAACCTCGCGGTCCTGTATGGCCTGTTTGATCTGCCGGCCGTGCTCCAGCTGTTTTAAAGGCATGAGCAGCTCTTTGCCGGGCATATCAGGCATAGTGGGTGCGGCTCCGGTGGCAATGAGCAGCTTGTCGTATCCTGTGCAAAACGGTTCGTTGTCTGCGGTTCTGCCGGATACCTCTCTTTTGTCACGCTGGATGGCAGTGACTGTGTGCCCGGTGCGCAGATCGATCCTGTGGTTGTCGATAAATTCTGCAGCTGTCCGGACCACAAGCGTATCCATGGACGTCTGGGCATCGGCAATGTTGTAGGGCATGCTGCATGCGCTGTAGGACACGTCACGGCTTTGTTCCAGCACCGTGATCCTGAGGTCGGGATACTGCCGTCTGGCACGGCTGGCAGCGCTCATGCCGGCGGCATCCCCGCCGATAATGACAAAATCCATGTATCCTCCTTGGTTAAACCGTTGAAACACAAAATCCAGCATCAGGTGCTGGAAATGCAGAATGCAGTAAGCATAAATCTGTTTCTTTGTTTTTTCAAGCAGAAGATTTCCTTGACATCCGGCCGGAAATAGCATCTTTTTATAGAAAACCATCACCAGCAAAGGAGGCTCTCATGCTTGTTCTGGGACTGCAGGGAAGTCCGCGCAAAAAAGGCAATTCAGACTATCTGTTGACACAATTTTTACAGGCTTGTGAACAAAAGGGCGCCAGAACCCGGGTCATCCGCACGGACGGGCTTGATATCGCGCCATGCAGAGAATTGATCGTGTGTGAAAAAAAGGGGTTCTGTCCCATAAAGGATGAGATGGAGCCCCACATTTACGGCCTCATCCGCCGGGCCGACGTGGTGGTGCTGGCATCCCCGGTGTTTTTCTATAATGTGTCTGCCCAGGCAAAGATCCTGATTGACCGGTGCCAGATGTTCTGGGGCCGCAAGTACAAGCTGAAGCTGGCTGATCCTGATGCAGGGTCCCGCCAGGGGGTGCTTTTGTCTGCGGCAGCCTCGGGCGGCAAACGCCTGTTTGAGGGGGTGGAACTGACAGCAACGTATTTTTTTGATGCCATTTCTGCGGAATTTGCAGAATCTTTGACCTATAAAAAAGTGGAGTCTGCCGGTGCGGTTGCACAGGTCCCCGGGGTGGATACAGATATCCAGAAAGCCGCCGGCCGGGTGATGGCAGCGGTGCAGAACAAACCGGCGCTGGTTTTTGTTTCCGCCAAAAATGCCTGCAGAACGCAGATGGCTGCGGCATTTGCAAAGCAGGCTGCCAAAGGCGACATCCGGGTTTTGTGCGCCGGTATCGAGCCTGCTGAAGATATCGATCCGCTGGCCTTGCATTTTATGGCGCAACAGGGCGTTGATATCAAATACCGGCTGCCGGAAGCCCTGGATACACTCATGGCTGATGAATTTACAACCAATAAGCCGTCGTGTGTGGTGTGCCTGGAACCGGATATAACGCCCATACCAGGGGTGAAAACCGTGTACTGGGATCTGCCCGAAGCAGCAGATGCAGAAGGTGCCGCCCTTGTGGGAAAACAGATTCAGGCCCGGTTGGAGGACCTGGTGTCTGGTATAAAACAGGATATGGCGGCAAACAGATGATGGAGAAAAAAGGAGCTGGCATGGGCAGGGTGCGGATCTATGCGGTAATGATTTTCTTGCTGGCAGGCCTGCTGGGAATGGCATTTTCTGTTGGTGCCCAGGATGTGCAGGACAAACCAGGACCTGCTGGATCAGGCCCCCTGGATATGCTGGAGTCCATTATTGCACTCAAGCAGAATCTGGAACAGCGGATAGCTGAAAAACAACAGGATATCGCAGCCACCACATCGGAAACACAAAAGGAAAACCTGGCAGCGGAACTGGCTAGGCTGGACAAGATGCTCGCCTCGGCCAGCCAGGATTTTGAGCGCATTGCCACGGGTGTGGATATTGGTTTGTTTGAAGAACAAAAAGAAGCGCCGTTCAACTGGAAAGATGAACTGGTCTCCCTTATAGAACCCGGCATAACCGAACTCAAACGGCTTACCCAGAAGGCCCGGGAAAAAACACAGCTCAAAGAGGAACTTTCCTATTACCAGGAACGCAAACCCGTTGTCCGGCAGGCCAATGAAAACCTGATAGACCTGATCGCCCGCACCCGGGACAAGACCCTGAAACAGCACCTGGAAAAACTGGTGCCTGAATGGCAGGGGGTGGAAAACCAGATCCTGAGCAAACTGGAAATCACCCAGATGCAGCTGTCCGAGCTGGAGTCAGAAGAACAGTCCCTTATTGAAAGCTCCCAGGCTTCCATCAAGAATTTTTTTAAAAACAGGGGGTTGTTTCTGTTTATCGCCCTTGTTTCCTGTATCAGTATCGTGCTGCTGATCCGGTTTGCCTACCTGTCTGTGGTCAAATACATTCCCGGATACACGGCCCAGTACCGGCCGTTTCATCTCCGGGCACTGGATCTTCTGTTCCGGGTTATGACGTTTTTGGCAGCACTGCTTGTGGTGATTCTGGTGTTTTATCTGTTTGAGGACTGGGTGCTTTTGTCCCTGGCCATAATTTTTCTCATGGGGCTGGGGTGGGCAGCCAAACACACCCTGCCACGGTTCTGGCACCAGAGCCGTCTGATGCTCAATATCGGGGCGGTACGGGAAGGTGAGCGGGTCGTGTACGAGGGGGTTCCCTGGCTGGTGAAACGCATCAACATGTATTCTTTGTTTGAAAACCCTGATCTGGGACAGAGCCTGCGGCTTCCCATTGCAGCCCTCATGGACCTGACGTCCCGTCCCTTCCAGCGCCACGAGCCCTGGTTTCCCTGCCGGAAAAATGACTGGGTGATCCTTTCGGACGGGACCAGGGGATGTGTCACCAGCCTGTCCCATGAAATGGTGGAACTGGTCCTGCGGGGAGGGGCGAAAAAGGTGTACCAGACAGAAGACTTTCTGGGTATGGCTCCCATGAACCTGTCCGTGAATTTCCGCCTGAAAATCGGTTTCGGCATATCCTACAATCTCCAGGCACAAGCCACCAAAGAGGTGCTGGGTGTCCTGGATACCTATATCCGGAACCAGCTGGAGGCAGAAGCGTATGCAGAATCGTTGCTGAACCTCAGGGTGGAATTTGCCGCCGCCGGATCATCATCACTGGATCTTGTGGTTATCGCAGATTTTGACGGGAAAATGGCACCCTTGTACAACCGGATCTCCCGGGCCATCCAGCGGTGGTGCACAGATGCCTGTAGCCTGAACAACTGGGAAATTCCCTTTCCCCAGCTTACGGTGCACAAGCCGGCAGCACTGCCGTAACAGACAAACCTTACGAACTGCAGGACAACATGGAGCACCCGGGCCTGTTGCCGACCCCCGTAGCACATGGCAAACGGATCCATGCCGTCAAGCAGGTGATTGCCGGAGAACACCTGCACAAACAGATCCGAATGCCAGGCGTTTTCATCCAGGTCCAGCAATGCTGCCGCATCCGGGGAGACCGCCACCAGCCGGGGTGCAGACACCGGGGTGGGGGCTGCCCGGGAAAAACAGGCATTCACCACCTGGCGGCGGAAATTGGATGGTTCCGGATCCGGCGGCAGATGTCGGACAAACCGGTTGTCAAAATGCAGAAAATCAAGCGCGGTAGATGAACGTCCGGGTGACATGTATACCCCCTTTGCATGGTGTCATTAGAGAATGATCATGTTTGCCTTGACTTAAAACATAATCACGGGTATAAAAAATACCACCTCTGAACCGTGCTTGGTTATATGGAAAAAGCCTGTTCACTGATTTTTTTGCTGGAGATGGCCTGGATCATGTCCGTCAGTTTTTCCACATGGGTTTTTTCTTCTTTGATGATTTTTTCCAGCCCGGCCAGGGCCTGGGTATCCTGTACAAAAGCCTGGAGAAATTCATAAAACAAGATGGTGTCGTTTTCAAAGGCCACAAAGGTGTCAAGCATGTCAGAGGCCGTCCGGATCCGGGAAAAATCCACATCATCCAGAGACAGTGTCTTGTCCCCCATCATCTCTTTGATCACATCCGGCAGCATGGTTTCCAGATCTGTTTGATCTGCAGAAGCACTCCAGGTATCTTTTTGTTCCAAAAACCACTCCTGGTGGGCGGCTTCTTCATCTGCCATCCATTGGAGCAGGGATTTCAGGGTGCGGCTGTCTACTTTTTTTTTGGCTGCCAGGTAAACGGCCTGTCCGTTTTTTTCCATTTTTGCGGCAATGTCAATCAGGTCATTGGGTGTAAACATGGGAACACTTTCCTTGGGGTAATGGTTTCAGGTCAGCATTATCACAATTCAAAGTATAATAAATCATTGCGATTATTTTTTAAACCTATTGATTTGTGGTGGTAAAATAACTATAAAAACCATGAGTAAAAGAGCAAAAAACCCCAACGCAGTAATTTTTGGATCGGATCCGGGTGAACAACGTATTTGAAAAACTGGGACAGTCCAGGCATCTGCCACAGCTGCCACAGGTCATGGTTGCACTGGTAAAAGCCTGCAACAACGATGATTCCAGCACAAGGGAACTGACCCGGATTATTTCCACAGACCCCTCTTTGACAGCCAAGCTTCTCCAGATCATGGGATCATCCTATGTCAACCTGCGCCAGGAGGTTACCACAATAAAAAATGCCGTGGTATATCTGGGGGTGGACACCATCCGCAACCTGGCCATTTCATCCGCAGCCCTGCATTTTTTCAGCCTCTCCAGAAAACTGCCGGGATTCAACATGGGGCGGTTCTGGTATCATTCCTACACCTGCGCACTCCTGGCGGAAAAGCTGGCAAAAGAACAGGGGCTGGGCAATCTGGATGAATTTTTTCTGGCCGGACTGCTTCATGACATCGGCCGCCTGGCCCTGATGCAGACCTTTCCCGAAGAATATGCGCCTATATTGAAAGCCAATGCCATGGAAAAGGAAGCTGCCCGGGCAGAAATGGCAGTGTTCCAGACAGATACCCCCCAGGTGAGTGCCTGGCTGTTCCGGCAGTGGCAGCTCAATCCCCTGGTTGCTGATGCCGTGTTGTTTCTTCATGAACCCCCGGAAAAAATACAGGGAGAGCTGGCCCATATCAGGGCCATTTATGCAGCCAATCGGTTGTCAGGCAATAAAACATCGGCAGACATGGAAGACATGGAAGACATGGCAGCGCTCACAGGCATTCACCAGGCCCGCTTGGAGCAGGTGGTAGCACAGACACAGAATGATGTCATGGATCTGGCCCGGCATCTGGATGTTTCTTTGGATGCCAAAGAGCACCCGGCGGCTGAAAATAGGGTTGCTGCAACGGTTGCCAATGCCTCCCTTGTGTACGGCACCCTGGAAAACCTGGTGAAAGCCCGGGATACGGAATCCATTATAGGGGTGGTGGAAAAAGGGTTCAGAATCCTGTTCCAGGTGCCCCGGGTATTTTTCTTTTTTCTGGATGAAAAAAAAGAGTTGCTGATCGGTGCATGCAGCAGCCAGGATAAAAACCACCAGGTCATCAAACGGGTGGCCCTGCCCCTGTCAAATCAGACCAGCCTGATTGTTAAAACTGTGAAAAAAGCAGCCCCCCAGATGAGTATTGACCGGCAGGACCGCCTGGCGGTCTCTGACATCCAGATCCTGCGGCTGCTGGAGACCAGCGGGTTTTATGCCCTGCCCATCCGGTCTGCCGGCAGAATGATGGGAACCATGGTCCTGGGGGGAGATAAGGAACTGTTTCACCAGATTTCAAGCAGCCGGGGCATTGTGGATATTTTTTCCCGGCAGACCGGTATCTGTCTGGAAAATATCTGGATGCTTCAGGAACATGCCGACCGTGTCAGTGAAAAAAAAATGGAAGCCTTTGCCACCATGACAGACAAGGTCATCCATGAGATCAACAACCCCATTGCCATCATCAGAAACTACCTGGAAAGCCTGAGTGTGAAACTGCCGGGCAAACATCCGGCCCAGGAGGAACTGTCTGTGGTAAAAGAGGAGATGGGCCGGGTTTCTTTGCTTCTGGACGGGCTGTCCAGTTTTTCAAGGCCCGGGATTTCCGGATTTGAAATGGTGGATGTGAACCAGTTGTGCGCCCGGATGATGGAGATCGTCAAAAAATCCATCCTCCTGCCCCGGCAGATTGATACGGTTATGCACCTGGATCCCCAGCTGCCCCGGATTAAAACAGACCCCAACGGCATCAAGCAGGTGCTCATCAATCTGATAAAAAACGGGGCGGAAGCCATGGAAAAAGGCGGAAAGATAACCATACACACCCGTTTCCGGCAGGAATCCGCCAAAATTCTCATCGGTGAGAAAAAACAGCTTCCCGGCCACATTGAAATCACGATTTCCGATAACGGCCCGGGAATCGACCCCAAAATTATGGAAAAAATATTTGAACCCTACAACACCAGCAAAAAAGGGAAAAAAAATGCCGGCCTGGGCCTTGCCATTGTGCATGGCATTGTCAAGCAGCTGAACGGCAGGATCACCTGTGACAGCCAGGTGAAAAAGGGCACCAGGTTTACCATTTTTCTGCCTGTATCTGGAGAGGCTGTCCCATGACAGAACACAAGGGGTTGAAAACCGGCAGCATTCTGGAATACGAAGGCCTGATTCACGCCAATGATATTGACCGGGTCCTGGCCATCCAGGCAAATAATGGTACTGATGACAAAGCCGGCAAAAACCGCCGCCTGTTCGGATCCATCCTCTGTGACCTCAATCTGCTCACACCGGTGGAAACCTACCAGGTTCTGAAAAAAAACAACAAACTCATCAGTCTGCAGGACCAACTGGTTTCCCGAAAAGTGCTGCCGGCCAGCCGGGTGGCACAGCTTTCGGCCAGGTCAGCTGAAACCGGAATTCCGTTTCTCGGGCTTTTGCTGGAGGAAAACCAGGTGCCCAAACCCGTGATCCACCAGATGCTCCTGGACCTGTTTCGCATTCCTTTGCGCTCCATCAGTGATATGGTTTTTTCTGAAACAAAGCGCAAAACCCTTTCCAGTATCATATCTGCTGCCGAGGCAGGCAGGTACCAGATTATTCCGCTGGTACTCAAGGAAGAAACCCTTTTGTGTGCAGTTACAGACCCGGATGCCTTATGTTTTATTGCCGAACTGGACAAAAAATTTCCCCAGTACCGGTTCACCCCGGTTTTTGTTTCCTTTTCCGGATTTTCCTGGTTTTTTAAAATACTGTATCAGAAAAACTTTGATCCCCGAAAAACAGCAGAAAATGCACAGGACCAGCCGGTGGAACATACACAGAATCAGCCGGTGGAACAAGCCCTGGACATGCCCCCTGTGCCTGACTTTTCTGTAACAATCAGTGACCCTGTCCGTGAAAAAGACAAAATTATGCAATTGTATGAGACATATGAACAGACCCGTCAGCAGATGGGCGGTATAGTGCAGCCCGGGCGAAAGCCGGTATTTTTACAATTTATCCACAAGCAGCACCAGGCAGTCATGGAAAACTTCCGTTGCCGGGCTGTTGTCTTTTCCGTTGAAAAACAGGGAGACCGGATGATGATTCTGGCAATCCCCGTCAAACAGGAAACCTGACCATGGCGAACGTCATTACCATCACCAGTGGAAAAGGGGGGGTGGGAAAAACCAGCATCAGCCTGAACCTGTCCCTCAGTCTGGTATCACAGGGCCACAGGGTCTGCCTTTTTGATGCCGACCTGGGGCTGGCCAATGTCAATGTCCTCACCGGGATTTTTCCGGAACATGGCCTTGATGCGGTCATCTCCGGTGAAAAAAAACTGGCGGATATCATGGTCCGCAATTTTCAGGGCGTTGATATCATTCCCGGCAGTTCAGGGGTGGAAAAAATGGCAGACCTCACAGGCGCCGAGGCCCAACGCCTGATCCAGGCATTCCTGCAGATGGGCAGTTATGATTATTTTATTTTTGATACATCCGCAGGTATTTCCGCACAGGTCATGGCCTTTTGCCGGGCATCCCATCAGATGGTCCTGGTGATCACCCCGGAACCCACATCCCTGACAGATGCCTATTCCTTGTTAAAGGTGCTTTCCAGATCAGCATCCCGGTCCCTGCCGCCGGTACGGGTGGTGGTCAACCAGGTGAAAACTGCCGCATCTGCCAGATCAGCCTATGCCAAGCTGAAAGAAACGGTCAAGAAATTTCTGTCCCTGAAAATTACGGCCCTGGGCATTGTGGCCCGGGATGCAAATGTGCCCATTTCCGTGGTATCCCAGGTTCCTTTTACCATGCTGTTTCCCGGGTCGGCCGCATCCCGCTGTATCCGGTCTCTGGCCATGAAACTCAAGGATGGGGCTGCCGGGGATCTTCCCATGGAAATATTCTGGGACCAGTGCCTGGAGCTGATGGGCAGCGGCAAAGCAAAAGAACTGGAAAAAAAACCCGAAACAGACCAGGTGGGGCAGCGGTTGTCCACCATTGAGTCCCGCATGACCTATCTTCTGGAAGAGGTGGCATCCATCAAGCAGATGCTGCTGGATGACCGGGACAGCAGGATACCGGCCGGCAGAGAAATCGCAGCGATCCCGCCGGAACCGGCACAGGTGCCGCACCCCAACAAACCACCGGTGCACACAAAAGCGCAGCAGGAAAAAAAAGATCCGGACCCTTACAAAGATCCGGATCTTTGTAAGGAAAAAAAACAGGACAGGCCCCAGGTGCAGCCGGAGCCCCAGAAAATGGCCCTGGATTTTGAAGCATGGATGGCAAGACAGGTATTGTAAACAAAGCCGGCAGACCCGCTATGCAAAGGAGCGCTTGAACAAATCCGCCAGGGCGTTTTTTGCATCTTCCGTCAGGTTCCGGGTACCGGTGCCGGAAAAATTTTTATGGGTAATGACAGGGGTTACCTTCTGCCATTCGTTATCCACCCAGGAAAACCAGTCATTGCGGTCCTGTTCATAGACAAACAAGGGACGGTTGAACAATTTTCCAAGTTCAACCCCCCAGCCGGTACCGCCTTTGACTGTCTTATCCGGCAGTATCCATCCCACCACAAAAATCTGGTACCCGTTGTTGACCATATGGAAAATGGACTGGATAACCTTCCGGATTTTGTCTGCTTTGGAAAAGGAGCGCCCCATGCGGGTGGAAACGATATCCATGCTGATATCCCCTTTTTTCAACTCTTCCGGGGTGAGCACCCGGATGCCGTTCTGACGGTCCGGCTTATGGCCGTCAAAGGAAAAATTGACCTCTTTTATGCCATACTGTTCAGCCAGTCTGCCGAATTCAGCTTCCGCGCCCCGGTGACCGCCACTGTACAGCGTAAATTGCGATGCATCATTCATGAACAAACTCCTTGATTTAAAGTAATTGTATTAATGGAAAAACGTCTGGTTGATAGTTTTTATCTGATGATTTACCAAATCATATAAGAAAAACCGGCAAGAATCAACCAAATGGTTTGCATATGCCCAATTCTTGAGTTGAAAAAACCGGTTCGGATTGGTATAGAAAGGCAATGATCAAAATAATGCTGCATTTCATTACCATGAGGTTGTTTCGTGAAATCAAAAGCCCTTGAGGTGAATCTCTCCGATACCCGGGTTGATGTATCCATCGATGTGAAATACCAGCAGCTTCTGGAAATTTTTGACGGGTATGTGGGAATTTTGAACAGAATGGAGATTTTCCTCAAGGAACTCTCCCACCCCTATAAAAACTGGAAATTTATCGTCAATGAAGCCAGGCACTTCTCCCTGCATTATTTTTATCTGTACAAATCCCATGAAAAAGGGGCGGCTGCGCTGGCCATTTTTTCCGATATTTTTCTGGCCGCTTTTGAAGACAGTTCTGAAAGATCGGTGCAGTCTGCCGCTTCTGATAACCTCATGCTGCTGCTTCACCACCTGGCCAAAGAATCAGAAGACCGGCTGCCATTTTTTTCTAACGTCATGGAACAGTCTGTAAACCGGATTCTCAGGTATGAAAACAACGCGTTTTTTTTCTTTGTCACCTCCTATTACCAGGCGGACAAACTGGCCAGACTGCTGCTGCACCAGTGCAAAGCTCATGGGATGGCAGCAGCGGACATCCCATGGACGGCCAGTACAAACCGCCTGCTCATTCGGTTTTACAAGACCACTTTTGCCTATTGGCTGGAACAGGATGACCCGAAGGCCTGGATGCAGGAAAATATTGATGAATGGCGCCTCAATCCGGCACTTGAACAGGTGTTTCACCAGATTTCCCATGCCAGGATAATTGCCTGGCAGCAGCAGCTGGAAACGCTGTTCCGCAGCCATGATGATACGGCTTTTGCCCTGACAGAAGAACTGGTTCAACTGACCGGATTCCAGGGGTTTGTGAATATTTTTAAAACCGTTGGCCGGCAGATCTTACAACATTGTACAGATGAAACCTATGGCAGGCACCTGAAACTGACCTTTTTGTTTTATGCCATCCATGTGCCCGGGCTTTCCATGATACACAAAGACTGCCTGCATGATATCAACCAGACCCTGACCCTTCTTATCGGAGATGAGGATTTTAAAAAAGATATCCCCATTGTCAATCAGACCTTTTCTTTGCTCAAAGAGCACAAGGGCCGGTATCCGGAAACGGTGTTAGACTGTATTCACAAAATCGGGGATGCCGTCTATAAAACCGGCAAGGTGGAATTGATCAACCATTTTATTGACCGGGCCGTGAACCATGGATTTCAGTTTCCCATGATTCAGGGTACTGGAGAAGACTGGCAGATCAAGGGTAATACCGCCCATGTGAAAAATATCCGGGTGTTTTTAAGTCTTATCCGCCAGCAGCCCAAGAAATCCAAACGCCTGCTGTCCGCCCTGATCATCTCTCTGTCCATCGGCGGGGTGTTTATCAGGGATACGGATCTGTTTCCAAGGGATATTACCCGGTTTCTCAATGCAGATATCAAAAAGGTGTACAACCTGGTCAAACAGCTGGCACGGCTGCTGCCGGCATTTTTCAATGAAATCGGTGCAGAAGGCACCCTCAGGGATATCTCCACCCAGCTGGATGAATCCTGCCACCGCCGGGACCGGCTCATCCATTTTTTGCGCAAGCAGTGTCATGTGGAGAGTTCCAGCCGCATCGTTGAGTTTATCCAGCAGGTGATGATTTTCTGGAAAACAGAGGATAAAAAACCGCTGCAGCCGTTTGTTCCGCCATCCATCTATGATGAGATCCAGACCTCCGGGCGGTTTGTGGATGGTCCGGGAAAAATTCTGCGCCACCTGGAAGACAAAAAACTGGCCCATCCCAGAGATTTTCTCATGTACCGCCAGGAAGCCTTGGATGCGCTTGTTGAAGCGGTGGACAATGTAACGGAACTGGACCGGCAAAGGGTCCGGCTGGCCCTGCGGTTTTACCGGCTGCTCAATGAAAAATATGCGGTGGACCATCTGGAACTCAAATCGTACCTGTCCAATTTCAAGGCCGACTATATGCCGGAACCCCACCGCTTGGCAGCTGCCCTGGAAGAATCTGATCTGGAAACCAAAATTGAATTTCTGCTCAATTATATGGGCGAACTCAAGGAGATCATTCTCAGTGACAACATCTATGAGGTAAATGAAGCCATTTACCACAAGCGCCATTTTGCCGTGGATATCCCTTCCATGTACGGCAGCTACAATGAACCCAAATTTGATGCACTGGGGCTGACCCTGCGCATTGAAAGCATCGTCAATGTCCTGTTTGAAGATGTGATCAACAGCATTGATCTGCGGCTGATAACCAAGCCCACCTTTGTGCGGATTTATGCCATACTCACCCTGTTTCGCAAAGCGTTGAGCCTGGATGGCATTGTTTCCAACAAACTGGATATCCAGCTGGAATTTTTAAAATATTCGGTGAACATCACCACCTGTTCCTTTACCCAGTATCTGGATATCTTCAAGGGGTTTGTCCGGGCTGTGGCCGATATCATCAACGATTATTTTCACAATATCCATTCCGCCAACCTGCGGCAGATAGAAGCCCGTATCGGCAAAGACCAGATCCAGGAAAAATATCTCCCCGGCAGTATGCCCGACCAGGATCATCTGGATGAAAAAATGGCAAAAAAATTGGACCAGCGGGCAGCAGACGTTTTTTTCAGAGACCGCATCGCCACCTCTTTGGGGCTCCAGCAGCTGGATGTTTTTTTGAACCGGATTCTGCATACCCTTTTCCGCCAGTCGGAAAAACTGTCCCAGGATGAACTGAGCGTGCTGCTCAATTATGACCCAAAATGTGCGGTCACCCCCATAGGGGATGGGCAGCTCATGAACCAGAATATCATTTTTCTGGGGAACAAAGGCTGGAATCTGATGCGGCTCAAACACCTGGGCGTAAAAGTGCCTGACGGGTTCATCATCACCACCGAGGTGTTCCGGTGTCTGGACCTTATCGACTCCTACAGCCCGGCTGCCGTAAACTTCAAACAATTGGTGGCCACCATGCTTTCCCGCCTGGAAAAGCAGACAGGGTTGTCCTGTGGTGATCCAGGAAAACCGCTGCTGCTGTCGGTACGTTCCGGTTCCTCTATTTCCCAGCCCGGCATGATGGATTCTTTTCTGAACGTGGGCATCAATGAAGAGATTGCCGCCGCCATTGCCAAAAAAACCGAGAACCCCTGGTTTGCATGGGACAGTTACCGAAGGTTTCTTCAGCAGTACGGCATGACCTTTGGTATACACAGGGATGAATTCGACCAGATCATTGCAGCTCATAAAAAACAGAACAACATCGGTTTCAAGCGCCATTTCACAGGACAGCAGATGAAAGCGGTTGCCCTGGCCTATAAAAATCAGCTTTTGCTGGCCGGTATCGATATTGTGGAGTCTCCCATGGACCAGTTGTTCCTGGCTATTCACAAGGTGTTTTCTTCCTGGAATTCCAACCGGGCCATCGATTACCGCAGGATCATGGGGATATCCGATGACTGGGGAACGGCTGTCACCGTCCAGTCCATGGTATTCGGCAACCTGTCCCGGCAGTCCGGTTCCGGCGTGGCCTTCAGCCACAGCCCCAAACTGCCCGGGGATGCCATCCGGCTGTGGGGGGATTTTACCATTGGAAACCAAGGGGAAGATGTGGTGGCCGGTCTGGTGCGGACCCTTCCCATTTCCGAAATGCAGCGGGAGCTGGAAAAGCGGGATACCAAGATCAGCCTGGAAAAGGCCTTTCCCCGGATTTATGAGCAGCTCAAAAAAATTGTCCAGAACCTCATTTATAAACGGGGATGGAACCCCCAGGAGATGGAATTTACCTTTGAAGGGCCGGAACCGGAAGACCTTTTTATCCTCCAGGCCCGGGATCTTTCCCTTGGGGACCACAAAAAGCAACCAGAATTCATGGCTGATGAATCCCGGTTGAAAGATGCATTTTTGGGCCGGGGTACAGGGGTTTCCGGTGGGGCCATGAGCGGGCGCATCGTATTTACCCTCAAGGAAATCGATGCCTTCCGCCGTCAGGACCCGGATGCCTATCTGATACTGCTGCGCAACGACACCGTGCCTGACGATATTCTGGAGATTGATGCAGCCGACGGTATATTGACGGCAAAAGGGGGATTGACCTCACATGCAGCCGTGGTGGCCTATAATCTTGGCAAAACCTGTGTGGTAGGGTGTGAGAATCTGGAGTGCAGCGAAACAGAAAAAATCTGTCACCTGGGAGACAAAAGCCTGCAGGTGGGGGATTATATCAGCATCGATGGCAATAAAGGATTTGTATTCAAAGGAGAAATCAACGTCAACCACAATTAAAGTGGAGGTGAATCATGCATACCAACCAGGATACCATTCTGGGAATAAACGGGCTGGGACGTATCGGAAAACTGACCTTGTGGCACCATGCCGGGCGCAAATATTTCAAGGAGATCGTCATCAACGTGGGCCGGGAAGTGGGCGCAGGGCTGTCGGATATCGTACATTATCTGGAAAGAGATTCCACTTACGGCAGCCTGGCAGCTTTTCTCAACGGCTTCCACTCGCCGCGTGTGATCACGGATGTCAACGAGGCAGATGCCAGCCTGCGGGTCAACGGCATTCCCGTAAAAATTTTGCGGCAGTTCCGCAATCCCAAAGATATCCAGTGGGCACAGAACCAGGTGGATATGGTGGTGGATACCACCGGCCAGTTTCTGGATCCCAACGCGCCGGCTGATCATCCATCCGGATCCATCCGGGGGCATCTGGAAGCAGGTGCCGCCAAAGTCATTGCCTCTGCACCCTTTAAACTGAAACAAGGGGCATCCATGCCGGATGACAGTGTTACCACGGTCATGGGCATCAATGACAAAGACTATGACCCGGTACGTCATGCAGTGATCTCCAATGCCTCCTGCACCACCACCTGTCTGGCCCATATGATCAAGCCCCTGCTGGATTATTTCGGCATTGACCGGGTATTGTCCGCTTCCATGGCCACCGTGCATGCCGCCACCGGATCACAGCAGGTCCTGGACCGGCTCCCCAAAAAACAGGCAAAGGATCTGCGCAAAAACCGGTCTATCATGAACAATATTATCCTGACCACCACCGGGGCCGCCAAAACCCTGCAGCTGGTCATTCCGGAGATGGCAACCATCGGTTTCATTGCAGAATCGGTGCGGATTCCCACTTCCACCGGTTCTTTGATCATCCTGGTTATGAATTTTCAGGAAGAACTGAACAAAAAGCCCATCCGCCGGGATCTCATCAACGAAATTTACCAGAGCACTGCCCAGAACAAGGACAGCTACCTGGTCTATTCCAATGACCAGAACGTGTCCTCTGATATCATCGGCACCCCCAGGGCAGCAGCGGTAATCGAGGGCCATGAAACCCATACCCGCACCGGGGCCATCAATATCAATCTGGCGCATATGCAGGGTATTGACAAAGCGGTACTGGAAACCATCCAGGACCATGTGGGCAGTATCCAGGTCACCCAGGCGGTTATCTATGGCTGGTATGACAATGAAATGGCCAGTTATGTCAACCTGCTGGGAGACCGCACGGTTTCCATTGCCGAATCTTTGGCCTGATCAGACCGCTTTGGGGTGATCAGGCTGGATGCCGCCCCCGGTGGTGTCCTGCGCCCGGTCCGAGATCCTCCGGGGGCCTGCTTTCATTTGCGTAATGAAATACAGGGATCCAATCTCTGGTGGCAAGCATCCCGGCATATTATACCAGGCCCCCTCCGGCTCTGACGGTCCGTTCACAGGACACCACCGGGGGCTCATTGCTGATCGGCAATGCTATATCTATATATTGGTGAGGCCTGAATCTGCCCTTGAAATTAGCTGGATAGGTCCTATATTTATTGTTTTTATATTTCTTGATAAGGATTTGGCTGCATGGAACCGACACCCAGGCCCTGGAAAACATGGAAACAGAGGCTGCTGCGCATTGTCTGGCACAGTATCCCCTTTGCTGCAGTGGTCCTTGCTGTTCTGTTTGTTGTTTTGCCCCTGGGCAGGAAAATAACGGCGCAAAAAGCAGATCTGGCTGAACAGCAGGCCAGTCAGATGAAAAAGGACCAGCCGTTGACCAGGGTGATCACCCTGGAAATGATTCCTGAAGACCTTGCAGAAACCATCACCCTGCCCGGGGTGGCCAAGCCTTGGAAATCCCTGGAGCTGGTGTCTGAGGTATCAGGAAAGATCATGGAAAAGAATATCGATGACGGCAGCGTTGTAAAGCAGGGTGATATTCTGGCGGTTATGGACAAACGGGACTACCAGAATGCCTATGATTCCGCCAGGGCATCCCATGAGACAGCCCTGATGAACCAGAAGCGGTTTGAAGCCCTGTCTGAAAAGCAGTTTATCACCCAGTCCCAGCTGGATGATATCCAGTCCCAGGTCAAAACCACCAGGGCTGCCATGGAAAATGCGAAACTCAATCTGGACCGCTGCACCATCAGATCTCCCATGGACGGCATAGTGGACCGGTCCCATATTGAAGTGGGCAGTTTTCTGGGGGTGGGTGATCCTGTTACCAAACTTCTCCAGATTCATAGACTCAAAGTGCAGGTGGGCATACCGGAATCTGATGTGCCGTCTGTGAGAAATATTAAACAGTTTGAAATGGTTATCGATGCGTTAGGGGGCAAAACCTATACCGGCCAATACCATTATCTGCAGAAAACCTCTGATAACCTGGCCCGGCTGTACAACCTGGAAATCCGACTGGAAAACCCGGATCTTGAAATTCTTCCTGATATGTTTGTCCGGGTGAATATAGTGAAAAACAGGGATGTCCAAGGACTTGGAGTGCCCATGTATGCCCTGGTCACCAGAAACAACCAGACCGGGGTGTTTGTGGAAGATCAGGGTCGTGTCCGGTTTGCCCCGGTTGAAACCGGGTTCCAGGACGGCTGGAAAATCCAGGTTGTTTCCGGGCTGTCTGCAGGTGAGCAGGTGGTGGTGGTGGGGCACCGCATCATTGAAGACAATGAGTTGGTGCAGGTGGACCGGCGGGTCCAGTCCATGGCGGAGCTGGAACAATGATTGTTTCCGATGCCGCCGTCAAAAACCGGGTGTCCGTACTGGTGCTGGTGGTGATCATCGCCAGCATCGGGCTTTATTCCTATATGGTACTGCCCAGGGAAAGCACCCCGGATATCACCATCCCGTATGTGTTTGTGCGGACCGAATACAGAGGGGTGTCGGCATCGGATATTGAAACCGCCATTACCATCAAGATTGAAAAAAAGCTCAAGGGCCTGGACAAGATCAAAAACATTTCTTCTGTCAGTTCCCAGGGGCTTTCCCAGATCAATATCGAGTTTTTACCGGGCACCGATATTGACGATGTGCTGGTCAAGGTCAAAGACAAGGTGGATGAAGCCAAAAATGACCTGCCCACGGACCTGGAAAATGATCCGTTGGTGTATGAGGTCAATTTTTCCGATATGCCCATTGTCGTGTACTCTCTGGCAGGGGACTGCGGTCCCGGACTGCTCAAGAAAATCGCCGATGATCTAAAAGATGACATCGAAGCGGTTCCCGGTGTGCTGGAGGTGGAGATAACCGGGGGCCAGGACCGGGAAATACGGGTGGAGGTGGATACAGACAAGCTGGCCTACTACAGAATTCCCATCACCAGCCTGCAGCAGGCTGTGGTGGCTGAGAACCAGAACATTTCCGGCGGCGCCATAACGCTGGGCCATGGCCGGTACCAGCTCAAGGTGCCCGGGGAGTTTGACAGGCCCGAAGAGATTCTGACCCTGGTGGTGGCCACCCACAACGGCCAGCCCATCTATCTCAAGGATGTGGCGGCGGTGCTGGACGGCATTCAGGAGGAAACCTCCAGATCCCGGCTCAACGGCCAGCCTGCCATCAATATTTCGGTGAAAAAACGGGTGGGGGAAAATATCATCCGCATCTCGGAACAGATCGATGCGGTCGTGGCTGCGGCGAAAAATCGCTTCCCCCAAAATACCACCGTGACCAAGCTCATGAACAATGCCAAGGATATCAAGGCCATGGTGGCGGACCTGGAAAATAATATCATTTCCGGCCTCATCCTGGTGGTGGCAGTGCTCTTTGTGGTGCTGGGTATCAGAAATGCCCTCCTGGTGGGCCTGGCCATTCCGTTTTCCATGTTTCTGTCCTTTGCTGTTCTCCATGCTTTGGGCATCACCTTGAACATGGTGGTGCTGTTTTCTTTGACACTGGCGTTGGGCATGCTGGTGGACAATGCCATTGTGATTGTTGAAAATGTGTTCCGGTACATGCAGCAGGGGGTTCCCCGGGTAACTGCCGCCATGAAAGCCACCAGCGAGGTGGCATGGCCGGTTATCGGCGCGACCTTCACCACCCTGGCCGCATTTTTTCCCATGATTTTTTGGCCGGGCATCATGGGGGAATTCATGTACTACCTGCCGGTTACCCTTATTATCACCTTGAGTTCTTCCTTGTTTGTGGCCCTGGTCATCAACCCTGCCATGTGTGCCTATTTCATGGGAGTATCCCGTAAAAATGGCCAAAAGGCCCTGGACCTGGAAGCGGTCCAGTCCCGGGGAGAACAGCCTGTCGACATTTCGGGCCTGGTTTTAAAAACCTATGCCCGTATTCTCAACAAGGCATTGCACCACAAACTCTCTGTGCTGGCTGCAGCGGTGGTTGTCATGGTGGTTTTGTTCCAGGTCTGGATGCTCAAGGTTGGTATTGAAAAACCAGTGGAATTCTTTCCCGCCATTGATCCCAGGTCTGTGTTTGTCAACATCGATGTGCCGGAAGGGGCGGACCTGGAGTTCATCGATCAGACGGTCAAAAAGGTGGAAGCAGCTGTCGCCGGGGGAATCGACCGGGAATACCAGACAGCCATGGCGCTGCAGGACCACACCACGGCCAATGGAAAAACGTTCATGGCCCCGTCAGACATCAACAACATTGAACACATCTATACACGGGTGGTCCAGAACAGCGGCGGCAGCGCCGTTTTTGACAGCAATCTGCCCAACCATATCGGGGTCCAGTTTCTGGATTTTGAAGACCGGAAAACCTCCACCAAGGCGGATCTGGAAGAGATCCGCAGACGGGTGGCCGACATTCCGGGGGTCAGGATCACTGTGGATGAGCAGGAGGAAGGCCCCCCGACTGGTGCGCCCATCAATATTGAAATTTCCGGGGAAAGCTTTACCATCCTGAGCAGGATTGCCAAAAATATCAAGCAAAAGGTGGAGAGCGTGCCCCATGTAACAGATGTGCGGGATGACTATCAGGGGGGGCTTCCCTCTGTTCAGGTGAAGATCGACCGCCAGAAAACCGCTCTGTTCGGTTTGACCACCTCCGCCATTGGCAATGCGCTGAAGATTGCCTACAACGGGCTGGATGTTTCCACCTATTATGAAGGGGATGAGGAATATGATATCGTGGTCCGACTGGCCAAGTCCGACCGGCAGGCAGCAGATGTTCTGCATAAACTCATGATCCCAGGCCCTTCGGGTGAGATCGTGCCCCTGACCACCCTGGCATCTATCGAATACAAGGGGGCGCTGGGGGACATTGTCCGGAAAAACCACCAGCGGGTGGTCACGGTCAAGGCCAGTGTGGATGAAACCAAGATCACCGGCGCTGTGGCCAGAATGCAGGTCATGGATCTTCTGGAAACCATTGACCTGCCACCGGGGTATACCTACCGGTTCACCGGAGAAGACCAGGAACAGCAGGAAGCCCAGAAATTTTTGTCCAAAGCGTTTGTGGTGGCCCTGTTTCTGATTTTTCTGATTCTGGTGACCCTGTTCAACTCTGTGGTACAGCCGGTGATTATCCTGACATCCGTGGTATTGTCCCTGGGCGGGGCGTTCTGGGGCCTGGCTGTGATCGGTTCCCCCTTTGGCGTGATCATGACCGGGGTGGGCATTATTTCTTTGGCCGGGGTGGTGGTGAACAATGCCATTGTGCTTATCGACTATACCAACCGGCTCCGGGCCCAGGGCATGGCCCTCAAAGAGGCGGTCATATCTGCCGGCGCCACAAGGCTGCGGCCGGTACTGTTGACGGCCGTGACCACCATTCTCGGGCTTTTGCCCATGGTAACGGGCATTTCCTATGATTTTCATGTCATGGCCGTGTCCATGACTTCCGAATCCAGCCAGTGGTGGCGGTCCATGGCCATTGTGGTGATTTTCGGCCTGCTGATCGCCACCATTCTGACCCTGGTGGTGGTGCCCACCCTCTATGCGTTGATTGAAAACATAAAAACCGCTTCAGCCCGGAACTATGCCAGGGTCCGCAGTGTGTTCCTGGGCAGGGATACTATCGAAACAGAGACTTGATCCATCCCAGAAAGCCTTTTTTTCCGGGTTTGTCAGAAGCCGGGTGTTTGCTGCGGACCCGCATATCCACATCCGAAGAGGGCCGGGCTGGTGCCGGCATCTGAATGACACTTTCGGATCGCTGGTTGATATATTCTCTGATTTCATTGATCAGTTCATCCTGTACCTGGGGGTCGGAAAGTTTGGAAATAGGATCCAGTCCGTAAAAGGTATCGGACAGCTCTGTTATCCGTCCATCCCCGCTGCTGCCGATCTGCAGGTTTTCTGCCAGAGCAGCGGCAAACTGTGTCAGGCCTGCAATGACCATGGATTCTGGAGGTGCCTGCTCCGGGGTCTGGTGAAAGCCTACACCGTCACAGATATGCTGGGGTAGCTCCCAGGTGCTGAGAACATTGGATGCCACCAGAGCGCTGGTGGTACCGAAAACTTTTTGTTCCACCGCAAAGAGCGGCACTTGCTGTGTCACAGCCGTTTGCACGCACCGGCTGAATTCGCCGGGCAGATAAATGGCCAGCAGCAGTTTTCCCAGCCCATGAAGCATGCCGGTGAGAAAGAGATCCCCCGGCAGAATCTCCATCTCCAGGCTGGGATGCCCCAGGCGGCGATTGGCAACTGCACAGGCCCAGGAGCGTGCCCAGAAATCATTGTAGGTAAATCCCTGGATCTCTGGAAATTTTGGCAGCATTTCCTGAAACACATGGAGGCAGACGGAGTTGACCGTTTCTGTCAGACCGATGCGTATGATGGCAGCCCTGACAGAAAAAATCTTTTCCGGTTCACAGTAAAAAGGGGAGTTGGCCACCCGCAGAATTTTGGTGAAAAGAGCGGGGTCAGATTCCACCAGCTTGACAAAAGAGGCAATGTCAATTTTGTCGATGGGCTGGCGGACCACATCCAGAATTTTCTGACTGTTGGCCGGGATGGCAGGAATATCCACATGGGCGGATAAAATTTCCTGGGCAAAGCTTGCGGCGATGGCGTTTTTTTCTGCCTGGGTATTTTTCATAAGAAGCAGTTCCTTATTGTATTCAGACCATCTCGATGGCACAGGCCATGGCAACACCACCACCCCCGCACAGCGTGGCCAGTCCCAAGGTATCGCCCCTTTTTTTCATGGCATGGATCAGTGTCACCATGATCCGGGCCCCGGTGGCGCCCACAGGATGGCCCAGGCCGATGCCGGATCCGTTGATGTTGGTGATCTGTCGGTTCAGCCCCAGTGCTTTTTCACATCCCAGATACTGGGCGGCAAACGCCTCATTCACCTCCACCAGATCAAAATCTTTCATGGAAAGCGGTGACTTGTCAAGCAGATTTTTTACGGCCGGTACCGGAGACATGCCCATGATGGTGGGGTGACACGCCCCCATGCCTGAGGCCTTTATCCGGGCCAGGGGAGTTAGGCCAAGCTCTCTGGCCTTATCTGCGGACATGATCACCATGCCGGCGGACCCGTCGTTTATCCCGGAAGCATTGCCCGCTGTGACAGTACCGGTTTTGGGGATGAATGCCGGGGGCAGGGCTGCCAGTTTTTCCATGGTCATGCCCGGCCGGAAATGCTCGTCCTTGTCAAATACCAGGGGATCTTTTTTGCGCCGGGGCACCATAATGGGAACGATCTCCTGGGCAAATGATCCATCCTTTGTGGCCCTTTCCGCATTGTTGTGGCTGCGCAGGGCCACCTCATCCATCTGTTCTCTGGTCAGTCCCAGGTGCTGGGCCACAAATTCGGCGGTATGGCCCATGATATAGGGTTTGCCCATGAAATGGGCGGCCGGGGCCTGGCTGGTGTCCAGGGGGGTGGTGTCATCAAAGGGAAGCAGGTGGGAGCCGCAGTGCAGGGCATGGATCATGGCATCCACAAACTGGGTGTCCTGGAGCCGGCAGCCCCACCTTGCCTTGGGCACGGTATAGGGAACACCGGACATATGTTCCACCCCGCCGGCCAGGATGACGTCTGCCATGCCTGCCTGGATCATGGCAGCTCCGGAAAGCACGGCTTCCATGCCGGATATGCACACCCGGTTCACCGTGGCTGCCGGTATGCTGTCCGGTATACCGGCCATGAGGGCCGCCACCCGGGTGGTGTTGAGGGTGTCATGGTGTTCCACGCAGGTGCCGTACCGGACATCATCGATGATATCCGGTGCAATACCGGCCCGTTTGATGGCTTCTTTCATGGTGACACTGGCAATGGCTGCGCCGTTCATCTCTTTTAACGTGCCGCCGAAGGCCCCGATGGCCGTCCGGCAGGCGGAAACAATAACAATTTCTTTCATTTTTGATTTCCTGTCTGGTTGTGCAGCAATCACGGATCAGATCTGACCGGTAAACGGGTTTTGATCCAAACGGGTGTGATGTTGCGGTAGTTAAGATCCAAATGAAGCTTCATCCATATCCAGGGCGCTGGTGTCGCCGTTCTGGATCACCGCCATTCTGGCCTGGGCCGCGGGCAGCATGGTGGTGATGAAAAACCGGGCCCCGGTGACCTGGCCCCGGTAAAATGCCGAATCCTTTTTTTTGGGGTTTTCCGCCAGTTTTTGGGCGGCTGTCACTGCCCGCCAGAGCAGCATCCAGCCCATGAGGGTGTCGCCGGTAACATCCAGAAACGGGTGGGCATGGGCAAACGCGGTCAACATGTTTTCCGATTTTAGGTTTGCGCTAAGTTTTCCGGCGGTTTCCTTCAAATGATTGAGGGTGGTTTCCAGCGTATGTGCCAGAGAGACCAGGCCGGCATCTTTTTTTGCTGCGGCAATGGTCTTTTGCACTTCAGCCACAAGGTCCATGAAGGCCTGGCCATGGTTTAGGCCCAGCTTTCTGCCCAGAAGATCCATGGCCTGGATGCCGTTGGTGCCTTCATAGATATGGGTGATCTTGCAGTCCCGCAGCAGCTGTTCCTGGGGATATTCTTTTGTGAAGCCGTATCCGCCGAACACCTGGATCCCCATGGAGCACATGTCAAAGGCCCGGTCCGTGATATAGCCTTTGGCCACCGGGATGAGCACATCAATGAGACCCTGGTACCTGACCTTGTCAGCCGCACTTGTGCTGACTGCCGCCATGTCTTCCAGAAATCCGGTATAAAACAGCAGGCTGCGCATCCCTTCTGAAAAGGTTTTCATGGTGAGCAGAATGCGCCGGATGTCCGGATGCTGGATGATGGGAACCCCGGCAGACCCTTTGGGGGCTGTCAGGGCTGCTCCCTGGATGCGTGTTCTGGCATAGTTCAGGGCATTGAGATAAGAGGCCCCGGCACAGGCAAATCCCTGCATGCCCACATGCAGCCGGGCTTCATTCATCATCACGAACATGGCCCGCATGCCCTTGTTTTCCTTACCAAGCAGGGTGCCCCGGCACGCACCTTTGCCCCCTAGCGTCATGGAACAGGTGGGACTGGCGTGAATGCCCATTTTTTTTTCAATGCCGGTACAGACCACATCATTGAAATCTCCTGTGCTGCCGTCATCGTTCACCCGGTATTTGGGTACCAGAAACAAAGAGATCCCGGCTGTACCTGCAGGGGCCCCTTCAATTCTGGCCAGCACCGGATGAATGATGTTTTCCACCAGATCGTTTTCTCCGGAGGAGATGAAAATCTTGCTGCCGGAAATGGCATACGTGCCGTCATCATTTTTCACGGCCCGGGTAGTCAAAGCGCCCACATCAGATCCGGCTTCCGGTTCGGTGAGCAGCATGGATCCGCCCCATTTGCCGGTGTACATGTTTTTGAGATACAGCTGTTTCTGCTTGTCGGTGCCGAACCGCTCCACCAGCTTGCCTGCCCCGTGGATCAGTATGTTGTGGAGCATGAAGGGAAAGTTGGCACCGTTAAAATAATTGTTGGCTGCCAGGGCCACAGTGGCAGGCATACCCTGCCCCCCCCAGTGCGGATCATCACACATGGCGATCCATTCCCCTTTTCTGAAAAGGTCATAGGCCCGGTGAAACGCTTGTGGTACCTTTACCCTGCCGCTGTCAAAGGTGCAGCCTGTTTCATCTGCTTCCCGCTGACACGGCAGCAGTTCCTTGAGGGCCAGGTTCCGGGCTTCAGATACGATCAGGTCTATGGTTTTTTTACTGAATTCCGCAAAGGTGTCATGTCTGCTCAACTGCTGAACATCAAGTTGTTCATGGAGCACGAAATCCACATCCCGGCGGTCTGCAACGGTCTGTGCCATGGAAGTTCCCTCATTTATCTGGTGTAATCGTAAAATCCTTTGCCGCTTTTGCGGCCCAGGTATCCGGCCCGCACCATTTTTCTGAGCAAAGGCGCCGGCCGGTATTTGTCTTCACCGATTTCCCGGTGAAACCCCTCCAGCACAAACAAAATGGTGTCCAGGCCCACCATGTCAGCCAGGGCCAGGGGACCTATGGGGTGATTGGCCCCCAGCATCATGGATTTGTCAATATCTTCGGCCGAGGCTATCCCTTCGGCCAGAACAAAGACCGCTTCATTGATCATGGGAACCAGAATCCGGTTCACGGCAAATCCCGGGGCCTCTTTTGCCGCAATGGGGGTCTTGCCGATTTTTTCTACAAATTCCCGGGCCATGTTCAGGGTGTCATCGGATGTGGTGAATCCCCGGATCAGCTCCACCAGTTTCATCACCGGTACCGGGTTGAAAAAATGCATGCCGATGACCTTTTCCGGCCGCTGGGTCACGGATGCCATTTCCGTGATGGACAACCCGGAGGTGTTGGTGGCCAGCAGAGTGTCTTTTTTGCAGATGTTGTCCAGGTCCTGGAACACCTGTTTTTTGATCTCCATGACCTCGATGATGGCTTCGATCACCAAATCCGCCTCTGCTGCAGCCAGGGTCAGATCGGTGGTGCCGGTGATCCGGTCAAAAACCGCTGCTGCCTCGTCTTTGTCCATTTTTCCCTTGGACACGGCACGGTCCAGACTGGCTTTGATAGTGGACAGGCCGTTTTCCACAAACCGGTCTTCCATGTCCCGGATACAGACCTGAAAACCCGCCCGGGCAGATACCTGGGCAATGCCGGCTCCCATGATGCCGGCGCCCAGAACACAGATTGTTTTCATTTCCATTGGTAGAATGATCCTCCTTGTCTAAGGGGTTTTGGATATTGAACAGAATGAACAAACCGTTGATCAAGATAGAAAATCAATAAAAAAAAAGCAACAGGTAAATACCATGCGGGATATTTGCCAAAGCGCATCAGATTTTGCATCTTTCCATGGGGTGCTCTTGTCCCAAGCCCGCCCCCTCCAGCTCTGACGGTCCTGTCACAGCACACCGCCAGGGACTCCCTGCCAAGGTACTTAAAGAATTTATACATTCCTTTTGTCGGGCAAATAAGGTACAATTATTCATAACATTATTCCAATAACCCCCATGCCCTGGCGGGCAAAACAAAAGATGAAAGCTGTTTGCTTTTAGCTGAATACTGACGGTTTTCATGTAAACAGGAGGTAACCCATGAAATGTATCCGGGCGGATTATGATAATGCATCACAAATATATGTTATGGCCGAAAATGCCGGGACCGAAGACTGGGCTGCCGTGTGCAGCAGATTTGATGATGATGTGGAGCGTATCGGCGATGTTTCGGATCTGGACGATTATACAGGCGTCTATGCCTGTATGGATGATACCGGCAAAAAGGTGTTTTATCTTGTCCGGGAAGATAAAGCCCTGTTCCGCATGAAACGCCGGCATTTTTTTGACAAGATCGGTCTGACCTGAACGATATATGAGCTTCGTCCGGCCGTTTGCCGGAATTTCCAGCGGTTATGGGAGAACGGCAGGGCCAACCCGCTGTGTGACCGGCTCAGGGGGGTACGGGCTTGTGCCTTTTTCCCTGCATTAAAATAAAATTTTTATTTTTGCTGTTTTGTCGAAACAATATCCGGATTTATGATTCTTATAGTGTTTTTTATTCTGTTTTTTTGTCTTTTTTAAAAACCCTTCGTTTTTTTATAACCCCTTTATTTTAAAAAGGGATATGGGCATGCACAGGGGCTGTTTTCCTGCGATCTGCCAGTGTAACTCCCTGAAAAACAAATAAAATGATTGACATGGTCCGGGAATGTCTTTAGATTGAACACTTTGGAAATCGGTGTATCCCTTTTCTCCAAAATTCGCGGTGACAGGTTTGCATCCCATGGGGTGACCGCTGCCACATTTTTAGATGAAGGAGAGTATAGCATGTGTCGTTTGTTTGCACTTACCAGCCAGGATCCCGTATCCCCCATGCTGGCAATCAAGGCCCTGGATGTCATGAAAGAAGGCCATGACGGATCCGGTATGGGCCTGCTGCTTCAGGATCTGGGTGGTCCTTTCGAGGAAATGAAAGACGCCCCTGTCCTGTCGGGTATCTTCAGTGAAGAAGGTATCCGCCGTCTGGACCTTTTCATGATGGATATGGGATTTCTCACCAAGTATAAAATTTCATTAAAAGTTCCCAAAATTCCGGTGGAAGGGATTCCCAGAAGGGATCTCTACCTGATCCGGGCCTATGAACTGCCCGAAGACTGGGAAAATTTCACCAAAGATGTGCTGGCAGCCAGGCTGTCTGATATCCGCTTGAAAATCCGCGAAATGGGAAAAGAAAAAAATGACATGATCGTTTTTTCCTTCTGGCCGGATACCATCATGATCAAGGAAATCGGAGACCCTTTGCAGCTGGCACAATACCTGGGCCTGGACAGAAAAGAACTCAAAGCCCGGGTAATCATGGCCCAGGGACGGCAGAACACCAATTATGCCATTGATCTGTATGCCTGTCATCCCTTTTTCATCAAGGGATACAGTACAATGACCAATGGGGAAAATACCGCGTTCATCCCCATCAAGGATTTTCTCACCTCCCGGGGGATCCCTGCCTACAATGGATACCAGTCCGATTCCGAGGTGTTTGCCCATATTCTGCATTATTCCCTGGTGGAGCTGGGGCTGGGGATCGACGGGTATAAACATGTGATCACCCCGCTGCAGGAAAGCGATCTGGTGCAGCATCCGGATGCCGGATTTTTATCCCACCTGAAACGCACCTGCCGGTCTTTGATCATTGACGGCCCCAACTGTGTCATCGGCACCCTGCCGGACCACTCCCTGTTCATGGTCCAGGACCGCAAAAAACTGCGGCCCGGGGTGGTGGGGGGGAAACCCGGTATTTACGGATTTTCCTCGGAGATATGCGGACTGGATGCCGTCATTCCGGACAGGGACAAATCCAAAGATATGCAACCCATGCACTTAGACACTGCCATAGTCAGCCCTGAACGCCAGGAGGTAAATATATGTCGTCAAACAGAAGCCTTGAACCTTCCGCTTTAAGCCTGAACGATCTGCCCTGGCAGGTCCGTTACAGCAATGAAAGATGCACCCTGTGCGGCCAGTGCACAGCGGTGTGCCCGGTAAAAGCCATTGCACTGGAAGTGTTCAGAAAGCGGGTCATCAAAACATCCATTCGCAAAAACGCGGACCAGACCAATACCTATGATACCTTTTACGGGGTGCGGCAGCGGACCGCAGTGGAAAACGCCTGTATCGGGTGTGCCATGTGCACCCTGGTCTGCCCCAATGATGCCATTCACCCGGTAAAAAATCCCGGTCTGGACCGGATGAAATTTCACATCAACCAGCAGGGGGTTCCCCGGCGCAGAGGGGGCCGCCGCAATGCCTCAACCTCCATTCTGGACCGGATAAAATTCACCCGGATATCCATGCTCACAGACCCGGCCCTGGATGCCGGCCGGCATGAGTTTGAAATGCGGACCCTGCTGGGGCGGGTGCTCTCCCCCAGGGAAAACATGAAGCGGTTGAAGGAAAAGGGATGGATACCGCCGGTGCGCGAAATTTATCCCTTGATCATCGGCGGCATGTCATTCGGTGCCCTGTCCCCCACCATGTGGGAAGGGCTTCAGATGGGGGTGGCCTATCTCAACGAGGAGATGGGCATGCCCGTGCGCATGTGTACCGGTGAAGGGGGATGTCCCCCCAGGCTTTTGCGGTCCCGGTTTTTGAAATATGTCATCCTCCAGATTGCTTCGGGCTATTTTGGGTGGGATGAGATCATCCATGCCATCCCCCACATGAAAGAAGACCCCTGTGCCATTGAGATCAAATACGGACAGGGTGCCAAACCCGGGGACGGGGGGCTGCTCATGTGGCACAAGGTCAACAGGCTGATTGCCGCCATACGGGGGGTTCCCGCCGGCGTGAGCCTGCCCAGTCCCCCCACCCACCAGACCCAGTACTCCATTGAAGAGTCAGTGGCCAAGATGATTCTGTCCATGTCCATGGCCTGGGGATTCCGGGTGCCGGTGTACCCCAAAATTTCCGCATCTTCCACCTCTCTGGCGGTGCTCAACAACCTTACCCGCAACGACTATGCCTCCGGCCTTGCCATTGACGGTGAAGACGGGGGAACCGGTGCTGCTTATGCCGTATCCATGGACCACATGGGGCACCCCATTGCCAGCTGTATCAGGGACAATTACCTGAACCTGATCAAGATCGGCAAACAAAATGAAATCCCTTTGTTTGCCGGGGGCGGTATCGGGAAAAACGGCAATATCGCTGCCAATGCCGCAGCCTTGATTATGCTGGGGGCCTCAGGGGTCCAGATCGGCAAATACCTGATGCAGGCGGCTGCCGGGTGTGTGGGAACCGAAGAAGACCGGTGCAATGTGTGCAATGTGGGCATCTGTCCCAAGGGCATCACCTCCCAGGATCCCCGGCTGTACAGAAGACTTGACCCGGAAGATGTGGCCCAGCGGGTGGTGGATCTGTTTGTTTCCTTTGATACGGAGCTCAAAAAAATCGTGGCCCCCCTGGGAAGATCCACCTCTTTGCCCATTGGCATGTCCGATGCGCTGGGAATTGATGACCATGCGGTTGCACAGCGCCTCAGTATTACATATGTGGTGTAAGGAAATTTGTTATGAAACACGATGATTTTGTGTATATACCTGGCAAGAGAAAAGAGGAGCGTATTCCCTCCCGGGTCCTGGAAGAGATCGTTCACCAGCAGATCAAAGGCGGGCACCGGAAACTGGAAATTGAAGCATTCGGTCAGCACGGTATTGGCGGACGGCTCTGGGATGCAGGCACAGATCCCGTGCATATCCGCATTATCGGGTATTCCGGCCAGCGCACCGGATCCCTGGGAAATGCCAACACCAGCATAGAAATTATGGGCCCGGCCTCGGATGACCTGGGGTGGCTGAATGCCGGGGCACAGATCGTGGTCCATGGCCATGCCTCCAACGGTGTCATGAACGGGGCTGCCCAGGGAAAGGTGTTTGTGGGGGGCAGCATCGGGGCCAGGGGCATGACCATGACCAAGCACAATCCCCGGTTTGAGCCACCCGAGTTGTGGGTACTGGGAACAGCCGGGGATTATTTCGGCGAGTTCATGGCCGGGGGGATTGCCGTTATCTGCGGCCATGGCTGTGATCCCCAGGACCAGGTTCTGGGATACCGGCCCCTGGTGGGCATGGTGGGGGGCAAGGTGTTTGTCCGGGGCAGTGCAGCAGGTTTCAGCCAAAAAGATGCCAAACAGGTGCCGTTGTCCGATGAAGACTGGCACTGGCTGGAAACCCGGCTGGCGGCATTCCTGGAAAAAACAGGGCAGTCAGAGCTGTTTGCCTGCCTGGCTGTCCGGTCTGAATGGCTGGTGATTACCGCCAAATCCCCCCATGAAAAGGCAGACAGCCCGAACAGATTTTCCATGGCCGATTTCCGGGAGCAGGTATGGGACAAAGAGCTGGGAAAAGGCGGACTCATCGGCGATCTCCAGGAAATGCAGCCGGGCATCGTGCCGGTGATTGCCAAAGGAGACCTGCGCCGGTATATCCCGGTGTGGGAACAGGGCCGCTATATGTCCCCCTGCCAGGCAGCGTGTCCCACAGGCATACCGGTACAGGACCGATGGTACATGGTCCGGGCCGACAATGTGGATGAAGCCATTGCCATGGGTCTTGCCCATACCCCTTTTCCCGCTACGGTGTGCGGGCACTTGTGCCCCAGCCCCTGCATGGCATCTTGTTCCCGCCTTCAGGAAGGGATGCAGCCCATCAGTGTCAGGGCTTTGGGACAGGCAGCTGAAAATGTGCCCCCGCCCGCTCCGGCCAAAAAGACCAGCAAAAAAATGGCGGTTATCGGCGCGGGCCCGGGAGGCCTGTCCGCAGCCTGGCACCTGACGCTCAAAGGCCATACGGTCACAGTGTTTGATACCGGCGCAGCCATAGGCGGCAAAATTTCCACTGTGATTCCCGGATCCCGGATTCCCCGAAAGACCCTGGATGCGGAACTCTCCCGCATCAAAACCCTGGTCCCCGACATCCGCCTGAACCAGGAGATCAATACAGACGAATTCCTCAGAATCAAAGAAGCACATGACTTTACCATTGTGGCGGCCGGAGCCAGAAAACCCAGATCTCTGCCGGTTCCGGGTATTGAAAACGCCTGGTCTGCCAATGATTTTCTGGCGGATGCCAAGGCAGACAAGGTGAATCCGGGCCGGCAGGTGGTGATTATCGGGGCCGGCAATGTGGGGTGTGATGTGGCCACGGAAGCCCACCGGCTGGGGGCAGAAAATATTACCCTCATCGATGTCCAGGAACCTGCGGCTTTCGGAAAGGAGAAAGAAGATGCCCAAGCCTGCGGGGCCAGGTTCAAGTGGCCGGTGTTCACCAAGGAAATCACCCCTGAAAGTGTTATACTCCGGAAAGGAGAGGTACTGCCTGCAGATACGGTGGTGGTGGCCATCGGGGATGTGCCGGACCTTGCGTTTATCGGCGAGCACCTGTCTGTGGAAAACGGATTTGTGGCGGTGGACAGGTTCAACCGGACATCAGACCCTGACGTGTTTGCCATAGGGGATATGGTGGGGCCGGGGCTGATCACCGATGCCATCGGTGCGGGGAAACGGGCTGCTCTGGCTATCCACCAGATTATTTCCGGAAAAAGGGCGGAAACCCTGGAACCGCTGCCGGTGATGGATAAAAATCGGATCAACCTGGCCTATTATGATCCCAGAAAGATTGCTGATGATCTCACGGAATGCGGGGCAGACTGTGCCTCCTGCGGCAACTGCAGGGACTGCGGCATCTGTGTGGCCATCTGCCCGGAATCGGCCATCACCCGGGCTGACCTGGGAGAGGGCGGGTTTGAATACCAGGTGGATCCGGACAAATGCATCGGGTGCGGATTCTGCAAAGGGGCCTGTCCCTGTGGTATCTGGGATATGGTGCCCAATACGCCCTTGTGACCCTGACGGGATATTGGCCATAAGCGTATCAGATTTTGCATCGTTCCATGGGGTATTCTTGTCCCGGGTCCGCCCCTGGCGGTGTGCTGTGCCCGTCCCGAGATCTTCCGGGGCCGGTTATCCCGGTTATTTTCAGCAACGGAACAGATCACCCTTCTACGGTTCTGTCATCATGGCATGTCTGCTGGCCCCTCCGGATCTGACGGTCCGGTCACAGCACACCGCCAGGGGCTCCCACCAAGATACTCACAGCCCGCAATTCAGTATGACAAATAGTCCGTGACCCTACTTTGGTCTTGACGGGGCAACCTGCGATTCGTATAAAAGAGACAAAAAAGCAAAGGAGGGTATCGTGAAAAGGGGTGTGTTTTTTTGTGGGGCCTGCTGGGTGCTGTTTTTTTGTGCGCAGATGCTGCAGGCAGGGGCTGATGAAGTGCACCCCCCGCAGGTGGTGAAATTTGCCGTTCACGCCAGTGCCCTCACCAGTCTGGATCCCAATTTTGCAAAAGGGTCCCAGGATGCCACCTTTGCAGACATGGTATTCAACAGTCTGGTCAGGTATGCACCAGGCAACATGTCCCGTCTGGAGCCGGATCTTGCTGAATCCATTCCAGAATTTTATATCAAAAACGGGCGGCAGATCTGGACCATTCATTTGAAAAAAGGCATTCTGTTTCACTCCGGCCCCTTTAACCCGGCATATGAACTGACCGCAGATGATGTGATCTTTTCGTTCAAAAAAGCAGCAGATTCTGAACGGAGCGGGATTGCCGGAGAATATACCGGCATGACCTTTGAAAAACGCGGTGATTATACCCTTGAAATCATTTTGGAAACGCCCATGTCACCCCTGTTTTTTCTGCCCATTATTGCCAACCACAGGGGGGGGTATATTGTCAGCCAAAAAGCCATACAGGCTGGGGGATATGATGCTTTTACAAGACATCCCGTGGGCACTGGGCCGTT
>Ga0102940_1000328_pt1 | contig 33205 bp, 28 predicted proteins | sample SalPonR2_C_D1_MG_FD_78215 | JGI IMG/M metagenome (GOLD analysis project Ga0102940, IMG submission 78215) | Salt pond soil microbial communities from South San Francisco under conditions of wetland restoration - Salt Pond MetaG R2_C_D1_MG | ecosystem: Environmental > Aquatic > Marine > Intertidal... | reverse complement strand
TACCGCCAGGGGCTCCCTGAAAAGGTCCTTGTGATACACGATTCTTTATGGCAAATATCCAGATGCACCCGAAAGGGTCATGAAAACTGATCCCAGGTCGTACGCAGAATTTCCTGGTAGGTGGTCCTGCCCTGGCGCATTTTCTGGATCCCGTCCTGCCGCAGCAGCACCAGGCCCTCTTCCATGGCTTTGCTGCGCATGGCTTTCAGGCTGCCGTCCGGAGTGCTCATGCCTTTGAGTGATTCCGTATAGGGCAGTACTTCATAGATACCGATCCGGCCTTTGTAACCGGTTCCACGGCACTTGTTGCATCCTTTTCCATGGCGGAGTCTGATGGTACCGTTTTTTGCAACATCCAGCCCCAGTTCCGAAAGCGCTTTGGCATCCATTTCAATGTCCTGGATACAATAAGGACAGATTTTGCGTACCAGGCGCTGGGCAACAATGCCGTTCAGGGAAGCATGCACCAGATACGGTGGAACACCCAGATCCAGCAGCCGGAACACAGCGGAAACACTGTCATTGGTGTGCAGCGTGGACAACACCAAATGCCCGGTCAAAGCAGCCTGCACCGCAGCCTGTGCTGTTTCAAGGTCCCGGATTTCCCCCACCATGATAATATCCGGATCCTGGCGCATGATATTGCGCAGCACCGACCCAAACGTTACATCGACCGCAGGCTGCACGGAAATCTGGTTGAACTCCTCATGGATCATCTCGATGGGATCTTCAATGGTGATAATATTCACCTCAGCCGAGGACAGCATACGCAGGCTGGAATACAGGGTGGTGGATTTGCCCGACCCGGTGGGACCTGTCACCAGTACAATGCCGAAAGGCAGGGTGATCAGTTTTTTGTATTTGGCAAAATCCTGCCCGGAGAATCCCAGTTTTCCCAGGTCCTGAAACAAAACATCCGGATCCATGATCCGCATCACCACTTTTTCACCAAATGCCACCGGAATAGTGGACACCCGGATTTCCACCTCGGTTTCCGCTTTGACCATTTTGATGCGGCCGTCCTGGGGCCGTCTTTTTTCCGCCATGTCCAGACCTGACAGGGTTTTAATGCGGCTGACAACTGCATTGTGCAGCTGTTTGGGCAGTTTGTACACCGTATGCAGGACACCGTCAATGCGCATGCGCACCAGGCAGATATCTCTTTTGGGCTCGATGTGGATGTCGCTGGCTTTCTGGTCAAAGGCGTAGGTGAACAGGTGGTTGACCGCATTGACAATGTGCTGGTCCGTGGGCGGCAGGTCATCCTGGGGGGCCAGGGTGACAAACCGCTCCAGATTCCCCAGATCCACCCCTTTTCCGGAGAACAGGTCCTGGGCCGCTGAAATGGAATGCCGGAACCCGAAAAACTCCTGAATCAGTTTTTCAATATCCGACCTGGGGCTGAGCATGGGGACCACCTTGAGTTTTGACACCATTTCCACATCTTTTATGGCGTCAATATTAAAGGGATCAGGGGTAGCCACCATGAGTTTGCCTGCCGCAACCTTTACAGGCAAAAGCAGGTGTTTCCAGGCAAATGATTTTGAAATGAATCCTGTCACCAGATTCAGATCCAGATCCAGGGGGTCTACTTTGATGAAATCCAGTTTCCATGCCCCTGCCAGGGTACGGTAAATCATATCTTCATCCAGAAAAGTATCCGGCTGGTTCCTGGATTTTGGCCTGAGGTGGACCAACACATCGATGAGGGTCATGCGGGTGACCGCCTCCTGTCTGGAAAGTCCCTTATACACACTGTTTTGGCCGGCGTTATAGAGACTGTCTTTCACCCCTTTTTCCCGGCGTATCAGATCCCTTGCCTGATCCGGTGATATCAGCTTTGCAGTCACCAGAATTTTGCAGATACTCCGGGAAGAAAATTGGTTGTTCTGTTGTACATGCATTACGCCTCCTGGCGGCATCTTCGGGTGGCACAGGATCTGCAGTGATCCTGTGGACTATAACAGTCGAAAATGCCGCCCCCATGTTATACGGCAAAGGGTTGAATCTTGTAAAGCCCTGATCAGCAATTGAACCGGTAACGGATTCCCGCACAGGGTTGACTTTTAACTGAGAATCTGTGCAAATACACCCATTTTTGACACACATTTTGTACACTCATGACAAAAGAGGAATACCCCTTGACGATTATCAAACTGTTTTTGACTGCATTTTTCTGGGGCGGCACCTTTATTGCCGGAAAAATAATTGCCGGAGAGGTAGCGCCCCAGTGCGCGGCTTTTTTGCGGTTTGCCATTGCCTCATTTTTTCTGGTAATCCTCACCTTGCGCCTGGAAGGCAGGCTGCCGCGCATAAAACCGGCCCAGGTGTTCTGGATTCTGCTCTCCGGTCTGACCGGGATATTTGCCTATAACCTTTTCTTTTTCACCGGCCTTACCCATATCAATGCCAACCGGGCCTCCCTGATCATTGCCACCAACCCGATCTTCATCAGCCTGTTTGCCGCCCTTTTGTTCAAAGAATCCTTGACTCCCGGTAAAATACTGGGCCTGCTCCTGTCAGTCACCGGTGCTGTTACCGTGATTTCCAACGGACAGCTGTCCGGTCTTTTCCACAGCGGTATCGGTCCGGGGGAGCTGGCAATCCTGGGATGCGTGCTGTCCTGGGTGTCTTATTCGCTTCTGGGAAAGCAGGTGATGAAAACCCTTTCTCCGGTGGCGGCTGTGTGTTATGCCTCTGTGGCCGGCACGGTGATGCTGTTTTTCCCCGCCCTTTCCAAAGGACTGTTCCAGGCTGTCCCATTGTACACAGTGGAAAACTGGTGGGCCCTGTTTTATCTGGGCTTTTTCGGCACGGTTCTGGGCTTTTTCTGGTATTATCAGGGTATCCAGAAGATCGGCCCCTCAAAAGCCGGTGTTTTCATCAATTTTGTTCCGGTGAGCGCCATTGTTCTCTCTTTTTTGATCCTGGACGAACCCCTTACCCCGGCACTTGTTGCGGGAGCCGCACTGGTTTTTTCCGGAATCTATCTGACCACCCGGCCGGACAGGGCACTGGCTGCTCCGTCCACCTGACAACCACCTGGAGACACCCCAATGTTCACATGCGCCATGGTAAAAACACCTTGTAAAAACATGGTCAACGGCATCAGCCATGCCAAAATGGGAAAACCGGATTATGATCTGGCCAAAAAACAGCACCAAACCTATATACGGGCGCTGGAAGCCTGCGGCCTGGCGGTCGTTGTCCTTGATCCGGATGAGGCCTTTCCTGATTCCACCTTTATTGAAGATACCTGCCTTGTCACCGGCCGCTGCACCGTGATCACGCGGCCGGGTGCTGCGTCCAGACAAGGGGAAACCACTGCGGTCAAACAGGCCATGGAACGCTTTGACAAACCCATGGCCGCTATCCAGGCACCGGGTACCCTGGACGCCGGAGATGTGATGATGGTACAGGAGCATTTTTATGTGGGACTTTCCGACCGGACCAACGCAGAAGGGGCAAAACAGCTGGAAACAATCCTGACACCCCATGGATACACCGTATCCTTCATCAGGCTCAGGTCTGTGCTCCATCTGAAAACCGGGATTTCCTATCTGGAAAACAATTGCCTGCTGGCCTGGGGGGAATTTCTCACCAAACCGGAACTGGCCGGCTTCACTGTTCTGCCTGTGGATGATGCAGAAGCCTATGCTGCCAATTGTGTATGGATCAATGACCGGGTACTGGTGCCGGAGGGATTTGCAAAAACCAGGGATATGATCGAAAACCAGGGATATGACACCATTGCCGTGGATGTATCTGAATTCAGAAAACTGGACGGGGGGCTCAGCTGCCTGTCTCTGCGATTTTGATTTTGGCGCCCTTTTGGGACGGATTATCCGGGGACCGGAACAATCCGCACAAAAAAAATGCCGGAGCCGCCCTGTGATCTTTTACAGGGCCGGTTCCGGCATTCAGGCAGAAACCAGACAGTTACAGCAGGTGCTGCAATGGTCCGGCAGATGCCATATGCGCAAAAATGCTAGTCTTCTTCAACAACGATGGCGTCTTCTTCGCACACTTCCACGCAGCTCTCACATCCCATGCACTCTTCCGCATTGACGGGAACTGATTTTTCGTTTTCCATTTCAAATACTTCCACAGGACAAACGTCCACACATTCTTCACAACCAACGCATTTTGATTCGTCAACAATTGGGGTAAATGCCATTTTTACAGCCTCCTAAAAAAAATTAACATCATTCGATTATAAACCCATTTTTATATCAATTTTGGTCTAACTGATGTAAAAAACGCTTTTATAACATCTTCTTTGGTAAAATCAAGCTTTTTTATGCTTTTACCGCCACCCGGCAGACCACAAGGTTCGGACCGGGCAGCCCGGTGTGTTTTTCCAGGTCTGCACCCGAAAAAATTCCCACCTGGATGCGGGCATAGACCCTGCATCCATCTGTTGCCTGCACCAGGCCTTTCAACGCTGGGGCCTGCTTTTTTGGATATGACGGTGTCACTACCTGTTCCAGCATACCCAAAAAATGGTTTTGCCATTCCTTCTTGCGCGCACACCCATCTTCATGCACTTTTATACAATCAATGTCAAGGGCATTTATGGCCTGGGTGGAGATTGTTGCAAGGTGGTCAAAAACCGCGCTGCTGGTGGTAATCAGCAGCAGTGGCCGGCCATTTGCAAACATTTTTTCTTCTTTTGCACAGGCAGCCCAGGCCCGGATGCGCGCTTGGGTCATGGCCTCACCCGGATCCCGGAAGGAGAACAGCCCTGTTTTTGGCAACGCTGCACCCAGTTCCCCTTTTTCCCCTTTCAGTTCAGAAAACACAGCTGCCTGTTTTAACTCCAGACCGGCAATTTCCGCATCGATTGCGGCATTGTGGGCATCCGTGAGCTGGGCAATCTTTAAAAACAGCAGGGGATCAGCAGGTGCTGCTGCCCGGGTCGGCAGGGGTCCGGCATCCTGCTGCCGGATTCTTGCCAGCAGTTCAGACTGGATGGCACCGGGTTGGGCATCATCAACAAAACAGGGACCTTCTTGGGCCAGGGTCTTCAGATTCCTCTGGTTGCCCTTGTGCAGGGCCGCCCAGTCCAGCCAGGCCGCAACCTCGGATTCTACCTGTTTGAGGCGGGTATTTGATGTGAACACCGGCATTGCCACCCCTTTTTTGACCCAAAAATCCATGGGGCTGGTTTCTGAGAAACCTGCTGCCAGGGGCAGGTATTGAAAGTATGGAAAAACCGTTGTCAACGCCCTGCACTGATTCTTATCCACGTGGGAAAAGGGAAAAAACACCATATCCATCATCTGGCACCAACCTTTGTATCATGCACCGGAACACCCATGGCAGCCAGCGTATCCCGTATCACATCCGCGGTTTTCCAGTCCCGGTTCTGTCTGGCAGCCTGCCGTTTTGCCAGAAGATCTTTCACCGCTTTGGAATATTCCATTTTTTGGCCGAACCCACATACCTGTAAAATACTGTCAATTTCCCTGAATCCTTCCAGAATACCCCCTGCATCAGTGGAACTGATCCGGTTTTCTGTCATCAGGGCATTGATTTTCCTGATACTGGCCAGAAGAGAGGCAATGGCGGCCGATATTTTCAAGTCATCTGCCAGGGCTGCCATAACCCCCTGGCGGATATCATACACCAGCTGGTCTATGCCCCCATAAGACGAACTGTCACCGTTGTTTTCAGATTCCCGTCTTTCCAGAGCGGCAATGCTTCGGTTGATTTTGGCCAGGGTGGCCTGTGCATCTTTGAGTGCACGATGTGACAACACCAGGCCCCTGCGGTAATGGCCGGACATGAGCCAGAACCGTATGGTGTTGTAATCCCACCCCTGGTCTGCCAGGGTATCCAGGGTGATATCATCCAGGTGCTGTTCTCCCAAAGAGCCGTCATACTGCACAGGATCGCAGTGCAGCCATATATTGGCCAGCTGGTGTCCGCAGGCCGCCCTTGCAATGGCCCGTTCATTTTCATGGTGGGGAAATACAAGCTCCCTGCTGCCGGTGTGGATATCAAAGGGTGCGCCCAGATGGGCCATGGAAATAGCGGCACACTGCAGGTGCAGGGAGGGCCGTACCGTACCCCATTCGGTTTTCAGGCCGATGCCCCGGCGCAGCTCCGACAGCCTGACCCGTTTGAAAAGGGTAAAATCCCGGGGGTTGTGTTTTTCATAATCATCCAGATCCACTGTGGCACCCGGGCGGATTTTCTGGATATCCATCTTGGACAAGTGTCCGTATTCAGCAACACTGGATATATCAAAATACACGGAATGCAGTTTTTCATAGGCATGGCCCCTGTTCAGCAGATTGCGGGTCAAATCCGCCATGTCCGCAAAATGGTCGGACACTTTGGGATACGCCTGGGCCGGCCGGATCCGCAGATGCGCCAGGTCCTGTTCAAACGCCTGGATATGGGGTCCGGTGAAATCTGCAAGACAGCACCCGGCCTGTTTTGCCCCCTGGATGGTCCGGTCATCATAATCCGTGATATTGACCACATGGTTGACCGCCATTTTATGGAAGGCCAGATACCGCACCAGCAGGTCTGTGAAAACAAACCGCCTGAAACGCCCGGCATTGAGACGCTGATATACGGTGGGACCACAGGTATATATGGATATACTGTCCGATTTTACCGGTTTGAACCGCTGCTTTTTGGCCGCAAGGGTGTTGAAAAGCTGCAGATGGATCTTGTGTTTCACTGAAAACAGCGGCGTGGTCAGATATCTTTCCCCGGAATCAGGAAAAATCACCACCACCACCCCATTTTCCATATGCCGGGCCTCTTGCACGGCAGCAGCCATGGCAGCACCGGAACTCATGCCCACAAACAGCCCTTCTTTTGCCGCCAGCTGCCGGGCAGTCTCAAACGCCAGGTCATCATCGATGTGCAGCACCTGGTCAAGCCTTTTTTTATCAAAAATTTCAGGGATATAGGATTCTTTCATATTTTTGAGTCCCTGAATTTTGTGGCCCAGAAAGGGTTCAGCACAGACAATTCTGGTGTCCGGGCTGTGTTCTCTGAAATACCGGGACAGGCCCATGAGGGTGCCGGATGTTCCCACCGTGGCCACCACACTGGTGACTTTGTGCTGCACCTGTGCCATGATTTCCGGTGCGGTGGTGTGGTAATGGGCCTGCCAGTTGGCATCATTGTTGTACTGGTCTGTGATAAAATATCTGTCCGGATTTTCCCGGGCCAGGCGGTAGGCTTCTTCAATGGCACCATCTGATCCCAGGTGACGGGGTGTCAGAATAATTTTTGCCCCCCGGGCCCGGAGGATATTCTTGCGTTCTTCACTGGCATTTTCCGCCATGGCCAGCGCAAGGTGGTAGCCTTTCACCGCACATATCATGGCCAGGCCGATTCCTGTGTTGCCGGAAGTGGCTTCAATAACGGTTTTTTCTTTTGTGAGCTGGCCGGATGCCTCGCCGGCATTGATCATGTACAGGGCAGCCCGGTCTTTGACAGATCCGCCGGGATTCATGTATTCCAGCTTGGCCAGTATCCTCACCCCGGGCACAGGATTCATCCGGGTGATTTCCACAACCGGGGTATTGCCGATGGCATCTATGATGGAGTCAGTCATGGGGGTCCTTTTTATGGCCGGCGGCACAGGTCGGTCATTTTACAGGAAAAAGGCCGGATTCCGGCTTGACATTTACAACATAAGATGGCTTTATACAGTAATTTTAACGGTTGTGCAATTGATTACTGGAAGCCCCCCATGCCCGCTTTATTATCAGCAAAAAATCTGTCTGTATCTGCTGTATCTGTTCTGTTGTGTTTTTTTGTATGCCTGATCAATACCGCAGCAGCTGTTGATCTGCCGGACGATCCCAAAACCATTTCCTGGCATCTTTCCGCCATGGTGGTCACCTATGATGAAAAGAGAGATCTGTTCATTGCCGAAGAAAATGTGGTGATTACCGGCGGAAAAACCCGTCTGGAAGCCGACTATGTGGAGTTTTCCAACACCACCAAGGATGCACTGGCCCAGGGCAATGTCAGGCTGATTGCCGGCGGAGATGTCATCTCATGCAATGCCATGCAAATCAACCTTGCCACCCAGACAGGGTTTATTCACAAAGGCACCATTTTTATCCAGAAGAACCATTTTTACATCCATGGGGAGAATATCCGCAAGACCGGGAGGGTCACGTACACTGCCGCCAAAGGGTCCATCACCTCCTGTGACGGTGACACCCCGGACTGGAAAATCACCGGCAAAAATGTCAAGGTCACCATCGAAGGATACGGATCTGCCAGCCATGCCACCCTGTGGGCAAAAAACATGCCGGCACTGTATGCACCGTTTCTCACCTTTCCGGTGAAAACCAAGCGCCAGACAGGCTTTCTCACACCCAGAGTCTCCTCTTCCGACCGTCTGGGATATGTGTATGAACAGCCGTTTTTCTGGGCCATATCCCCCAGTACCGATGCCACCCTGTACGCCGGATATCTGTCGAACAGGGGCCCCAAAATTACCGGTGAATACCGGTATCTGTCCGATACCCGGTCCAAAGGACTCTGGCGCCTGGATTTTTTCCCGGATGACAAAACAGATGACGGCACTGATGCTACAGAAAATTACCGGTTCAACACCACCCCTTTGCGCACCGAAACCGACCGGTACTGGCTGCGCATGAAAACCGACCAGGCGCTGCCCAATGGGTTTTATGCAAAACTGGATCTGGATATTGTGTCTGATGCGGATTATCTGCTGGAATTCAAAGACGGGCCTACCGGATACGATGATACCAACCAGATGTTCCAGGACCAGTTTGGCAGAGACCTGGATGAATATGACGATACCGTCAGAAAAAACAGCCTGATCGTTGACCGCACCTGGTCTCAGCATTTTTTGGCGGGAAAAGCTTTCTGGTATGATGATGTCATTGCCCGCCGCGGCAGCACCCCGGACACCACCCTTCAGACCCTGCCCGGGCTGGAATTTGATGCTGTCCGCCAGCAGATCGGTACCACCGATACATACTACGCTTTCCATTCCCAACTCACCTCATTTTTCCGCCAGGATACCGTCAATACTCCTGCAGCCACCCGTGCTGATGCCAAAGTCAACGGCCAGCGGCTGGATCTGAACCCCCGGTTTTTTTACCCGATGAAACTGGGAAAGGCATTGGCATTTCAGCCGTTTATCGGTCTTCGTGCAACCGCCTACCATACGGACAGTTTTGTGGATACCAGCGGCGATGATGACAGTTTCAGATTCCGGACAATGGTTGATCTGGGCGGGGACCTTTCCACCCGGCTCAACCGGATTTTCACTGTCAATTCCGGATTTGCCGAAAAAATTCAGCACCAGGTGACCCCGGCAGTCGGGTACCGATTTTTGCCCCGGGTGGACCAGAAAGATCTGCCATTTTTTGATACCCTGGATGACATCAAAGAGGAAAACAGGCTCACCTGGTCCCTGCTGAACCGGTTTACGGCAAGAAAAACCGTTGCCGGGCCTGGTAAAACCGTTGAAAACCGGTACCATGAACTGGGATGGATAAAATTATATCAAGACTATGATATCAAAAATGAACGGGACGGCGATGATGCTGACGGCAGGCCCTGGTCTGATATCAATTTGGAAGCCAGAATCTTCCCGTTTTCTTTTTTATCTTTGAATACAGAGCTTGCATGGTCCCCGTACAGCTATGATTTTTCAACGTTCAATATCGATGCCACTGTGACAGACAAAAGAGGAGATGCGGTTACCACGGCCTACAGATATACTGAAGATACGGCAGAATACTGGTATACCAGGTTCAAGGCACAGATCACACCGGCTTTGTCAGCATATTATTCCTTTGAACTGGACCTTGCCCGAGACGACACCATCGAAACCCGCACCGGTATCATCCTGAAGGAGGCCTGCTGGGCCATGGGCCTGGAATTCAAAGCGTCGGATCTGGACAGACGGATCGCATTGATGATTACCTTGAAAGGAATCGGAGATTTCAGCATCCAATGACACAATCCTTCCAATGGTTTGCCCTTTTGACCCGGAGCAATTTTGAACAGATCGTGTTTGACCAGGTCACCAGAAAAAAAATAACCGCATTTCTGCCCAAAACCAGAAAGGTAAGCCGCCGCAAGGACCGGAAACAGATCATTGAAGTGCCGCTGTTCCCGGGATACCTGTTTGTCAGATCCACTTTTGCATCCAACAACCAGCTCAGCATTTTAAAAACCCTCGGTGCGGTGCGGATGCTGGGCAGCTCCAACGGCCCTACTCCCATACCGGACAACCAGATCCATTCCCTGAAAATCATGGCATCCGGTGGGACTGACCTGATTACCGGGTCCTGCATCAACCTGAAAAAAGGGGACCCGGTCATGGTACTGGAAGGCCCCATGGCAGGCCTGAAAGGCGAATTTTTCCAGCACAAGGGCAAAAGCCGGGTAATCATCAAAATTACCTTGCTGGGCCAGTATGCCGGGGTTGAAATGGATGCGGACAATGTTGAAAAAATTCCGGCCTTATTATCATAACCCCTTGACTTTTTATTAATTTTTAAATAAACACTTTGCAACAAGATACGCTGTTTCCCATAAAAATTACAGAGGTTGTATGAACAAACTAGAATTGATTTCCACATTGAAAGACCGCACAGACCTGACCAAAGCTGACGCCGCAGAAGTGATCAAGATCTTTTTCGATTCTCTTTCCCAGGCCTTTGTAAAAGGAGAACGGATAGAAATCAGGGGATTTTGCAGTTTTCACATCAAGGAATACAAAAGTTACATGGGCAGAAACCCCAAAAGCGGAGAAAAGGTACAGATTCCCCCCAAACGGCTGCCGTTTTTCAAATGCGGAAAAGAACTCAAAGAGCGGGTCGATTATTAGTTCCATGCCCCATGACAACCGCATGCCGGACAAACAATTTGCTGACAGAACAGCTATAGCGGAATTACAGCAGATCATTGATACCAAAAAAGTACCCAATGCCCTGTTGTTCACCGGCAACCCGGGGGTCGGCAGAAAACAGGCGGCCTTCATGTTTGCAAAGGCTGTCAACTGCACATCAGACACCCGTGTTCCCTGCAACCTGTGCCGGTCCTGTAAAAAAATTGATGCCGGGATGCATCCGGATATGGTGCATGTGCATCTGCCAGACAAAAAAAAGGCCATTACCATTTCCCAGATCCGGGAAATGGAGGCATCGATACTTGCCCGGCCCAATGAAGCCAGATTCCGCATGGTGCTGATTTCCAATGCCGGTCACATGAACGCCCAGGCGCAGAACGCGCTGCTCAAGGCCCTGGAAGAACCTGCCAGGGGGACGTTTTTCATTCTCCTGGCCCGGGACACGGCAAAACTGCTGCCCACCATCCGGTCCAGGGTCAGGCATCTGCATTTCAAACCCCTTACCGGCACGGCACTGGCAGATCATCTGTGTGCATCTTTTTCAGCAGACCCCCAATCTGCCCGTATTGCGGCAGCCACAGCCGGGGCTGACCTGAACCTGGCCCTGACGCTCCTGAACATGGCTGACGGGCCGGGTCTGTCAGATGACAACACGTTCAGAAATGCAGATGCTTACGGCAGGGACTGGCAGGCCGGCCGGGTCTGGATCATCCGGCAGCTTTGCGATCTGATATCCGGACCGGCTGCCGCCAGGGTACAAAACGCGTTGTCCTTTTCCCGGCAAATGAGCCTGGATCCGGATCATATTGTTCCCGGGCTGGCTGTCATGAGAACCTTTTTCAGGGATTTGTGTGTGTGCAGACACGTGCCGGAAAAAACAATCAACCTTGATTTTTCCGCCGTTTTCCAGGATATTGTACGGCAGGTTACCGAAGAACACTGTCTCAGATGGATGACCGCGTTTCATGAAACCGAGCAGCGCCTGGCCTCCAACAGTTCCGTGCGCATGACCCTGGACCGGTTTTTTCTGCGCATGATACAGATATAAGGAATACAAAACACATGACCAACGTGGCAGGTGTAAAATTCAAAACAGCCGGCAAAATTTATGATTTTGACAGCCAGGCCTTTGTCCTTTCGGAAGGTGACCGGGTGATCGTTGAAACGGAGCAGGGACTGGGCTTCGGCATTGTTGCAAAACCCCCTGGAAAAAAAAAAGAAAACAGCAAAAATTTGCGGCAGATTGTCCGCATTGCAACCACGGAGGATTTTGTCAAACGCCAGGAACTCATGGCACTGGAACAGGAGGCCCACGCATTCTGCCACAAATGTATCAGGGATCTGGGCCTGCTCATGAACCTTTTTAGTGTGGAAAGCACCTTTGACCGGAACAAGCTGACCTTTTTTTATACGGCAGACGGCAGGATCGATTTCCGGCAGTTGATCAAACTGCTGGTCAAAGAATACAACCTCCGCATCGAGATGCGCCAGGTGGGTATCAGAAACCTGTCCAAACACTGCGGCGGTATCGGCAAGTGCGGCCGGGAGTTCTGCTGTTCCTCGTTTATGCATACATTTGAACCCATCTCCATAAAAATGGCCAAAGAACAGGGACTGTCGCTGAACCCCACCAAAATATCAGGGGTCTGCGGCCGGCTTATGTGCTGCCTTACCTTTGAAAATCAGACATACCAGCATCTGAAAAAAAAAATGCCCCGGCTGGGCAAAATTGTTACCCTGGAACAGGGCAACGGAAAAGTGGTCCGCCAGAATGTCCTCAAACAAAGTATCACCGTGCGCATGGAAGACCGATCCGAAATAGAGGTAACGGTTTCTGAACTGATCCCGTAAGGCGTGACAGATAATAAACCAAACATTGCTGCATATGATATACTTCACAGGAAACAACATGGAAACCAAAACACAGTTTTTCACCACTCCCATATACTATGTAAATGCCCGGCCCCATCTTGGGCATGCCTACACCACCATTGCCGCGGATGTGGCCACCCGGTTCAAACAGATGGATGACCATGATACCTATTTTCTCACCGGTACGGATGAACACGGGGACAAAATAGTCCAGGCAGCACAAAAACAGCACCAAAGCCCCCGGGAATATGTCAATAAAATCACCCGCCTGTTCCAGGATCTGTGGCCCCGCCTGTCTGTCCAGAACAACCAGTTTATCCGAACCACAGACCCGGCCCACATCCAGGTGGTAGAAAACCTGCTCACGCGGATTCATGACAAAGGCGATATCTATTTTTCCAGTTATGAGGGCCAGTACTGCTTCGGGTGCGAGCGCTTTTACCAGGACAGGGAACTTGTGGAGGGAAAATGCCCGGACCATGGGGTGGCACCCGCCACCATCAAAGAATCCAATTACTTTTTTAAAATGGGGCAGTACCAGGACTGGCTCATTGACCACATCAAGACCCACCCGGGATTTATCCATCCCAGACAGTATGAAACAGAACTGCTCTCATTTTTAAAGGAGCCTTTGGAAGACCTGTGCATCTCCCGGCCCAAATCCCGGCTCACCTGGGGTATCACCCTTCCCTTTGACAGCGATTATGTCACCTATGTCTGGTTTGACGCCCTGGTGAACTATATTTCCGCCCTGGGATACCCGGACGGGGCATTATTCAAAAAATTCTGGCCCACTGCCCGGCACTTTGTGGCCAAGGATATCATCAAACCCCACGGTATCTACTGGCCCATTATGCTCAAGGCAGCTGGCATAGATATTTATGCAGGCCTGAATGTCCACGGCTTCTGGAATGTTTCCGGCAGCAAAATGTCCAAAAGCGTCGGCAATGTCACCGATCCTGTGGCGGTCACAGACCGTTACGGGGTGGATGCATTCCGGTATTTTCTGATGCGGGAAATGGTCTTTGGCCTGGATGCCAATTTCACGGAAGATGTGCTGGTGTCACGGATCAACGCTGATCTGGCCAATGACTTGGGAAATCTGTTTTCCCGGGTACTTTCCATGCACCTCCGGTATTTCAAGGGGATTGTGCCGGCCATGACGACGGCACCTGATATTTCCCTGGCATCTGATGCCCGGGCAGCAATTGACGGATTTCAAAAAGCCATGACCCGGTATGAATTTCACAAGGCAACGGCAACCGTATGGCAGTTTATTTCCAGCATGAACAAATATGTTGATATGCATGAACCCTGGAAACTGGCCAAGGCGACGGAAAAGCGCCCCCTGCTGGCTGCTGTTATCTGCAACCTGCTGGAGGGGCTTCGCACCGTGGCATGCCTCATCTATCCGGTCATGCCCGGCACCAGCGAAAAAATGCTGACCGCTCTGGGCATGACCATACCGGAAAAAGGGTTTTTTCTGCTGGACCAGATCCTGTCCTGGGGACAGGTTCAGCCGGGTACCAGACTTGCCAAACCACCCATTTTGTTTCCCAGGATAGATGTACCTGCAAAAGATGGCTCAAAAAAGAAAACCGCGCCTGCAGACAGGAAAAAAGATGCCGGCGTCACACCTGAAACAAAACCGGTCATCACCATGGAAGATTTTGCAAAAATGGATCTGCGCACAGGAACGATAGATGCAGCAGAAAAAATTGCCGGCTCGGACAAACTGTTAAAACTGCAGGTGGACCTTGGAACTGACACCCGCCAGGTGGTGGCAGGCATAGGCAGGCAGTACAACCCCAAAGACCTTGTGGGCAGACAGGTGGTGGTGGTGGCCAACCTGCAGCAGGCAACCCTGATGGGGGAGGAATCACAAGGCATGGTGCTGGCTGCCGGCACAAAAAAAGAACTGGTTCTGGCGGGATTTGATACCCGGGTTCCACCGGGCAGTCCGGTAAAATAATACAAGAAAACACACAAACCAGATGTTACAGGGCCTTTGGCCCGGGATGTACCAGGAAAAGAATCCGTGTATACTGACAAAAATGAAAGTTCCTGGCGGGAGCACCAGGCAGTATTTTTCTACCGCAACAGAAAAAAAAAGGGTTTCCGGGGTGCTGCCAGAAAAGCATCCCTGCTTTTTCTGGTATGTGCTGCAGCCATGGGAGCATGGCATTACCTGGGAATGAACCAGTATGTGCAGCTGTTGTACAAACGTCCGCCGGCTGATATATCCAAGGTCACCCACCCGGTAGTTCCCCCCCGGCATCTGTCTTTGACCCGGGTCCGGGAAATGCTGCAGGACAAAACGCTTTTAAATGCCCGTAAAAATATCTTTTTTGCAGACACCCCCCAGGAAAGCTTCCGCATCGCCACCTCCCTGGATCCGGACCTGAACGCATTTCTCATATCCCGTCTGGATCACCTGAAAACCCTGACACGGGGAAAGCCCCGGCAGATTGCCATGGTGGTCATGGATGCCAATCTGGGCCGAATCCTTGCCATGGCAGGTTTTGATCTGGAAAACCCGGAAACCAACCCCTGCACTGCTGCCATCTTTCCGGCTGCCAGTGTTTTTAAAATCGTGACAGCTGCTGCAGCAGTAGATGCCCTGGGATACACACCCCAGACCCCTTTGTATTTTAATGGCAACAAATATACCTTATATAAGCGCCAGCTCAAGGAGGTAAAAAACAGGTATACTGTAAAAGTTTCTTTGGCCAAAGCGTTTGCCGATTCCATCAATCCGGTTTTCGGCAAACTCGGCCAGACCTATCTGGGGAAAGACAAATTGTCTGCCTATGCCCGTGCCTTTGGGTTCAACCAGACGCCTTTGACAGACCTTGTCTTTGACGGAGGACGGTTTTCCATAGAAGAGGACCCTTTTCATCTGGCGGAACTGGGGTGCGGGTTCAACCGGGATACCCTGATTTCCCCCGTATTCGGTGCCATGATGCTCACCCCTTTGTTCAACCAGGGACAAATGCTTTTGCCTGCCGTGGTCTCCCGGGTGACCAATGCCAAAGGAGAGACCGTGTATACACACACCAGAGAATCCCTTGCACAAGCCATAGACCCTGCATCAGCCCCCGCCATTATCCGCCTCATGGAAAAAACCGTTTCCCGGGGAACCGCCAGAAAAGCCTTTGGCAAATTTTCCAGGGACAAAACCTTAGGCGAACTGGTCATCGGCGGTAAAACCGGTTCTCTTTCCAACCGGGAGCATACCATAAAATATGACTGGTTCACCGGGTTCGGCAAAGAAAAAACCGGACCTAAGGCCATTGTGGTATCCATTGTGGTGGGCCATGGCAAATACATCGGCACCAGGGCCGGCACCCATGCCAGATCCATTTTAGAACACTATTTTTCAAGAAATGCGGCAACTTCATCCGGCTGACCGTTACAGCCGGCAACCCAAATCCGACAGCAAAAAAACGGAGGGCATATGACAGCACAGTGCATCCATTGGCTAAAACAGATGATCACCTGGTTTTTTCACCATATCCAGGTGGGTAAATCTTTAGACCAGACAGAAAACAATACCCTGATTCTGTTTCCCTTTCTGCCAAACCGCCTGTCCTGCGGCATCTGTGCCCTGGTGGCCTTCAAAGGTACGGACAGCAGACCACAGCTGTCTGATCTGAAGGCGCAGGTGGACCACATTGCCTCCGCTGCTGCAGATGCAGACACCCCGGATGACTTTTCCGACCCTGAGCAGTTTCTGGGCGGAAATGCCGGTTTGGCCAGGCTGTACGAATCTGCCCGATTTTTGAAACAGGAATCGGTTTTTCAGGAGATGTTTTTTCATGCTGATCATGTACAATCCCTTTCTGATACCATCGATACACTCTTTGAAGTTATCAGCACCCAGCAGGCCATCTTCAAGCAGACAAAACCCGGTCTCTCACCCCGGGCAGTGGAAATCAGCTCCATCAGGATTGAAAGGCTCAAAGACATTTACTGGTGCCTGAAAAAAGAGGTACTGGACAATATTGCGGCCATCAAGTCCCTGACCGTTGACCTGTCCAACACCCCTGAAGGGATAAAGGTCTTCAAACGCATCAATGCCGTGCTTAACAGTATTGACCGGCTGGAGGTACGGGGCCGGGATTCCGCCGGCATTTCCGTCATGTTTACCCTTGATGCGGCTGAATATGAACAATTCCGCAGCCGCATTGCCAAAGACGGGCTTTCCGGGGTTTTAAAACAGCGGACCAACCACATGGTTCTTGCCAACAACAGCATCAATATCGATCATGCAGCTTCTGGGGAAAAGGACCGGGTATCCATTTCATTTGTCTACAAGTTTGCAGCAGAGGTAGGTGCCCTGGGCGACAATGTGGCCTTTATCAGAAGCCAGATCAGAAACGATCTGATACTGCAGCTGCTGATGGGATTTCCTTTTGCATCCAATTCGGTCAGCGCCCATACCAGATGGGCCTCTGTGGGGGATATCACCGAAGCCAACTGCCACCCTGTGGACAACACCCCCACAGATCGGGAAATTGAAAAACTGGGCATCATCCATGTCTGCCTCAACGGGGATATTGACAACTACCTGGAACTCAAGACGGAATATGAGGCCCGGTATGACAAAATCCATCCGGATATCAATACAGACACCAAACTGATTCCGCTGCAGATCCAGCACCACCTCAAGCAGGGAGCGGACATTGAAGAGGCTTTCAGGCTGGCGGTCTGTGACTTTGAAGGATCCCATGCCATTTCCATGCAAACAGACCTTGCACCGGGAAAAATATTTCTTGCCCAGAAAGGCAGCGGCCAGGCTGTTTTTGTGGGCATCGCCCCTGACCACTACATGGCTGCTTCCGAACTCTACGGCATTGTGGAGGAAACCCCTGATTACATCAAACTCAACGGCGCAGACAAAGGGCAGATTGTCATCCTGGACCAGCATTCTTCAGGCGGGCTCCAGGGGATCCGCTCCCATTATTACAACGGGGACAGCATCTGCATCCAGGAACAGGACCTGCAGACCAGTCAGATCACCTCCCGGGATATTGACCGCCAGGAATTTTCCCATTATTTTCTCAAAGAGATTTGTGAAGCCCCGGAATCCGTAGAAAAAACCTTAGAAAACAAGTTTGCACAAAACCCGGATACCCGGATGTTTGAAACCAGACTGGGTACACAGGTTATGCCCCTGGCCATCCAGGAAGAACTGGCATCAGGAAAACTGAACAAAATTTATTTCATCGGCCAGGGTACTGCCGGGGTGGCAGCCCAGGGGTGCGCAGACCTGCTCACCTGCTATCTGGGGGACCAGCACTTTGATATCCGTGCCCTCAAATCCTCGGAACTCTCGGGATTCAGTATTGTGGAAGGAGATGATCCTGCCACAGCCATGGCCAATACCCTGGTGGTGGCTATCAGCCAGTCCGGCACCACAACAGATACCAACCGGACCGTGGACATGATCAGCTCCTGCGGTGCCAGGACCCTGGCCATTGTCAACCGCCGGGATTCAGACCTCACCTTCAAGGTGGACGGGGTGTTGTACACCAGCTCCGGCAGAGACATTGAAATGTCGGTGGCCTCCACCAAGGCGTTTTATTCCCAGCTTTCCGCAGGCGCTGTTCTGGGCCTGCACATTGCCGCCATTACCAGGGCCAGGCCGGCGGAATATATCTTCGAGGAGATCCAGGAGCTGTTGGCCATTCCGGACAAAATGCGCATGGTATTACATCTGCGGGACCAGATCCGGACATCTGCCTTCCGCCTGGCGGTAACCAAAAACTACTGGGCCACCGTGGGGTCCGGTGCCAACAAAACGTCGGCTGACGAAATCCGCATCAAATTGTCAGAACTGTGCTACAAGACCATTTCATCGGATTTTGTGGAGGACAAAAAACATATTGACCTGTCCTCGGAACCGCTGGTAATCGTATGTGCGGCCGGCACCCGGGAAAGTGTTCTTGGGGACATCATCAAGGACACCGCCATTTTCCATGCCCACAAAGCAACCCCCCTGGTCATTACCACCCAGGGAGAGGACCGGTTTGATCTGTATGCGGCAGATGTTTTCAAAGTACCGCAGATAAAAGAACAGTTCGCCCCCATCCTCAACACCCTGGTGGGCCATATATGGGGGTATTATGCAGCCCTCGCCATCAATGAGGGCTCCCGGTTCATGTACCAGTGCCGGGCTGATGTCCAGGAGATGCTCGATGAATTCACTGCCATGGGCCATGATGAATATGAGGTACTGCTGGAAAAAAAGTTCAGAGAACACATTGCCGCCTTTTACAACCAGTTTTCAAAAAAACGGCGGGAGAACGCTTTTCCAGCTGCCATGGGACTTGACAATGCAGCCAATATCACCCTTTTGCTCAAATACCTGTCCGGCAGGCTGCCGGTGTCTGACTTTGAAATCGATTTCATGACCAAGGGTACCCCCTCCAATATGCTCAATGCCTTTTTTGAAAACATGGGCCTTGCCATCAACAATATGGCCAGGCCTGTGGATGCCATCAAACACCAGGCCAAGACCGTGACCGTGGGCACCAGCAGGATCAAGGAGACATTCCAGGGCGTTTTGTTTGATGAACTGGCCCTTCATGATATCCAGATTTCCCAGATCACCAATAAGAATGTGCTGGTCATCAAAAATCTCCAGGAAGTCATTGCCAGGATCAACGGCGGCCTGCTTTACCAGGTGACGGGCCTCAACCTGCTGGGAGAGGTCACCCCTGACACCAGAATCCATGTACAGAAAAAGACCGGTGCCCTGGAAAACGAAACCTCCCGGGTGGAAACAGATCCCCAGCTCAAAGGCACCAAGAACATTATTGTCCGGGAAGGCAACGTGTATATCGGCAAAGGCCGCAAAGACAAAAAAAGCATTCTGGTGATTCCGGTATTGTCTGCTTCCCCTGCCACACCCAATATCATTGAATTCATTTTGTCGTTGAATGTGAATTTCAAGCCGTCTGAAGACGTGTCCCTGCTCAAGAAGATCAAGGCCCTGGGCGGCAAATACACCCGTTTGAAGGACTGGGTTCTGGAAAGTGAAAACATTGTCTGGGATGACAAATTCCTCAACCTGGTGCCTGTTGAAACCCTGTTCGGGGATACGGCGGAACAGGTGGTACAGGCCATTATAGAAAAAATGGAGTAAGTTAAGGGCTTCTTCGTGTCCTTCACGCGCTTCGTGGTTTAACAAAAATCAAACCAATGTAAGGTCATGCCCGGGCCAGCACCAGCACATCCACCCTGCTGGCACCGGCAGCCAGAAGCACCCGGGCAACTTCTGTACAGGTAGCGCCGGTGGTGTAAACATCATCCACCAGCAATACATTGCAGTCTTTGACAGCACCCGGATCTGTCACCTGGAAGGCATTTTTCAAATTTTTGCGGCGCACGGTAACATCAAGCCCGGTCTGGGGACTGGTGTACCTGACCCGTTTCACTGATCTGATGTCCACCTGCCACAATGGCTGTACCCCATGAATCCTGCCATATGTTTTTGAAAACCCGCGCACCAGCAGAAAAGACTGGTTAAATCCGCGCTGGCGGAGCTTTCTGGTGTGCAGGGGGATGGGCAGTATCCGGTGAATATCTGCTTTTTCAAAAAACCGAAGAAAAGCTTCAAACATCAACGGTTCAAAAAACCGGGCCAACGAAAGCCGGGCCTGGTATTTGAAAAGGGGGATAATATCCCGCACAAGGCCCTGGTAGGAAAGGGCCGACCGCACCTGGCTGATCCGGGGCAGATGCTGCAAACAGGTCTTGCAGATGTGGTTTTCCCCCATATCAAACATATGACCGCACCTGGGACAAAAAGGCGGCCCAAACCGGGGCAGGCCTTTGGCCAGACAGGACTGACAGAAGTATACCTCGCTGGTTCCGGGGTCTGCAGTGTCGGTATTCAGCAGCACCCGGCAGTTCAGGCACTGGCAGGGAAACACCAGCTCCTGAAAAAAACGGACGGTTTTTTTTAGATACCGGCCACAAGCATTTTGGTTATGATATGTGAAAATCTGGTGCATGCGACCGCCTCTAATCCCGGACATATCTGTGTGTACCAAAGCCGGGCAACATTATCCGCCGGGATGTATGGTACGCTGGCGAATTGCCTCATACATGGCCATACCCCCGGCAACCGAGGCATTCAAAGAATTTACAGGGCCTGTAATGGGGATGGATACCAGAAAATCACATTCCTTTCTGACCCCGGGCCGGATCCCCTTGTGTTCTCCCCCCACCACCAGGGCCAGGTGCCCTGTAAGATCAGCCTGGAACAGCTTTGTGTCCCCCCCGGCATCCAGGCCTGCGGTCCAGGCCTTGTTTTCCTTGAGGGTACGCAGGGTGGCCGCTGTATTGGTCACGATAAAAATCTGTGCATGTTCCATTGCGCCTGCAGAGGCCCTGGAAACCCCGGGGGTCGGCAGGGCCGACCGGTCTTTGGGGATCATGATGCCGTCCACCCCCGTGCAAAGGGCCGTGCGAACCAGGGCCCCCAGGTTCTGGGGATCTTCGATCCGGTCCAGCACCAGGGCAAAAAAAGGGGCTGGCCGATTTTGGATCCAGGGCAGGATATCAGATCCCCTTCCGAATGGAAATACAGATGTGCTGGCCGCTATGCCCTGGTGGGCATCCGACTGTGAAAGCATTTCCAGGTGCCGGGCATCTGTAACCGATACCGGTATGCCGGCAGCTGCCGCCAGGGACACTATCTTGTCTCCTCTTTTACCAGACCGGTTCCGGGTGATATACAGGGTTTCAAACCGCCGTCTTCCTGCCTTGAGGGCCTCAACCACACTGTGAAACCCATAAAGGATTTCTGTGTTCTTTTTGCCCATATCCCGGCTGCCTGCAGATATTTTCACTTGATTGCCATCTCTTTTTCAAAAATCCGGCACAATTGTGCAGACGCGGTCTCCAGATCATCGTTCACCAGCACATACTGAAACATATGTTTTTGGCTGATCTCCTGTTCTGCGTTTTTCAGGCGCCGGGCAATGGTTTGGGCCGTGTCCGTGCCCCGGTTTTCCAAACGGCGGCGCAGGGCCTCAAGGGAAGGGGGCATGATGAACACCGATACCGGATCCAGGCCGGATGCCATGATCTGGGAAGCCCCCTGGACATCGATGTCCAGCAAAAGGGGGTTGCCCTTTTCAAGGTGGTTTGCCACAAAGGTGCGGGATGTGCCGTAATAATGGCCATGGACCCTGGCCCATTCCAGCCAGAGGTCTGCATCGATCATATCCACAAATTCAGATTCATTGATAAAATAATAATCTTTTCCATGGGTCTCCCCGGGCCTGGGGGGACGGGTGGTATGGGACACGGAATAGGAAACCGCTGGATATTTTTTTAAAACCTGTTTTATGAGTGTTGTTTTACCAGCACCTGACGGAGCGGATATCACAAACAAGCGGCCTTTTTTTGTCATGCTATTCCTCTTCCTGTGTCTCCCCGTCCTTTATCAGGGACGCAAACCGGGAAGCCACTGTCTCGGCCTGGATGGCTGATAAAATCACATGGTTGCTGTCCATGAGAATGATGGCGCGGGTTTTTCTGCCGTGGGTGGCATCGATGAGGCAGCGCTCATCCCTTGCCTCATCCTTGATACGTTTCATGGGACTTGAATTGGGTGACAAAATGGCCACCACCCGTTCCGCCACAACTGTATTACCAAAACCAATATTTAACAGCACCTGTTCCATAACAATTTCCCCATCTATGATAATCATCTGATTTGCGCGCATATGTCCCGTTTGCGCGCATATGTCCCGGCTGGACCGGAGACGGGCCTTTTTATTGAGCAGGTCCGCTCCCCTGGCATATCACCGCTGATAATTGTCACTCAATATTCTGCACCTGCTCCCTGATTTTTTCCAGCTGTGATTTCAGGTCCACCACCATGTGGGACAATTGTGCATTACCTGCCTTGGACCCGATGGTGTTGAATTCCCGGTTGAACTCCTGGATCAGAAAATTCATTTTCTGCCCCTGGGACTGGTCTGCGTTCATCACATCCCGGAACTGCCTGATATGGCTTAATATGCGGACAATTTCTTCGGACACATCACTTTTATCCGCAAGCATTGCCACTTCCTGGGCCAGTCGGACCGGATCAATGCCCTCTTTTTCCGGTACCAGCCTTTCCAGGCGCGCCTCCAGCCGTTTTTTGTAAATCACGGGGATCTCTTTTGCCTGGTCCTTTACCAGGGTCATCCGGTTTTCAATGGCATCCAGTCTGGCCGCCAGATCCTGGTACAGGTTGGCACCCTCTTTTTTCCGCATCTGGTCCAGTTCCCGGGCAGCCTTTTCCACAGCAGCCGAGACCACCTGCCACAAAAGCTGCGGGTCCAGTTGTCTGGGTGCCGGTACAATTATATTTTTTGCACACAGCACCTGGTCCAGGTTGGGTTCATCTGAAAGGTTCAGGCATCTGCTTATCTGCTGCAGGGCCTGAAAATAGGCTGTGGCCTTTTTCTCATCCACAGCAAACTGATCCGGCTCCAAAGAATCATCCTGGACAGTGATGCGGATTTCCATGCGGCCCCGCTGGTGGTATCGGGTGATGATCTTTTTGATATCGTCTTCAAAGGCCTGGCAGATTTCGGGCAGGTACACCTGAAAATCCAGATGCCTGGCGTTGAAGGAACGTACCATCACTTCAGCTGTGATGGTTTCCCGGGTGTGGCCGGCTTTTGCAAATGCGGTCATGCTTTTTATCATGAATGGTTCCTTTTTGCGAATGTAAGATCCCGCATATATTTGTCTCTGACCTGTTCCAGAAACCGGATGATGTCCGGTCCGGCATAATCCGGATAGGTCCATTCCAGTGGGATGAACCCCTGGCGCGTATACATCAGGGTCAGGTCTGCATACATGTTTTCCCCGATATAGATTCTGTGGGAATAGTCTTTTCCCGTGGCCAGAACAAACCGGGAGGGCAGCAGATACCCGGGATCGATATTGACCCGGCGCAGATTTTCACGGCTGAAACGCACTTCCACTGCATTGGTTGCCAGTTTTACAGATGCCAGACCCGCCTGTTCCATGAGGGGCTTAAAGGCCAGCACCCGCCTGAAAAGGGGAGATCCCATTTCTTTGTGGTAATAGCCGGTATAATTGAAATCCAGCCAGCGGGAGATCAGATCCACTGGCCCGCCAATGGTTTCCAGAAAAGCGAACACTTGTCCAAACAGCGCTTTTTCTTTCATGAAAACCGACATCACAAGCTTGGCGGGATCTGGTGGTTTCGGCACACTCATGGGGCGACTGGCTTTGCCTCTTCCACAAGCATGATGGGGATATCATCTTTGATTTCATACATAAGCAGGCAGGTGTCGCACACCAGCCCGTCCTGGTTTTCCGTCACCCTGATAGGTCCCTTGCATTTGGGACAGACCAGGATTTCCAGCAGGTCTTTGGAAATAGCCATATATTTTCTCCTTTTGGTGTTGCATTTTCTGGTTCAACCGTTCTGATGCTGCGGTTCAGGTTCTGGTACCCGGCGCAGCCTGCAGGGTGATCAATGTGTAAAACATCCCCTTGCGCGCCATGAGCTGGTCCGGGGTTCCCTGTTCGGCAATGGTACCGTTTTTCAATAAAACAATGCGGGAGGCATAGTCAATGGTGGACAACCGGTGGGCAATGACAAAGGATGTCCTGCCCTTCATAAGATTTTCCAGCGCCTTTTGCACCACCTGTTCCGCCTGGGAATCCAAAGCAGAGGTTGCCTCATCCAGAATCAGCACAGGCGCATCCTTGATCAGGGCCCTGGCAATGCATATGCGCTGTTTTTCCCCGCCGGACAGCCGGGACCCCAGTTCTCCGATCAGGGTGTCATATCCCCTGGGGAACCCTGTGATAAAGTCATGGGCATAGGCGGATTCTGCCGCTGCCTCTATTTGTGTATCAGTTGCATCCATACGGCCGTACCGGATATTGTCCCGCACAGTTTCATTGAACAAAATGGGTTCCTGGGTCACAATGGAAATATGGTCCCGCAACGAGGCTATGGACAGGTCCCGGACATCTTTGCCCCCCACGGTCACCCGGCCTGCGGTCACATCATAGAGCCGGGGAATCAGGTTCACCAGACTGGTCTTGCCGCCACCGCTCATGCCCACCAGGGCCAGCACCTCCCCGGGTGCCGCTGTCAGGGAAATGTTTTTCAATGCCGGGCCTTCATCAGGGCCATAGCTGAACCACACATCTTCAAATGCCACCTCCAGGGTTCTGCCCTTGAGAACCACGGGATCGGGCTTTTCTTGTATGGCCTGTTCCGCCTCCAGCACATCAAAAATACGGGAGGCTGCTGCCGCCCCTTCCTGAATGGTATTGTTGAGCTTGGATATTCTTTTCACCGGGTCATAGAGCATCATGACCGCGGTTAAAAAAGAAAAAAAGACCCCCGGTGTGGAGGTGCCGTTAATGACCCGCAGTCCCCCGAACCAGATGATAAAGGCAATGCCCAGGCCCCCGAGAAACTCCATGACCGGGGAGGACAGGGCCTTGATCATCACTTTTTTCATCTCCAGCCAAAACAGGCGGCCAGTTTTTTCCCTGAACCGCTGCTTTTCAAATGCCTGGAGATTGAAAATCTTGATGATCTTGCTGCCGGTAAATGTTTCCTGGAGGAATGCATTAAGGTCCGCCATGGTTTCCTGGGTCCCGGTGGAAAATCTGCGCACCTTGCGGCCGAACACCAGGATGGGATAGAATGCCAGGGGCAGGACAACAAAGGCACCGCAGGCCAGCTGCCAGTCCCGGTAGAATATCACGAACAAAAAGGCGATAATGGAAAAAAAATCCCGGAATATATTGATCACGGCAGTGGAGACCATGCCTTTGACAATATTCACATCATTGGTGATCCTGGACATGAGGGCCCCTGTTTTTTCTTTGTGGATAAAGGCCAGGGGCAGGTCTGTGATCCTTTCATACAACGCGTTCCGGAAAAACCGGATAATACGCTCTCCGATATGGTTCATGAGATATTCCGATCCGAATGTGCCCATGCCCTTGAGCAGAAACACCAGCACAGCCAGTCCCGGAATCAGAACCAGCATCTCCCTGTTTCGGGCCACAAAAATATCATCTATCACCGGTTTGACCAGAAATGCCATGGACCCGTTGGCGGCCGCCACCACAACCATGCACAAGGCTGCCATGATCAGCTGGATCCGAAAGGTGAATACCAGATCCAGTATCTTTCTGCGCCGGGACCTGGACAGACCGGGGTGTCTTTTCTCCATAAACCTTTATCTTTGGTTCCAGACCTATTGTCAATCATTTAAAAACATGAGAGCATATGTTCCCATGACAAAGACCGCCTTTATACCCAATTTTCTGGGATTTTACAATATTCTCTGGGCCGCTGTCCTGCCTTTTTTGCAAAAAAGCCCGAGACTGGCTGGCACCTTTACCAGGCGGGTCTGTGCTTCCCATCTGCCGCCGGCGGATATCTGGATCCAGGCCGCCTCGGCAGGAGAAGCCCTGCTGGCGGTCCGCCTGATCCGGCATCTTAGCCCCGGCTATCCTGTCAGGGTACTGGTCACCACCACCACGAACCAGGGCATGCAGATCCTGAAAACATCACAGGCCAAGGCTTTTTGCCATCCCCATGTATCTGTGTCTCTGGCATGGTTTCCCTTTGATATGCCAAAAGTGGCACAGGCAGCGGTAAAACAGGTAAACCCCGGGGCCATGGTGCTGCTGGAAACCGAACTGTGGCCGGCCCTTTTGTATTATTTGCGGCAGAACCGCTCACAGATACTGGTGGTCAACGCCCGAATGTCAAAAAAAAGCAGCCGCAGCTACCAATGGACAAAGCCCTTGTGGTCCCGGGTCAGCCCCCATCATATCCTGGCTGTTTCCGGGTCGGATGCTGATAGGTTCGGCAGATTGTTTGCCAGCGCAGCGGTGTCCACCATGCCCAACATCAAATTTGAATCCTTTGCGCCCCTGCCGCCGGAAAAAACAGCGCCTCCTTTGCCAGACCTGTTCCTCTGCCCCCTGCCGGTGTCCATTTTTGCCTCCATCCGCCGCCAGGAGGAAAAACAGGTCATACAGATGGTCCATCACCTTGTTGACAGATTTCCCCGTCAGGTGGTGGCCATTTTTCCCAGGCACATGCACAGACTTGCCGCCTGGAAACACCGGCTCAACAAAACCGGCCAGCGGTTTTTTCTGCGCTCCCGGATCACAGCACCGCTGTCGGGTCCCGGCATCATCCTCTGGGACAGGTTTGGAGAGATGCGCAGCACATTTGGCCATGCTGATGTGGTATTCATGGGCGGCAGCCTTGCCCCTCTGGGGGGCCAGAATTTCATGGAACCGCTTCTCCAGGGGGCACCTGTGGTAACCGGGCCCTTCTGGGATGATTTTTTCTGGGTGGGAAAAGCCGTGTTTGATACCGGTCTTGTGGAAAAAAAAACCGACTGGCATGCAGCAGCCGATGCCATGGTGCACCACCTGAAACAGACCGGGGACAGACAGATCCGCCGACAAAACGCTTTGGCTTATGTATCAGCCCGGTCCGGTGGCGCTGACATGGCCTGTCAGGCTATACTCGCGGCGTTGTCCAGTCTCTGAACAGGCATTTATAATTCTGTATAGTTCCGGTCGACTGAAATGATACCATCTGGATATTTGCCATAGGCATGCCAGGTTTTTGATTGTTCTATGCAGCTCGCTTTCCCGGGCCCCGCCCCTGGTGGTGTCCTGTGCCCGGCCCGAGATCTGCGGGGGCCTGTCTGCATAAAAACAATGAAGTGCAGCCACCCGCACTCTGTTTGGGATCATCCCGGTAAATTTTACCAAGCCCCCTTAAGGCTCTGACGGTCCGTTCACAGGATACCACCAGGGGCTCCTTATAGCGGGTACGCTGCTATGGCAAATATCCAGATACCATTTCTGAGCTCTAGGTTTTTATTATTGTATGCTTTTAAAACGCGTTATTGCTATCAGGTCATTTGATCGGCACGATAACGCCGGGAAAGGCCACTCAGGTCAGGGGGCGGACCAGGTCCTGTATGCGGCCGGTGCGTGTGGCCTCGAGAAATGCATCCCCCAGCACCCGGCTCATGTCTGCCGCCTTTTCCCAGGCCTTTACCCGCACCCCATCCTGCCCCATGAGCCTGATAAAATCCTTTCTGTCCGGAATCCGCCCAAAAGGAAGGCGTGACACAAATTTTTCAGACGGTGCCATAAGAATGATCCGGTCGGCAGCTGATCCGCTGATCCTGCGGTTGGCATTTTTTTTATCAAACCATCCCGGAATGAGATACGGATAAAAATGGGGATAGAGGATGAATCCCTTCCGGCCGCTAGACAGAGCAAAGGCAGGATGATAATCCAGGATGCCGCCATCTCTGTAAATACCAGACGGTGCGCCGGGAATATCAGCTACCCCTTCCATGACATAAGGAATGGCACCGGATGCAGTCAGGGCCGGCTGAAAGTTCTGCTTTCCCAGGGGCACAAACCGGGTGGAAAAATCAGAAAAATCCATGGCCCGGGTGTCAAATTCCGGGTGGTGAAATACAAACCGTTCCAGATAGATCTGCTGCAGATTTCGGGATACCCGGTTCACGCCGGCACCGGCCAGAATGCCCAGCAACTGGACCGGCCGGTGCCTGGAAGCCAGCATATACCGGCACCGGACCGCCCCGAAAGCGATGCGGATAAAGGGATGACCCAGGATCTCATCCACCCGGGTCTGATCCAGAAATGCCTTCATTATACGCACCGATTCCCGGGTGACCTGGGCAGGGGTCACCCGGCCCTGGTAATACTGATGGATATAAGCATGCTGTAAGGCATCAAAGGCCAGGGCCGGATTTTTCTGGGCAGCTGCGGCAAATTTCCAGGCACCGATGGAGGTTCCCAGAACCAGCAGCGGATCTTTGCGGTCTTTGAACCAATGGGAGAAAATGGCATTGTCCAGGCCATGGAGCACCAGCCATTTGGCAGCCCCTGATGCCCCCAGCACCAGGCGGATATCATCCGGGGACAGCCCGTTCTTCCGTATATGTGCATAGGCGCTCTTTCCCGCCAGTACCACCAGATTGTCTGTTTTTTCACCCATGCTGCCGACGTGCCTCCGAAATTTGATTCAGATAAAAAATTGCCCGGTTTCAAGCATGTCCCGCAGGCAGGTACTATAGCATCGAGCTTTTCACCATTCAATGGTCATTTTTGTCTTCATACCCGTGGAGGGCGGTTCCGGCTGCCCCACATGATGAAAATATTCACAGGAGAAACCATGGACAATGCAATACACCCCGGCACCCTGTGTAAAAAATCCTTGACAATCGTCAGGGTTTTTTTTTATGACATAACTGTCACACTATTAAAACAGTTGTCACACAATTTATGATTTTTTTAACAACCTGAAAAAGGAGGGAAAAATGACAAAATTTTTCAAATCGTTTCTATGTGCTATCATCTGCTCATTTATCGCTTTGGGAACCGTCCAGGCAAAACAGCTTATTGTGGGGGTTGATGCCAATTTCCGGCCGTTTGAGTTCAAAAATGAAAAAGGGGAATTCACCGGATTTGATGTACAACTTTTTGATGCCATTGCCAAAGACCTGGGACTTGACTATAAATGGCAGACCATGGATTTCAACGGAATTATCCCGGGCCTGCAGTCCAACAGCATTGATGCAGCCATAGCCGCTATCACCATCACATCTGCAAGAGAAGAGGTGGTAGATTTTTCCTATCCCTATTATGATGCCGGCCTAGTCATGCTGGTCCAGGAAGACAATGACAACATAAAGACCATTGATGATCTTAAAGACAAAAAAGTGGCCACAAAACTGGCCACCACCAGTGTTGATTTTTTAAAATCCCAGAATATTACAGATGTCAAGCTGCTTCCCAATACCGACAACCTGTTCATGGAACTGCTCACCGGCGGTGTGGATGCGGTGTTCTTTGATTCCCCGCCCCTGATGTATTATTCCCAGAACCAGGGAAAAGGCAAGGTCAAAGTTGTTGGTCCTCTGTACCAAGGCCAATCCTACGGCATCGCCTTCCCCCAGGGCAGTGAACTGAGAGAAAAATTCACCATCACTATTTTAAAATTCAAAGAAGACGGTACCTACGCAAAACTGTATGAAAGGTGGTTTGGCGCACCATCAAAATAACCGGCACAGTTGTTTATAAAACACGCGACCCCGAAATTATATTTTACATGTTCCAGGGCAGCGTCAGGCTCGCATAATAAAACAAGCCTGACGCTGCCGGAGAACACATAATCCAAAAGCTGCGTATGCAAAAAATATGATTTTGGTAAAATCCTGCATCAAAAACAGGCAGATACGAAGAAAAGCTGAATTCAGTTTCCGCTTTTCTCTTATTTAAGGGAATCATATCTTTATGGGTTTTGATTTTAAATACAATGTCATGTGGGAATCGGTACCAATGCTGCTGGTGGGCATGAAACTCACCATTCTGATTACCATTTGCGGCCTTGTGATCGGTTTTGCCTTAGGTGCTTTGAACGGGCTTTTAAAAATATCCAGAAATATCGTGTTCCGCAAGCTGGCAGGGGTATATATCGAAAGTATCCGCGGCACCCCCATCATGGTGCAGGTCATGTTTATCTATTTCGGGCTTCCAATGGCTCTGGGAATGCGGATTCATCCCATGGTGGCCGGTATCGTTGCCATTGCCGTCAATTCAGGCGCATATATCGCTGAAATCGTCAGAGGGGCATTTCAATCCATTGATACCGGACAGACCGAAGCCGGCAGATCCATCGGACTGACCCATTTCCAGACCATGTATTACATAATCTGGCCCCAGGCCTTGAAACGTATGATCCCTCCCTTGGGAAATCAGTTTATTATCAGCCTCAAGGATACCTCTCTTCTGGTGGTGGTGGGGGTAGGTGAACTGACCCGCACCGGTCAGGAGATCATAGCCGCCAATTTCAGGGCGTTTGAAGTGTGGCTCACGGTCGCCCTGCTGTATCTTGTAATGACGTTGTCCCTGTCACGGCTGCTGAATTATTTTGAAAAAAAGATGGATATCAATAAATGATCAAAATCAAAAATTTACATAAAAATTTTGGCACGCTTGAGGTGCTCAAAGGCATCGATCTTGATATTTCCCAGGGCGAAGTAACGGTTATCATGGGACCCAGCGGATCCGGAAAAAGCACACTATTGCGCTGTATCAACCGGCTGGAGGAGATCACTTCAGGAACCGTCATCGTGGACGGGCAGGATATCATGGACAAAAACACCAATATCAATATGATCCGCACAGAAGCCGGCATGGTATTTCAGCAGTTCAACCTGTTTCCCCATAAAACCACCCTGGAAAATGTCACCCTGGGCCCTTTGAAGGTCCGCAAAATGTCCAGACCGGATGCGGAAAAACTGGGCCGGCAGCTGCTGGAAAAAGTGGGGCTGGCTGATAAGGCCGATACCTATCCCGACCACTTGAGCGGGGGACAAAAACAGCGGGTGGCCATTGCACGGTCCCTTGCCCTGCGTCCTAAAGCAATGCTGTTTGATGAGCCCACCAGTGCCCTGGACCCGGAACTGGTGGGAGAGGTTCTCGAAGTGATGAAGCAACTGGGCCGGGAGGGAATGACAATGGTGGTGGTGACCCATGAAATGGGTTTTGCCAGAGAAGTGGCTGACCGGGTCATTTTCATGGACGAAGGGGTGATTGTCGAAGAAAATACCCCCGAAGAAATTTTTTCCAACCCCCAAAATCCCCGCACCCAAGGATTTTTGCGAAATATTCTGTAAAATGGAAATCAAAAAACACATTGAAAAACTGACACCTGAAATCATAACCCTGCGCCGGGATTTTCACCAGCACCCGGAACTGGGTTTTCAGGAATTTCGCACCCGGGACCTGGTGAAACATTTTTTGACAAAAACCGGCATCCCGGTTAAAGAGATAGCAGAAACCGGTGTTGTGGGACTGCTTGAAGGCGACAGACCGGGCAGAACCATTCTGCTCCGGGCAGACATGGATGCCCTGCCGGTGATAGAAGATACCGGCCTTCCTTGGCAGTCAGCAAAAAAAGGGGTGATGCATGCCTGCGGCCATGACGGCCACACCGCCATGCTGCTGGGTGCAGCCAAAGTGCTCAGCCAGCTCAAATCCCGTATACAGGGCCGGATTAAATTTGTTTTCCAGCCCAATGAAGAAGATGCCGGCGCCTGGCTCATGATCGAAGAGGGCGTCATGGAAAATCCTTGTGTGGACGCTGCATTCGCATGTCATCTGTGGTCCCAGATTGATGCCGGTACTATTGACATCCGACCCGGACCGGTGATGGCTGCCAGCCATTACTTTTCTCTGACCATCAAAGGGAAAGGCGGCCATGCCGGATTCGCCCATGAATCAATCGACCCGATTTTTGTTTCATCCGCCGTTATCCAGGCGGTCCAGGCAGTTCAATCCAGGGAAATCAATGCCCTTGATCCGGTGGTGGTCATGTTCACTTCTGCCCTTGCCGGTAGCAGCAGCAATACCATTATCCCTGATGAAATGACACTGAAAGGCTCTTTGCGGGCACTTTATGAAAAAGGAGAGCAAGACATCAGAAACCGGTTTGAGCGTATTGTTGAACATACCTGTCATGCCCACCGGGCGGATTACCACCTTACATTCAAAGTGGGAAATCATCTGCTGTCAAACGATGCTGCCATGGTATCCTTTGTCAAGGCTGCAGCCAAGGAGGTGCTGGGCAACCGGAACCGCGTGACCGGGACTGTCCGGACCATGGCAGGGGAAGATTTTTCCGATTTCGCCGCCCGGGTACCTGCGGCATTTGCATTCATCGGTATCAGAAACACGACAAAAGGCATTATCTTTCCCCATCACCACCCAAAATTCGACATTGATGAAGCCATTCTGCCCAAAGGAACAGAACTTTATGTGCGTACCGCCCTCGCCTATCTGGCAGAAACCTGAACAGATAAAAGGAAAACATGGCTGAAAAAAAATATTACAACATTGCCTCCCTGGAAAAAGGCATCCGGATGCTGGAGCTTCTGGCAGCCAACGGGGAGCTGAGCGTCAGCGAAGCGGCCCGGCTCATGGACACCAACCGGGCCGGCAGCCACCGGTTCATCTCCACCCTCAAGGACCTGGGGTATGTGGAAAAAAACAGCAGCAACAAATACCAGCCCACGTTGAAAATAATGGCACTGGCCCAGAAGGTGGCGGACCGGTTCGAAATCCGGCGCATGGCCAAACCCCATATGCACCGGTTGTCCATGCTCTACAAAGAAACCATCAACCTGGGTCTGTTCAAAAACCAGGAAATCATTCACATCGACAAGATCGACAGCCTGGAGGTGCTCCGCATGGACTCTGCCTTAGGCGACAAGGCCCCGGCCTACTGCACCGGGCTGGGAAAATCCATTTTGGCCCTTCTGCCGGACCATGAACTGGATCACTATCTGAACACGGTGGACCGCCGGTCTCTCG
>Ga0102940_1000323_pt1 | contig 33469 bp, 24 predicted proteins | sample SalPonR2_C_D1_MG_FD_78215 | JGI IMG/M metagenome (GOLD analysis project Ga0102940, IMG submission 78215) | Salt pond soil microbial communities from South San Francisco under conditions of wetland restoration - Salt Pond MetaG R2_C_D1_MG | ecosystem: Environmental > Aquatic > Marine > Intertidal... | reverse complement strand
TTTGAGGTATGAAATTTGAGGTGTGAGGTTTGAGTTTTGAATGTCTTTTCCTCAAATTTCACACCTCACACCTCACACCTCACACCTCACACCTCACACCCTTCCAGTTCATCCTCCGGGCACAGGTGGTGGCCCGTCGGGCAGAATAGGTTCGTAGGTCTTTCCTTCCATTCGCTCGTTGAATTCCGTGCGAATATCTTTGACCAATTGAGGATCGGACAATAAGTCGACCATTGTCATGGACAGGGCTTTGGCGGCATGCACCATTCCCTTGTGCCCGATCGACATACCACCACAGGCCACGACGGCCCAGGAATGCCAGGGAGTGCCAATAGGAGCCGTGGTTACCCCCAGGCGAATTTCGGGGACCAGCCAGCTGACATCTCCAACGTCAGAGGAAGCACCCATTGGGTGCTCTAATGTCTCTTCCACCGGCTGTAGCGTACCGTCAATACCCGTCTTTTTAGCACCGGTAGCTTCCTGTATGCCGTAGGCGAATTCCGTTTCCTCGGCAGTATAGGTAATGGGCCCCAGTATTTCCAGGTTTTGGTGGAGAGCCAGTCCCCCGGTGCGGTTGACAATGACCTCGTGCAGACCTGAAACCAGGGTGATTTCGTAGTCGACATTAGCCATCAGAGCGGCACCCTTGGCAATTTCTTTAGTGCGCTCGTAGACTTCCAGCATGGTTTCCGTTTTAGAATCACGTACCCGGGTCCAGATTTTGGCGTAATCGGGTACTACATTTACCACATCGCCACCATCCATAATATGATAGTGGATGCGCACCTGTGGACGCACGTGCTCCCGCAGATAGTTCAGGCCCGTCGTAAAGAACTCAAGGCCATCCACGGCCGAGCGGCCGTTCCAGGGATCGAGTGAGGCATGAGCCGCCTGTCCCTTAAACTCTACGATATAGTCGACCAGGGCTTTAGAGCTTTGCAGCTCCGCTTTAGTTTCAGCACTGGGGTGCCAATCAAGGCAAACATCGAGGTCATCAAGCAATCCGTCGCGGGCAAAGTAAAGCTTCCCAAAGTATTTTTCCTCAGCCGGAGTACCGTAGAACCGCACCGTGCCTTGCAGCTGGCCATCGGCAATTAATTCTTTGACCGCGACGGCAGCGGCCAGGCTGCCGACACCAAACATATTGTGCCCACAACCATGGCCAGCGGCTCCTTCTTCCAGGGGCGCTTTTTCGGGAACCGCTTTTTGCGAAAGCCCGGGTAAAGCATCGAATTCCCCCAAAATACCAATGACCGGTTTGCCCGACCCGTAGGAAGCAACAAAGGCAGTAGGCATACCCGCCACGCCCATTTCGACCTCCATGCCGTTAGCCCGGGCATATTCGGCCAGAATATCAGCTGATTTCGTTTCTTCCAATGCCGTCTCCGCCAGGGCCCAAATCGCATCACTCATCTGGATCATATCGGCCTTTTGTGCTTCAATAGTCGCTACTACCGCCTGCTTAGCGGGCGACATGCTTTGCGCAAAAATCAGGGCGGGAAAAAGAAAGAAAAGTAAGATAACTGCGTTTTTCATAGTTTAATTTTTTCTATTTATCAGGGGACTGCCCATTTCCGGCCAGGGATAAATCTCTTACCCCTGCTTAATTGAACGTGAGGCTGGAGTTTGACCTGGGCACGAAGCCCCTGAACGTCAAAGCTTCACATTGTATTCGGTAGAAGGTATACGGTAGTAGGACATTTGAAGGTCTTCTACCTTGTACGGGGAGGCCGGACCCTGACTGTCACCACTCCACGAAATGGTCTATGTCCAATCTCACGTTAATGTAGGAAATTCTGGACTAAGGTCAAGCACACCGGCGGGGATACTCTATTTTTTACAGCTCTAATTCCAATCCTCAGGGAGCTCACCTTAAACTTCCTCTTTTTTCTCTACATTTATGCCTTCAAACACAGCAGGTATGATTCTGAGTGATAAGATGATTTTGGAAGGTATTGAGACCGGGGATATAGTGATCGAGCCCTTTGACCGCAGTAAGCTGGGCACTAACTCCTACGATGTGCATCTAGGGGGTACCCTGGCCATGTACAAAGACCATATCCTCGACGCTCGCCGGCACAACAAGATAGAGTATTTCCGTATTCCGGAAGATGGCTTTGTCTTACACCCCAATACTTTATATCTGGGAGTGACCGAAGAATATACCGAGACTCATCACGCTGTACCTTTTTTAGAAGGTAAGTCCAGTGTAGGACGTTTGGGGATCGATATTCACGCTACGGCCGGAAAGGGAGATGTAGGGTTCTGTAATACCTGGACACTGGAGATTTCCTGCACCCATCCGGTGCGCGTCTACGCCGGCATGCCCATCGGTCAGCTCATTTATTTCATGGTAGAGGGCGATATTGAGCGGTATTACAATAAAAAGAAAGACGCCAAATACAATACGCGCACCGATAAGCCGGTGGAGAGTATGATGTGGAAAAATAAATTTTGATACGAGGCTTTCTCTAAAACTGTATTTACCGTTCCTTTTGCCTTCATCCCAGCAAATGGCGGGTATCTCTTTCCGTTTTTAGTTATTTGGAATTATCTTTATCGGGCATAAATTCCAAAAACTTGACAGCCTTACCATGAAACGTACCCTTATTTTGCTGTGCCTCTCCCTGCTTCTTACCAATTGGCTGGCTGCTCAGCGCATTGATTCTTCCTTACAATCGCTCATTACCACCCCGGCTACCATCTCCGATTTAGTTCTGGAAGAGAACGGCAACCTGCTGGTCGCCGGAAATTTCACCCTGGTTAATGGGCAACAGTCGAATCGCATAACCCGCTTGCGGCCCGACGGAGCAAGAATACCTGGCTTCGTAGCGGGCTTCCGCGATACGGTGGTTACGGCCATAGATCTTCAGCCAGATGGAAAAATCCTGGTGGGCGGTTATATACCGGGAAGCGGCGGAGACCCCGAGCGCGGTGTAGCGCTGCGCCTGCAGCCGGATGGTTCCATTGACCCCTCCTTTCAGCCCGCACTATTCAATCGTCGCGTACTGCAAATTAAAGCCTTAAATCAGCAGACGATTGTCGTTGGTGGGTTGTTCTCGGCTCACGCCGGGGTGCGAGGCAGTGGTTTGGCCACTCTTTTTCCGGATGGTACTTTGCGACAAATGATTGCCCTTGATCCACCCGGGGCGGCAGATACGACCATTATTTATCAGGTGGCACCAATGCCTCAGGGCACCGGATTCTACGTATCGGGTAATCGCGGATTCGAGGGGGTACTACATCGCCTGGGAGCCAACGGCGTAGTCGATACCACGTTTCAGCTCAATACTGTATTTGATAGCGGCGATTTTATGATCTCTATTCAGGAATTAGCCCTCGCCGATGATGAGGTATGGCTCACTACCTTTACCTGGGAATTCAATCCGCAGGTGGTTCGTCTGGATAATGCCGGCAATTTATTGGAACGGCATGCGATTCCTAATCCGCAGGGGCTGATTATTCTTCCCGATGGCCGTCCTATTGTAACGTGCGTAGTCAATGGGGAGCCGGATGTCTATCTCGTGGAAGAAGGTCAGTTGACTCCTTACTTGCCCGGCCCGCCCGCGGATGATTTTGTATCCAAAATGGTGCTTACCGACGACGGTGGTTTATTTGTCGCCGGACGGTACAGCTTCTTTAAAGGATTTCCCTCGGAGTCTATCATGAAGTTCTCGTCCACAGGTACTCCCGACTTGTCTTTTAATGCCCGCCTACAGCGATCAGGCGTGGTGCGCAAGATAGTAGAGCTCGACGATGGTCGCCTGTTGGTGGCTGGGGAATTCACCCAGATCAATCAGCGAGAGGCGATCCACCTGGCACGTCTTTTCCCCGACGGTAGCCTTGATCCTTCTTTTGCTATTAATACCATTCCCCGGGCGTATTCGGTTAATGATATTGCGTTAACGGCGACCGGCAGTATTCTGGTGGCTACAGAAGGCCGAAGCTTTGATGACGCCCCCTACTTTCCGCTCTTTCGACTGCGCAGTGACGGAACAATCGACCCGTCCTTTAGTACGGGGCTGGAAAATGCGACCGTCGGAGGAGTAGAAGGAATAGCACCTATGGAGAATGGCCGCATCCTTGCTTATGGGCCCTTCAGCATAAATAATAATGAATTCTACCGTCAGTTTGCTGCCTTTACCGCGACAGGAGATCTGGATCTATCCTTTATGGATCGTTTTGAGATGGGGGCTATTCACGATATTATTAGCGTTGGCAATGATAAATGGTTATTACTTGGCCGCGATATTCGTTATGAAGACCGTGCACCGGAAGCCGCCGTACAGATTTTTTCCAGCGGTCTGCAGGATCCCAGTTTTTTTCCGGAGATCGATGCCGGGAGTGAAGTGTTTGCAGCGGTTCGTCTGCCCAGTACAAAGTTACTCCTGTCCGGGCGCCTGAGAGGACTTGGCGGCAACAGTGCTCTGTTCCGGCTTTTTCCCGATGGCCGCATTGACCGTGGATTTGATTGGATAGCGGATAGTACCGACGAAGTGCCACAAAGTTGGCCACGAGCAATCGTACCTCAGCCCCAGGACAGTTTCATCATCAGCAACCGCCCCGGGGAATCCGACATATTATACCTACAGATGGACGAGGATGGCCGCTTAAGCAAGCCTTATCCGGTCGATTATCCGTCGTTCACCAGTACCTTACTCTCCCCCAATGATTCCACGTTATTGATTGGAGGTCGTTTTATAAACCCCGTGGGGGGCAGCGGCTTGATGCGCATCAACCTCAATCAGGCCCCACTCCTGAGTACCGGTCTGGTTAATCCTTCTCCGGCCACGCAACTTACTCTTTTCCCCAACCCGGCTTCCGGCGGGCGTTTTTTTGTGGAGCGCCCCATTTCCTGGCAGGGGCCGGCACGCCTGGACGTGTTTTCCCTCTCGGGTAAACACCTCGAGCAGATTATAATCAATCAGCCTTTACAGGAGGTCCGGCTTTCGCCAAAAAGCAAGGGCATCTTACTGCTGCGCATGCGTTGCGGGCAGCAGTCAGCTCGAAATCTGTTGGTCGTGCCGAATTGATTTGCGAAAAAATTATTTGAACAACCCCCAGCCTGTCTCGTTATAGCGGTGTAAATAATCCATAACGAACACAAAATCAAATAAAGATGAGTGACGAAACTAAAAACTGGCCAGATTTAGCCATTGGACTGTACGATAAGTTGACTGGACGTAATGCGGAAATCAACTATGAATTTGAAGATCTCGAAATCGACGTTCCAAGTGGCACCTCTGATAATGCAGAACACGCTAAATGGAAAGTAAACGGTAAAGTGAAAATATTTACTGACGAACGCAATAGTAAGTAATCAATATCTTCGTGCTCTTTTTTGTTGGCGCCTGCCGGCAAAAAAGAGCTTACTTTTAAATCTACCTGTCTTGCTTTCCCATTTTACCAATCTCCGTATCGAAAGTAATCTTACTCTGACCACCGCTTCCGGTGCGATCACCATGACGGGAGATTCCCGGGACGATGAGGGGTTGCAGATCAAATGCTCTTCACCAGATGTCTTCCGTAAGGCGCTGAAAATGGTAAAAAATCAGGGTATTGGTACGCTCCAGGCAAATCGTTTTTTGCGCAAGCTCCCTTCCAGTGGACAAAATCTACGCCTCACCATTGACAATCAAGAAATCTTTCGCATTCAGAATAACCAGCTAACCATCCACTATACCCGCCTGCTCCCGTTCGCAGGTACGCTCCTATTTGGGTAATACCTAGGAGAATATCATAACCCCGTCTTCACCTTCAGTAGTTCCTCCCATATTTAAACGTCTGATTTCGTATATTGGCGATAGATTAATCGCCATACATGGACCTCAGTAACCTACGCATCATATCGGCCGGAGCCGGCTCCGGAAAGACCTTTCGCCTGACCTCAGAAATGGTAGCGCTTCTCCAGTCGGGAGCAGTACGGCCCGAGGGGATTATTGCCACCACCTTTACGCGCAAAGCAGCAGCTGAGTTGCAGGAACGGGTACGGGTACGCCTGCTGGCAGAAGGCCTTACCCAGGAAGCGGAAGCCCTCACGAATGCCTTGATTGGTACCGTACATGGATTAGGGGTAAAGCTGTTGCAGCGCTTTGCCTACGAAGCCGGAGTGTCTCCCGAAGTCTCTATCATTGCTGATGAGGATCAACAAATCCTGTTCAATCAATCCTTAACCACCGTACTTACGGAAGATAAGGTCCGGGAGATGGACACCTTATGTCGCCGACTTGGCCTCGACAAAAACGATTACTTCGATTGGCGCAGCCAATTGCGTACGCTCACGGAGGTGGCGCGAGCCAACGATTTTCAGGCCGATGTGCTGGAAAAAAGTAAACACGAATCGGTACGCACCTTCCTCGAGTTTCTCGATCCGATCTCAGATCGCTCAGCAGATGCCTGGAATCGGGAATTAGCCGGGCAAATGGAGCGCGCCATTGCTGGTATTCAGGCCGGAGAAGATGGCACCAAGGCCACCCAAACAGCTCTGAGTACATTGCGTCAGAGAAAGCGTGAGTTGGACCTACACGGAGAATTACCGTGGTCCGACTGGGCACGGTTGAGTAAACTAAAAACCGGTGCCAGGAGCCGCGAGGTGGTGGAAGAACTAAAAGAATACGCAACCGATCACGACCGGCATCCCGCCTTCCGGACTGATATAACTGCCTTTATTCATCTTTTATTCGAGCTGGCCAGCGCTTCCATGGCCGAATACGATGCCTACAAAAAGCAACGGGGACTGATCGACTATACCGACATGGAAGTGCTCGTGAATCATTTACTCGATCACCCCCCGGTACAGGAGGTACTACGAGAGGAGTTGGACCTGCTGATGGTCGATGAGTTTCAGGACACCAGTCCTATTCAGCTGGCTATTTTCCTAAAATTGTCGCGCTATGCCCGACAGAGCATCTGGGTAGGTGATCCAAAACAATCTATTTATGGTTTTCGCGGAGCTGCTCCGGAGCTGATGCAAGGTATTATGCAGGCGGTGGGTGGTGTCAAGCCGGCAGATATTCAACGCCATTCGTGGCGTTCGCGCGAAGATATTGTCTATGCCTGCAACGCACTGTTCACCAAAGCGTTTTCGGATGTTCCGGTCGAGCAGGTCGCCCTCTCACCTCAGCGTACCAAAGCTGCCGGTAACGGACCCCTCAACAAAAAAGCTGAGCCCATTGACGTCGACGATGCACTGATCCACTGGCATATTAAATATGATCCCGGCGACAGCAATCGTAAAAAGCGACCCGGTAAACCCTGGCTGGAAAACACCATTGCCCATCAGGTGCGCAACCTGCTGGACAATCCGGTACTGATTTTGCCAAAAGGCGAAAAAAACTACCGCCACGTACGCCCCGGTGATCTGGCCATTCTGTGCCGATCTAATGGAGAATGCCAGGAGATGGCGGACGCTCTCCACCGCACCGGGCTGGAAGTGGCGATTTCCCGCTCCGGACTCCTAACTACAGCCGAAGCAAAACTGATCCTGGCGGCTCTAAAGTACCTGCTGAATGAATATGATTCTCTCTCAGTAGCGGAATTGCTGCTGCTCGGCGATCAACAGCCGCTGGAAAGCATCCTGGAAGACCGACTCAGTTACCTTAACCAAAAAGAACAGAACGATACGCATAGACGCTGGGGCGTACAAAACACCTTTATTGCCCGTTTGAATGCTCTGCGGGCCCGTACCGGCGACCTGTCGAGTACCGAGATATTGGAAATGGTGCTGGATGAACTCGACCTGCGCCGCACCATTGCCGCCTGGGGAAATACTGAACAGCGCCTCGATAATGTCGATATGCTGCGCCGGATGGCCCGACAATATGAAGACGGCTGCAACCGCCTGCACAAGGCCGCTTCGCTGGGTGGGTTCCTGCTATGGCTGGGCGAACAGGAAGCCGATCAGCAGGACAAACAGGGGTCGGGCGAACGCCCCGAGGCTGTTAATGTGCTGACCTACCACAAGAGCAAAGGCCTGGAATGGCCGGTGGTGATATGCCATAGCCTGGAGAAAAACCTGCGGGCCGAGGTGTGGGGCATCGAACTGATTTCGGAGGGAGATAACATTGATTTTGATCATATTTTGGGCAACCGATGGATTCGTTACTGGGTGAATCCTTACGATAGACAGTACCGCAACACAAAGCTAGAAGAGCGGCTGGAGGACTCAGATGCCAAACGGCAGAAAATCGCCTCGGCTCGTCAGGAAGATGCTCGCCTCCTGTACGTGGGGCTGACCCGGGCGCGAGATTACCTCGTATTTCCTACCTGTGAGGGCGAGGCATCGAGCTGGCTGAATCGCGTATGGCACGACGGTGACGATAATATTCCGACTCTTGATCCCGATACGCCGGAAACGCCCTGGCACTGGGAGGGGGTTTTCCTCAATAAACAGACCGATGTGGCGACTTACGAGCGCGATTTTGTGGAGGAAAGGGGAACAGCTGCGCCAGTCCAATTCCGTACCCCACCAGCCGGAGCGGCGAGCGACCAGTATGCTGCTTTCTTTATTGATGAACGGCAACGTAATGAAGATCAGTTGCAACAGAAATTCACCTTTTCGTCGGGCGCCATTACCGAGTACACTACCGCTTTACCCTACGACGAAGCCGATGATACCCGGAGCGTCGGTAAAGCAGTGAAAGCTATGCATACAGGATGGTATGCCGATTATCCAGACCGGGTACAAATACAGATGGCGGAGCATCTGTTGACCCAATTCGAGGTAGAAGAGTTGCTTTCCCCCGGACAACTGATCCAGCAACAGCGGGCCTTCCAATCGTGGCTGGATCAGCAATTCGACTGGAAAAAAATGCATCGTAAATATCCGGTGGAATACCCGCTGGGCAATCGGCAATTTCAGAGTGTTTTCGATCTATTGTTGGAAACGGAGGGCGGCCCGGTGTTGATTCAACACAGTGGATTTTCTGGTCCGCGCAAACAATGGCGCAATCATGTGACAGGACTTGGGTTGTTCTTTGCACTGAGTCAGCGGACCCTGCGCGACCTTTTCCCGGGACAGGAGCCACGCCTGTATGTACATTTGGCACTACAGGGAACATTAATAGATGTATCCGTCAAGGAGAATACGCATTGACCATCTCTCGGATATTAGCAGCTTTGCCAAATAGAACAAGAGTATCATTTTCCTGAAAGGTATAGTGAGGTCCGATTACTCCAACGACCTCCTCGTAAGGGCGTTTGATACCGAGAAGGCTCCGGCGCTCCTTTTGTTGCAGGACGGTTACGATACTGATATCATATTCTTCACGCAAATCAGTTTCCTTTACCTTTTTATCCTTGAGGCCACTGGGCAGTTCTACTTCCATTATTTCATAGGAACTATCAAGAACGAGCGTTTTGAGTGACCCGCCAATGGTGAGTCTATTGGCCATTTGATGGGCAAATTCCGCCTCCGGATGAATAATCTCATCAACTCCGATAGCCTGGAGGATAGTTTCGTGTACGTCCGTACTGGCACGGCAGATTAGCTGTACCTCGGAACTGTATTCTTTGAGCAGAGCCGTTGTCGTGACACTCGCCCCCAGGTCTTCACCGATACTGTTGACGATGATGTCTGCATCTTTTAGGGGCAGTTGCTTCATACTTATGCGATCGGTAGTGTCAAGGGAAATCGTGTGCGACAAATGTTCGTGTAATAAATCAGTGAGGTCTTTGTTTTTGTCCACCCCAATTACCTCATGGCCATCGGAAACTAACCGTTGACCAAGGGAACTGCCAAAATTGCCCAGACCGATAATAATGCACTTCATAGAGTATGATTAATTTAACGTGATTGCCATAGACCATTTCATGAAGCAATGATAGTCAAGGCCTAGCCTTCCAGTGCAGAATAGAAGGTAAATTAAAATGTCCTACTACCTTTCTACTTTTACTAAATACAACCTGAGGCTTTTACATTCAGTAATTTAGCACTTAGACTAAATCCCAACCTCCCGTTAATTTATAAAAATTTCTTCCTCCGGATATCGTCCGGGCTGGTGTTTGTAGTGAACCAACTGCCGGATGATGCCCGTAAGCAGCGTGAGAAAACCAACCCGCCCGACGAACATGGCCAGGGTAATGATAATCTTGCCCGGAGTGCTCAGCGAACCCGTAATGCCCAGCGTAAGCCCCACGGTGCTAAAGGCCGAAACACATTCAAAAAAGATGGCTCTTAGCCCGAGGTGACCGTCGGTAAGTAACAACAAGAAGCTACTGGTACCAATCCCTGCCAGAGAAAGCGTAAGAATCGACATAGCGCGGCGTTGGGCTTCTGGCGGCACTTCTTTCCATCCTACCCGCATGCGATCGGTGCCTTTAATTTGTTGAACGATATTCAAGAAACACAAAGCAAAAGTCGTTGTCTTTACTCCACCACCCGTAGACCCTGGAGAGGCGCCGATCCACATTAGGAACAACAATAAAACAATCGTTGGCGTGCGCAACTCATCAATTGGTACGGTGTTGAATCCTGCAGTACGCGGAGTCACGGCAGTAAATACAGAGGTGACCCACTGCCCAAAAGAGGATCCCCCTGCCAATATATGTTTTTGCTCCAGCAAAAAAAACATGACCGTACCACCCACCCAAAGTACAAGAGAGGCGCGTACAATCAGAGTCGTATTAAGACTGATATCAGGAGGAGAAAGCGCTTTTTCTTTACGTGTAATACGCTTCAGAACATGTATCCGGTAGCGAATCCATTTAACCAGGTATCGGTAGTAATCGATAACTACCCCGAAGCCAATACCCCCAAGAATAATAAGGCCGGCAATGATTAGATGAATAGCATACTTATGACGAATGAACGGCTCATACAAAGAATTGGAGAGGGTAGAAAAGCCAGCGTTGCAGAAAGCAGAAATGGCATGAAATATGGAAAAAAAGAAGCGATCCTGCGTATCGGGCAGATCAGATCCGATAGAAAAATAAATTATGGTCGCACCCAAGGCTTCAACCAAAAGCGTAAAGATGATAATCTGTATCAGGCGACGAAAAGTATTTCCGACCTGGGAGGCATTAATTCGGTTCTTTAATATTAGCCGGTTCTGCAGACTACTCGACCCCCGGAAGAACAGACCAAACAAATTAGTAAACGTCAACATACCCAACCCGCCGAATTGAATCAGCATGAGGAGGATGACCTGTCCAAACCGGGTAAAGTCACTGCCCGTATCAACGACAATAAGCCCGGTCACACACACTGCACTAGTCGCGGTAAATAGGGCATCAACCGCAGAAATACCGTGTGGCGTAGATAGAGGCAGCAAAAGCAGGGAAGTACCCAGGATGATAAGAACAAAAAAGCTCAGCACAAAGGCCAGCGCAGGATGTACGCGCTGTTCCTGAATCCGAAAGATCCGCTCGGAGATATCGGTTATGGCCAGCAAGAAACCGGCAACAGCCACGACAACATCGATGTCCGGTGGATTATCTATTACAAATCTGGCTACGTTCAGCGTGGAAGTAGCAGCCAAAAAAACGGCAAGTATGGTAACCAGTACCCGACCCTTTTGATAGTAATAGTCACTACGGTGGGACACAAGCGACATGGCGTACATCCGGTAGCAAAAGAGCGCGCTATACAGAACGTAGAAGGTCTCCGTAAACACCTGATTCCAGTAGATATCCGGATACCCAAAATCGATACCGATCACAAACAGCAACATAATACTTCCCACAAAAGTGAGTTGCTCGGAAAGTCGACGAGTTCTGTTAAGCATCTTTTTCATGCACGCCTGTACAACAAACCAAGCTGTAAATTGCTCACTTTATGATGAAAATCATAAGTCAACCAGAATGTCTTCTAAAATGCTTACTTTTAAAAAAATCATTGCGGTATGTTGAATAGAAACCAACAAATCCTTCTTTTTCTAAGCATGGCCGTAGGCGGAGCTATTATCTACTTTCTGACCGAAAGTGATTTCTGGCTCAGTTTTGGAGCTACGCTTTGCCTGAGCAGCCTGGCTTACCTGGCCATCATCAGTTCTCTGCCTGCACCTCGCAAGAATATCTGATTTTTCTTATTTTCAGGGCCAGTATAAAACAAAAACAACACCATGCGACAAACACTACTTCTGCTGGCTATGCTAGCTATTGCGACTTCTATGGCTGCTCAAATGCGGCAGTTGCCGGCCGACTCCGTCGTGGTGACGGAGCACGAGGTGACGATTAAGGGACAAGACGTACCCTTTCGGGCTACCACCGGCACCCAACCGGTATGGGGCGAAGACGGCCACCCCGATGCCGCCCTTTTTTACACCTACTACGAGCGCACCGATATCGACGATCGCGACAGCCGTCCGCTGATCATCTCCTTTAATGGAGGACCGGGCTCAGCCTCCGTATGGATGCACCTGGCCTATACCGGCCCCCGCATCCTGAAGATTACTGACGAAGGCTATCCGATTCAGCCCTATGGTGTACGCGATAATCCGTATTCCATCCTTGATGTGGCGGATATAGTCTTTGTCAATCCGGTCAATACCGGCTATTCCCGTATTCTGGACGACGAGGTAGATCGCTCGGAGTTCTTTGGGGTCAATGCCGATGTGGAATACCTGGCGGCCTGGATCGAAAATTTCGTCACACGCAAAAACCGCTGGGCGTCTCCCAAATACCTGATCGGAGAAAGCTACGGAACAACCCGCGTATCGGGGCTGGCCCTCGAGTTACAAAACAACCATTGGATGTATCTGAATGGCGTCATTTTGGTATCGCCCACTGGCCTGGGTATCGATCGCGATGGCCCCGTAGAAGCAGCTAACCGCCTACCCTATTTTGCCGCTACGGCCTGGTATCATCAGGTATTACCCCGGGAGCTGCAAAGCAAAGATCTGGATGAGGTTTTGGCGGAAGCCGAAGACTTTACCATCAACGAGTTGTTACCAGCTATGGCCAAAGGTGGCTTCATGGACGAGGCAACCCGCGATGAAATGGCTGAAAAAATGGCCTACTACAGTGGTATCGACAAGAAAACCATCCTACAGTACAACCTCGATGTACCCTATTCTTTCTTCTGGAAAGATTTGCTGCGCGAGCGCGGCGGCTATACCGTAGGACGCCTCGATTCCCGCTATAAAGGTATCGACGGGGCCGAAGGGGGGATACGTCCCGACTTCAACTCCGAGATCACGTCCTGGCTACACAGCTTTACGCCGGCCATTAATATCTATTTCCAGAATTACCTAAACTGGAAGACGGACATCAAGTATAATATGTTTGGCCCGGTTCGTCCGTGGGATCGCTCCGGTGATCGTACGGGGGAAAACCTGCGTCAGGCGATGGCTCAGAACCCCTACCTGCACGTCATGGTACAATCGGGTTACTACGATGGGGCCACCACTTACTTCAATGCCAAGTATACCATGTGGCATCTGGACCACAGCGGTAAACTGCAAGATCGGCTGCGCTTCGAAGGCTACCGTAGCGGACACATGATGTATCTACGCCGCGACGATTTACAAACGGCCAATGAGCATATCCGTGAATTCATCGAAGCCTCCCTACCCGCTGAAGGGGAGCCGGCCAAGTATTAAGTGAGAGACTAGATCATTCGCCTGCGGCGAATTTCTAGAGGATAGATGTTAAATTTGGTTTGGAGGCTGGAAGCGAGCTGTCTGGCCTTCAAACCTCACCCCTCTTACCGTCCGATCGCTTTGAAAGCGTCGGGCCGGGTCTCATACCTCACTCCTCCTTCACCTCCCAAATAATCATACTGCGGTCGTCGCTACAAGAAATGAGCTCATCGCGGTAAGGCGACCAGTATAGCCGGTTGACGGAATTGACATGGCAACCGTCACGAGCCGTTTCCAGTACCTTGCGCAATTCGAACGTTTTTGCATCCCAGATTTTGATGGTCTTATCGCGACTGCCGGTAGCAAACCAACGCCCCCTGGGGTCAATGGCAATACTGTTGATGGTGAACCAATGGGCCGGATGAGCCGCTACGGGGTGCAACCCCTGATCATCGATAGTCCAGATGCGCAGGTGAGCATCACGTCCCCCACTGAGCAGGTGCTGCCCGTCGGGGTGGTACCTTACGGTAAATACTGAGTTGTCGTGAGCCTGTTGCTGTTGATGTTTAATAGTCAGCGTATCGGCATCAAGCAGATAGATGGTATTATCGGAGGCCCCTACCACCAGTTCGTGGCGTTGCGGGCTGTAATCCAGAGCACGCAGCGATTGGTTGGTCAGTTGTAGGCTTTCCAAAGAGCGCGTTTCGGGAACGCTCCACCGGGTGAGCATACCGCCACCTCCAGCCGAATAAAGATGATCACCTACACGGATCAGGTCATAGATGCCCTTTTGGTGGTGGGCAATATTACGGGTTTGTTCGGGATCGTTGAGGTCAACCCAGTGGATGCCGCCGTTCATATTACCGACGACAACGCGCTCACTTTCGGGAAGATAAAACAGAGAGAAAATTTGCGTCTCTACCTTGGCGATCAGGCGTCCGGTCTCGGGGCTATCCAGATCCCAGCGTACCACCCAGCCATCGCCAGCACCGGAGAGGAACGATTGCTCCGTCGCGTCAGAGCCAAGGGCGAAAATAGCAGCATTATGTCCGGTAAGTTGGCCTCGTTTGCGTACGCTTAACATGTGTTGTTGATTGTTTCGTTATTTTGCCCTTCCAACGTATTAGTACAGACTTTAGTTTTCAACAATTAGTAGTAAACCATGCCACTCATTTACCACAATACAATCGTACCAGAAGGAGAGTTGGGGCTGTGGCGCATCACCGAAACAGAGGATGACCTGGCTCCGGCCCTGGATCTAAGTGCCGAAGAAGAAGCCCAACTGGCTAAAATGAAAGGCCATCGGCGTATCGAATGGTTAGCCGTACGCCGTCTGGTGCATGATATGTCGGGCCGCGTGGAGCGCATGCAATTTGTGAAAAATGAACACGGCAAACCCTACCTGCAAAACCATGATTGGCATATATCGATTAGCCATTCCCGCACCATTTGTGCGGCTATTGCTTCACCCCTGCCCGTGGGGATTGATATTCAGCAGATCGTACCCAAAATTGAGCGCATTGCCCACAAATTTATGCGCCCGGAAGAGATGGATAGCCTGCAACCTAATACCCGCTTACTCCATCTACATGTCTATTGGGGGGCGAAAGAGGCCCTTTACAAAGCATACGGACGCCGGCAGCTCGATTTCCGGGAGCATATTCATATCACCCCATTTGCTTTCGCAAAAAACGAAGGCAGCTTTACCGGTGAGGTAAAAAAGGGGCTGATCCACGAGCACTACCGGTTGCGCTACCACCTGGAAGCAGAGTATGTATTGGTGTATGGGGTGTTAGAGGCTAGAAGCTAGATCATACACCTGTGGTGTATTGCTAGAGTCCAGAAGCAAGCCGCAGGCGCGCAATCTAAACTCTGGCCGCGGCCACCAGGCCGCAATCTAGCATCTACCGTCAGGCCAGTGCGGTTTCCTTATGGTGCGCATCCCCCAGCTCAAACATGATCATGGTGGCAGCTACCGTGGCCAGGAGGGGGCCAACAATAGTACCCAATACGGGAATAATGAAGAATATCTGTAAAATGAAGCCCAGTGCCAATACGATCCCCAGGAATTTCCGTGACTCGCGGATACTTTCCTTAATGGTGAGGCCAAATTGCTCGAAGTGGTTGTCGATGATCGTGAAGCCCATATAGTAAGCCTGCACCCCGACAATCGCAATCCAGCCCATCGGCTCGAGAAACCCCATAATACCGGTTGCTATGTTGATCAACGCTACGATAATGGTTTCCAAAACATAGGAACGTAAAGTGACCTTGAGCATGCGCACCTGGGCTTTCACAAAGGCACCAAAGGTGGCGTCAGAATCACGACCCGACAGAATTTGGAAAGTACGACGACTGATGTGAAAAATGAGGATTTCCAGTAAGGCCAGCATGGCGTATTTAAGTCCCCCCGAAAAAAGGAATTCCAGCTCTTCTACAGCTACATCGGTAAAGAATGAACTTACCGAACTCGCTATTGACGTTGGCCCGGAAGTATCAATGCGATTAAACCAGTTGAAAAGCAGGTCGAAAAACTTAATACCCACAATAATAGCAAGCAGGATCAGCAGGCGTGACACCCATCCATAGCGCCAAAAGCCTTCCCACAAACGCTTACGGCGGGTGAAGGTTGCCGCCACCGGAATAGTGTACAATACATACAGAAACTGCTCGTAATATTCTTTTATCGAACGAAATTCCATGACGATCATTTATGTACCGTAAAGATGCATCTTTCTCCTCCAGGTTGCAAGAACCCTGGTAGATGGTAAAAGACAGTTGGTAGAAAGAAGCACAAACCAGGGATCATCTCATCATGCTTACTACTTGATGCCTGATACTTTCTATCATATTCGTATCTTTCCTAAACCACTTGCAATAGATTTCATTTCCTGAATAGACAAAAATCAAAGACCATGAAACGACGTTACTTTTTGCGCAACACTATGCTTGGGGGGCTTTCCATTCCATTCCTTGCTTCTTCCTGCCAAGCGGAACAGGGTGCTGCAACGGGTACGGCCGACGAGACAGCAGCGGCAGCTGGTAGCGATGATTTTGCGCTCCTTGAAGCTACGGTTACCGACCTGCAGAACATGATGGAAGAGGGGACACGCACGGCAAAAGATATTACACAATTGTACCTCGATCGCATCGCAGCAATTGACGATGCCGGCCCCGGGTTGAATACGGTCATTGAAATCAACCCCGATGCCCTAAGTATTGCCGAAACGCTTGACAAGGAGCGCGCCGAAGGTAAAGTACGTGGACCGTTGCATGGTATTCCCATCATTATTAAAGACAATATTGATACCGCCGATAAGATGCAAACCACAGCCGGTGCGCTGGTCATGGCGGGTAATGTAGCAGAAAAAGATGCCTACATCGTTGCTCAAATGCGCGAGGCCGGGGCCATTGTACTGGGCAAAGCAAACCTGAGTGAATGGGCCAATTTTCGTTCGACGCGTTCCTCGAGTGGTTGGAGTAGTCGCGGAGGGCAGACGAAGAATCCCTATGTGCTCGATCGCAATCCGTGTGGAAGCAGCTCGGGGTCGGGAGCAGCCGTATCAGCAAACTTATGCGCCATCGCCATCGGTACGGAGACCAATGGGTCTATTGTCTGTCCGTCCAATGCCAACGGGGTGGTGGGCATAAAGCCTACCGTGGGATTGTGGAGTCGCAGTGGCATCATTCCTATTTCAGCTACTCAGGATACCGCCGGACCAATGGCCCGTACCGTGCGCGATGCGGCAATCTTACTGGGATCGTTGACCGGGGTGGATCCGGCTGATGCCAAAACCACAAATAGCCGTGGTCGGTCTTTCGAGGACTATACGCAGTTCCTCGATGCCAGGGGGTTGAAGGGGGCCCGTATCGGAGTCATGCGCGAAATGATGGGCTTTCACGAAGAAGTCGACCGCATCATGGAAGAGGCCTTTGGTGCTATGCGGGAACAAGGGGCCGAAGTGATCGACCTGGACTCCCCCAGGGAATGGCAGGGCCTGGGTAATGCCGGATACAACGTATTACTCTACGAATTCAAAGATGGCGTCAATGCGTATTTGAAAAACGCCAACCCAGATAGCAAGGTGAAGACACTGGCTGAAATTATAGCCTGGAATAAAGCGCACGAAGATGAAGCTATGCCGTATTTTAAGCAGGAAATCCTGGTGTCAGCTGAAGAAAAAGGAGATCTGGATACGCCCGAATATCAGGAGGCTGTGGCCAAAACGGTGAGTCAATCGCGACGCGGCATCGAACGCCTGATGCGCGAAAATGAGCTGGATGCCATCGTAGCGCCTACGGGAGGGCCTGCCTGGACGACCGACGTGATCAACGGCGATAAGTTTGGCGGAGGCAGCTCTTCTCCGGCAGCCCGTGCCGGCTACCCTAACATCACGGTACCCGCCGGGTTTGTGGCTGGCCTGCCAGTTGGCTTATCGTTCTTTGGAGAAGCTTATTCTGAACCGGGACTGCTCAAAGTTGCCTATGCTTTTGAACAAGCTACGCAGCGCCGGCGAACGCCACAGTTCAAGCCACAACTGCGCTAGCAAGGAGCCCAGTCTGGCTGTCGCCAAAAAGATAAACCGTGTAACAATTGCTGTTTTTACGTAACATTTATCGAAAGGGAACGTATTAAACCGTTGGACAATATACCAGCCGGAAAGATTCTTTGTCATAAATAAACGCTCTTAAGCAATGGCGCACATATTGATTGTAGATGATGATCAGAGTATACGTCGGTCGCTCCGGGATATTCTGGAGTTTGAGAAGTTTACCGTTTCGGAAGCTGCCGATGGACTGGAAGGTATTGCTGCCATCAAAAAAGAATCGTATGATGTCATCTTGTTAGATATCAAGATGTCGAAAATGGATGGTATGGAAGCTCTGGAACGCATCCAAATCCTACGGCCGGACATCCCGGTAATCATGATTTCCGGTCATGCCACCATCGATACGGCCGTGGAGGCGGTAAAAAAAGGAGCTTTTGATTTTATCAGTAAGCCCCCCGATCTCAACCGGTTGTTGATTACGATTCGCAATGCGCTCGACCGGTCATCGCTAGTGACCGAGGCTAAGACGCTGCGGCGAAAAGTCAGGCGTAGTAAGGTGCAGGATATGATTGGCAAGTCGGAGCAGTTGGAACAAATCCGGAGTACGATCGATCAGGTTGCTCCGACAGATGCCCGCGTACTCATCACTGGCCCAAACGGAACGGGTAAAGAGCTGATAGCCCGCTGGCTGCACGAGAAAAGCAGCCGATCCGATAAACCCCTGGTTGAAGTCAACTGTGCGGCCATTCCGGGAGAACTCATTGAAAGTGAACTATTTGGGCACGAAAAAGGCGCTTTTACCTCAGCCCATAAGCAGCGCAAAGGCAAATTTGAGGAAGCGCACGGCGGCACGCTCTTTTTGGACGAGATTGGTGATATGAGTGCCTCGGCTCAGGCTAAAGTGCTGCGAGCCCTACAGGAAAACCGCATCCGCCGCGTCGGTGGCGAAAAAGAAATTAATGTCGACGTGCGAGTTTTGGCGGCGACCAATAAAAACCTGCGTAAGGAAATAGAAGCCGGCCGGTTCCGCGAAGACCTCTACCACCGCCTGGCTGTAATCATTATCCATGCCCCGTCCCTCAATGAGCGACGGGATGATATTCCAGCGCTAATCGAGCATTTCAATACGCTTATCTGTAGTGAATACGGCATTGCGCCCAAACCATTTACCGACGAAGCTATTAACCTTTTGCAGGAGCAAAACTGGACGGGAAATATCCGCGAATTACGCAATGTAGTGGAACGTTTAATTATCCTGAGTCAGGATGATATTACCCGCCAACATGTGGAGCAGTACGTCGTACCTTCCGGGGCCGATCACAATAACCCCAAACTAAAGGAGTTATTTTTGCGTTTAAATGATCTTGACAGCGTACTCGACTTTGTCAGAGACCAATACGCTAAGCACGAAAAAGCCTTTACCGCCAAGTAGCGGCAGGGCAGAATAAAGAAGCGGCAAAAGCTCGTTGCGTTGGCGCGCAACGGGCTTTTGTTTTCGCCGGTAGGTATCCGACAGGAGTTTGGAAAGTATGTACCCACGCCGTGATTTTGGCCTGGTGCGTTTCCTCCACGCTACTTCGCTTGCCTACAAATCACTCGAAAAAACGAAGCCAATGGTTGAAAATGGAAAAGAAAATCTCCCCAAGCCCCATAAGCAAGGTATGCGTCAGTGGGGACAAAAATTACAGGCCGAGAACTCCTGGACAATGTTCAAAGTTATCTCTGAATTTGTCGAAGGGTTTGAAAGTCTAAATCAAATCGGTCCGTGTATTTCTATCTTTGGATCGGCCCGTACCCAGCCCGATCATCCTTACTACAAAAAAGCCGTGGATATCGCCCGGCGGCTTACCGAAGAAGGCTTCGGAGTCATCACCGGAGGTGGCCCCGGCATTATGGAAGCGGGCAACAAGGGCGCATCACTCTATGGTGGAAAATCGGTGGGGTTAAACATCGATCTGCCTTTTGAGCAGGGGGCTAACCAGTATGTAGATTACGATAAAAACCTTGACTTCCGGTATTTCTTCGTGCGCAAGGTGATGTTTGTAAAGTATGCCCAGGCCTTTGTGGTACTGCCCGGTGGCTTTGGCACTATGGACGAATTATTCGAGGTGCTGACGCTGGTTCAGACCAATAAAATCAGTAAGCTGCCAGTTATTCTGGTGGGTAAAGAATATTGGTCAGGGTTGCGGGACTGGATTAAAAAAACGATGCTGGAACAGGCCCATAATATCAATGAAGAAGACCTCGACCTGATGCCTATCGTGGAAGAACCAGAAGAGGTTATCTCTATCATTCATAATTTCTACGACCGAAAAGAGAAACTGGGACCAAATTACGAGTTGTAAGACCTGCCCTGGAAACCGTCAAAAAATCTTTTTTGCTAGTGCTGCAGGGCTGTTTTTCCACCACTACTGTTGCTTTTGTACGCAGATAAAAAAAATATGCAGGCAACCTATTTAAAGGCTTGTACGTTCTTACAGCGATTTGCCTAATCTTCGGAGTGTGTCCGAGATATACAAAATGGCCGGCCGGCCACAATGTAATCCATACATACTCTGACCTTAAAATGATTATCAAGTGGTAGTTAACAGCACGCAACCTGCATCGGAGGATCGAATTATAGATGTTGTTTCCTGGATTCTCAATATTCCGAACAACCGAATTAATCCGCATACTGATCTTATTGACGATTTATACCTGGATGCCCTGGAACGGGATTTACTTATTGCCAGGCTAGAACGCGTTTTTGGTATCGTATTGAGCACCGAAGAAGTCGCCTCGATCGATACTATTCAGGACGCGCAGCGCTGCTTTCAGCGTCACGCAGCCTAGAAACAGTAGGTACGGATAACCAAAAGCCCGAACGACACACCTTAGTGTAGTTCGGGCTTTTGTTAATCCGGATTATTTATGCCTTTTCCGTAGTGAGCGGCGCAAGTGATGCTTAGACTTGACTATCCGCAGAAATGCGCCTAAAGCATGCCAGTCTGATCGCTTTGAACCGACTTTCCCGGCGGCTCGCTTACACATTACCAATTACATACAGTTGCTCCAGATTGGGAGTCGGCTTACCACCAGCCTCCTCCAGGGTAACGCCAAAAGCCTGCTTATTAAGGCTTTGCTAATATACACAGAAAGAAAATGGCAGCTAAAAGGTTCTAACGTTGGCTGCTTTATTCATTTAACAGGCTAAAATTGGATTTTGAAAATCCAAAAAAGAAAAGACTTCGTAAGTGTATTCAGATGGACATGAAACAGAGGGTACGCCATTCTGTTTTAGTCACGTTTTAATCACCCAAATATTATATATGAGATTTACGAAGTTTTTACTTATTTGTTTTACGTTATCGCTGACCTTTTCGGTCACGGCCCAGGAAGTCTTTAATGCTACGCTGGCCGGGCGTCACGAGGTAACTCCCGTGCCAAGCGAAGGTTCCGGAGAAATAGAGGCCGTACTAGATGGTAATCAGCTTACCGTAAGCGGTACATTCCGTAATCTAAACGGTGCTTTTGATGCCACCGTAGCTGGGGGTGCCCACATACATACCGGATTAGCCGGCGAGAATGGAGGCATTGCCCTGACGCTGACCACGCTTCCCGATCTTGATCTTCGGGGGGGTGTTTTTCTGGCACAGGAGAATACTTTCACCTTAACCAGCAATCAACTGACAGCCCTGCGCAATCGGGGCATGTACGTCAATATCCACACCACGGAATACGGTGGCGGGGAATTGCGGGGGCAATTGCTTCCCGAAGCTGATGCCTACTATTACACTAATTTGCTGGGAAGCAATGAAGTGCCGGTAGCTATGACACAAGCTAATGGTGCCCTGACTATGGAACTGCATGGCGACACCCTGATTGTTGTTGGTGCCTTCGACGGATTGGAAGGCGACTTTGACGTTAATGTAGCCGGGGGTGCCCACCTGCATACAGCCATGGCTGGTGATAATGGAAGTCCTGATATATTTCTCAATGCAACCACGGATACTGACTTGCGCGGTGGTGAATTTACTGCGGCTAACAATACGTTCGTACTGACCGAAGCCCAAAAAACACGCCTTAATAACCGGGGCTACTACGCTAATTTGCACTCCACGAAATTTGGTGGAGGTGAACTGCGCGGACAAACGACCGCCATGGCTGACCTGGTCTTTCGGGCCCATATGTCGGGGATGAACGAAAACCCGGTGGTCGTTTCCGAAGGAAATGGACAAATTCTCGGCGAGCTGATGGGCGATACCCTGATCGTTAGCGGCCGCTTTGACAACCTGGAAAGCATGGTTGACACTAGTATCGCGGGTGGCTTGCACCTGCACGCTGGTAAAGCTGGTACCAATGGACCAGTAGCTATCGTACTCAATACTGATTTTGATGCCGACATGCGCGGTGGTACACTAATGCCGGAGCGTAATCGCTTTGTATTGACTAGCGATCAGCGGGACTTACTCGCCAGCCGGTCGGTATATCTAAACATTCACACTCTGGAGCACGGTAATGGTGAAATTCGTGGACAAATGTTGCCCGAAGCACAAATCGTACTGCACGGTAATTTGTCTGGTGTACTTACTATACCCGGCGTAACCACTACTGCCTACGGAGCCGTAAAAGCGGAGCTAAATGGCGACCAACTCTACGTATCTGGCTCGTATCATGATCTGGGTTCTGTGGTGGATCTTACAATTGGTGGTGGTGCCCACCTGCACGTGGGAGCTGCCGGAGAAACGGGTGGTGTCGAATTTGCACTCGCATCAGATTTTGACATGGATATGAATTCAGGTGAATTCTCTGCAGTTACTAATCAATTCACCCTCGATTCAGCACAGATTGCCAATGTGCGTGCCAGGAAGTATTACGCGAATATTCACACCCTGAATGCACCTTCAGGTGCCCTGCGTGCCCAATTGGTAAAAGAGGCAAACTACTACTTGACAGCACCCTTATCAGGAGCCTCTGAAGTACCGGTGCCCATTAATACCGTCGCACAGGGTATGGTTATGATGGAGGTGACCGGTGACGCGGTCGTATCTCACGGTGCTTTTAGCGGACTTAGCAGTCCTGTTGATACCGAAATTGCCGGTGGTTCTCATTTACATGCCGGAATGGCCGGCCAGGCCGGACCAGTCGTCGTGTTGCTGAACAGCACACTGGCCAGCGATATGCGGGGCGGTACTTTTGCAGCAGCCGACAATGCCCTGACGCTGTCCAGTGGTCAGTTGGATACGCTGCGCAACCGCGGCTACTATGTGAACATACACACTACCAATCACGCTGCCGGTGAGCTGCGCGGGCAAGCCCTACCCATGGCTACTGCTTATTTCACTACTACCCTGGCTGGTATCAATGAAGTACAACCCATAATGACGAACGCCTCGGGTGCTCTCAAGCTAGAGCTGAATGGCAACCTGTTGACTACATCCGGAGCCTTTAATGGCTTGCAGAGTGCCTTTAATACCGATATTGCAGGAGGTGCTCACCTGCACCTGGCCGGACCCGGTGCAAACGGTGGCGTTGACATTTTATTAAATACGATACTCAGTGCTGATTCTACAGCAGGTACATACATGCCCGACAGCAATGCGTTCACGCTCGACACGACACAAATCAGTGCACTGACGACCAGTAGCTACTATGCAAATCTACACTCCCGCAATATTGCATCTGGTGAGCTGCGAGGTCAGATTTTACCGGAAATCAATCTATTCCCTACAAATCCGCCCGCTATCCTCGCGCCCACCGACGGCATCACTCTGCCCCTGGTAGGGGAACTATCGACGCTGGTGGATATTAGCTGGGAAACCACGGCGGAAGACGATACTGAATTAGCCTACATCTGGCAGGTTGCTACTGATGCTGATTTCGACACAGTCGTTTTCCAGACTAATACCGGAATCAATACCGACCTGCAGTTGACCTTCGGAGCGTTGGATACATTGTTGATGGGGCTTGGTGTAGAGGCCGGTGCCACGGCCACCATTTACCACCGTGCGGTTGCTACCGATGGTGCTAACCAAACGGCCGGGCCGGCATCCACGGCGAGCTTTACCCGGGATATGTCCACCAGTACGCAAGAACTGCTGGCAGAAGGTACCTCTTTTGAAGCTTTCCCCACGGTAACCACGGGTGCTGTGCAGCTAAGAGCAGAACTGAAGAATGCCGGTGACATGAGCATGTTTATTTTAAATGGCGTCGGGCAACCGGTTCGCCAAATCCGTACTCCCGGCAACCGTCAGCGCTTGCAGGAGACCATTCAGCTGGGTAATCAGCCGGCTGGTATGTACTTTATACAATTGCGTGTAGACGGGCAGCCCGTTGCCACACAACGTATTTTTAAGCGATAATCCAATTCATTTTGGACTACATTACCCCAGGCGGGACTGCAGCGGCTGCAGTCCCGCTTTTTTTGCGTAAGCGCAAGGCTATTTCCGACCGTATTATTCTGCTTTTGTGGAAAACTTCCTCAATTCTCATCCAAAAGGTACTACCAATTGTTTTATCTTTCTGCTTTAGGGAAACCGAAAATAAAACCTTCTTATGCCAGATTTTGTCCACCTTCACTGCCATACCCAATATTCGCTGCTCGATGGTGCCTCCGACATTGGCATCATGATGGACAAGGCCGCTAAGGATGGCCAAAAAGGCGTTACGCTTTCCGATCACGGGAATATGTACGGTGCTTTCAAATTTGTTGCCGAAGCGGAGCGCCGCGATTTAAAACCTATCATTGCCTGCGAATTCTATATGGTAGAAGATCGCCACAAACAATCGTTTTCCCGAGCCGCCGGCGAAAAGGATGTGCGCTACCATCAGTTGCTGATCGCCAAAAATACCCAGGGTTACGAAAACCTGTCCAAGCTATGTTCCCTGGGCTTTATTCAGGGGCTATACGGTAAATTTCCGCGGATTGATAAGGAGTTGATCGAGCAATATCACGAAGGCATTATCGCGACCAGTTGCTGTATTGGTGCGGAGATCCCTCAGGCTATCCTACACGGTCGCCTGGAAGAAGCCGAAGAGAAAGTAAAATGGTGGGTCAATTTGCTGGGCGATGACTTTTATATCGAGTTGCAGCGCCACCGTGGGCTGGAAAATATTGATGGCCTGGGCGTAAGCCAGGAAGACGTCAATCAGCAATTGCTGGCTTTCGCCAAAAAATATGACATTAAGGTCATTTGCACCAACGATTCTCACTACGTGGAGGAAGATGATTATTTGCCGCACGACATCCTACTCTGCATAAATACCAATAGCCTGATTGAGGATGAAAAGCGCTTTCGCTTCCCGTCTTCCGATTTTTATTTCAAAACGCAGGCCGAGATGAATCAGTTGTTTAGCGACGTACCCCAGTCGGTAGACAACACCATGGAAATCTACGATAAAGTCGAAAAGCTTACTCTCGCCCGGGACATTCTACTACCTGCTTTCCCTATGCCCGAGCGATTTAAGACGCAGGACGAATACCTTCGCCATTTAACCTACGAAGGCGCTAAAAAACGCTACGCCACGATTACCCCTGAAATTAAGGAACGGCTCGACTTTGAGTTGTCGGTTATTGAGCAATCCGGTTATCCGGGCTACTTCCTGATCGTTCAGGACTTCACCACTACAGCCCGGGAAATGGGGGTCTCCGTAGGCCCCGGCCGGGGCTCGGCAGCGGGCTCAGCGGTAGCCTATTGTATTGGCATTACCAACGTAGACCCCATTAAATACGATCTCCTGTTTGAGCGTTTCCTTAATCCGGAGCGGGTATCTATGCCGGATATTGATATCGATTTCGACGACGAAGGTCGTCAAAAAGTGATTGACTACGTCATCGATAAATATGGGCAAAACCAGGTTGCCCAGATCGTTACTTACGGTACCATGGCGGCTAAAATGTCGCTGCGTGATGTAGGACGGGTGTTGGACATTCCCCTTTCGGAAGTGGATCGGGTTTCGAAGACGTTCCCCGCCCATCTGAAAGCGTCGCTGAAAAAAGTATTGGCCGAAGGCGATGTGGATACCAAGCTGAAAGGAGCCCTGAATTCCGAAGAGCTGGAGAAAGCCTACCAATTCCGTAAACTGGCAGAAGGGGAAGATGATATCGGCAACATGATTCGCACCGCTAAAAAGCTGGAAGGCTCGGTACGCAACACCGGAATTCATGCCTGTGGGGTGGTCATTACCCCCGATGAGATTACCAAATACGTCCCCGTAAAAGCTGATAAAGACACCGGCATGCTGGTGTCACAGTTCGACAACAGCGTAGCGGAAGACGCCGGCCTGCTGAAAATGGACTTCCTGGGCCTGAAGACCCTCACCATTATTAAGAAAGCAGTAGCCATGGTTCAGGAAAACCACGGGGTCGAGCTCGACATGGATAAAGTACCACTCGACGATGAGGAAACCTACAAACTCTTTCAGCGTGGAGAAACGGTCGGTATTTTCCAGTATGAGAGTACCGGAATGCAGAAGTACATGAAAGAGCTCATCCCTTCGGCTTTTGAGGACCTGATCGCTATGAATGCTTTGTATCGCCCTGGTCCCCTGGAATACATTCCCGAATTTATCGACCGTAAACACGGGCGCAAGCCGGTGACCTACGATCTTCCGGACATGAAAGAATATCTGGAAGAAACCTACGGGATTACCGTCTATCAGGAGCAGGTGATGTTGCTTTCGCAAAAATTGGCGGGCTTCACCAAGGGACAGGCCGATATGCTGCGTAAAGGGATGGGGAAAAAGAAAAAGAAGATCATCGATATGCTCCACCCCAAATTTATCGAAGGGGGGGAAGAGCGAGGACACCCCAAAGAGGTGCTCGAGAAAATCTGGAAAGACTGGGAAGCGTTTGCCTCCTATGCCTTTAATAAGTCGCACTCTACCTGTTATGCGTTCGTGGCCTTTCAGACGGCTTACCTGAAAGCACACTACCCGGCTGAATTTATGGCCTCGGTACTGACCAACAATAAAAGCGATATCTCCAAAGTGACCTTCTTCCTGGAAGAATGTAAACGCATGGGACTGAATGTACTTGGCCCCTCGGTCAATGAATCCGTCTCCGACTTTAGCGTGGATAAGACCGGCCACATTCGCTTTGGGCTATCGGCCATTAAAGGCGTGGGTGAAGGGCCTGTCGATGAAATCCTTAATACCCGGCAGGAGGAAGGCGCATTTAAGAGCCTGTTTGATATGATGCGTCTACTTAATTTGCGTTCGGTCAATAAGAAAGTACTGGAAAGCCTTGCCCTTAGCGGAGGATTAGATTGTTTCGGGGAGGATCGTGCCCTGTATTTTACCCCCTCCGAAAAGTACGATACCCTACTCGAACACGCCCTACGCTATGGCAATGCGTATCACAACCAGAAAGCTCAGGCACAGAACTCCTTGTTTGGCGCCACCGACGAAGTGATGATTCCGGAACCGAAGCTACCGGAATACAAAACCTGGCCGCTTATTGAGCGCCTGAGTAGGGAAAAAGAAGTGACGGGGATTTATATCAGCGGTCATCCCCTCGACGATTACCGCCTGGAGGTAGAAAACTTCATGACCTGTAGCCTGAATAATGCGGAAAAGCACATCCACCGCTCTTCCCTAAAATTGGGGGGTATCCTGACCAAAGCCATCCACCGTATTAGCAAAAACGGAAACGGCTGGGGTATTTTTGAACTTAGCGATTTTGACGGAAGTTTGGAGTTCAAACTGTTCGGAGAAGATTACCTCAGCTTCAAACACGTCCTGGAAGAGGGAAAAGCGCTCTACGTGAAGGGACGCTACCAGAAATCCTGGCGGGGAGAAGAGATGGAACTGAAAGTAGCCGACATCAAATTATTAGAGGGCCTGGCCGAGAATATGACCGATTCCATTACGCTGAAAATGCCGATTGACCGCATATCACCGGAGACGATCCAAACCCTCGACGAACTCTGTGCACGCTATCAGGGTAAGCACCGCCTGCGCATGGAAATTATCGATCCCATACAGCGCCTGAAGGTACCCATGATAGCCAAAGAGCGGACAGTCAACGCCGACAATGACTTTATTCGCGAGCTAGATGGACTGGGACTGGATTTTCATTTAAATGCCTCGTAGCACCTGGCTTTATAATTTTTTGATTTAAAAGCCTAAGTTTAAAAACTTTTTGTTTTAAAATTACATATATTTGAGTTGGTATTGCTCTAATGATCAAAATATCGACTCATGAAAGTGCACGTTTCTCCGCCCAAGAACAAGGATTTGTTTTACCACGAGGCCCAGACAGCCCGTAAGGCCCGCTACATTATCGGGGGCTTACAGTTGCTTAGTGGTGCTACGGCTCTGATCGGGCTACGCATCTATTTTGACGAATGGCTGGCCGGCATGCACTGGGGCTGGCAATACCTCATCATGGCCGGCATCGCGGTAGTACTGGTTGCCCCCGGAGAAATGGGTATCCGCGAAACCTGGGCCTACCTGTTTCGAGCCGTGCTTAACCGCTTCAATAAAGGATTAGATTTATTCTCTATCGTATTGATGTGTTGTGTTGCCATCTTTCTTACTGGATATTCCTTTTACCTGTCGCAATACGCAACCAAGAATTCGTTAAAACGAGTAGCCCCCACGGTACAGTTGGAAGATACCAAAGAAGTATCTCAGGCGTATAAATCTGAGATGAGTCGTATTGCCTCTGATTATGCGACCAAGCGGAGCGACCTCAATCAGCGCTTCGATGAATTGGTCAATGCTGAGCGCGACTATTACGGCAACCTGATCACAGCCAACGAAGCCAAAATTGACCAGTATAAGAAGAAAGAGTGGTCGACCGGCCGCCGTTATACAACCCGTATTAATAGCCTGGAGACCAAGAACCTGGAATTGGAGACGCAGCTCTCCGAGGCCGTCAAGAAATTGAAAGAGCAACAAAATGGAGAACTGGCAGCATTGGAGTCCTGGCGTTCTACAGCGGAGTCGGAGGCGAGAGAAGAAAAGAAATCGACCCGCAATACTATTGTAGACCGCAATCAGGAGCTGGAAGAAGAAAATGCGGCCTTTGCTAATATGTTCGCAACCCTGGTAGCACGCTTTGCGGCCTGGAGCGTAATTTTAGTTATTCTCTTTACCGGATACCTGGAAGTGTTTTATTACAAAACGGGAATTAAGCGCGTAGTTAAGTTCCGGTCTACCGACTTTCAGGCTCCCGTTTTTGTGGAGTTGCTGTCTTTCCCCTACATCTATATGAGCCGGCATATGGCCAATTTCGTACGTTCTAGTTATCAGACCCTGCCCGAACTGGTACCGGCACCGGGTACCGAAGATCTGCTGATGGATGAAGACTATCACGATTGGCAGCCTGCAGCAGAAGCGCAGCCCACCAGGACCAGGAAAGCGAAGAAGGCTTCCGCCAAAAAAGAGTCGCCGGCAGAAAAGAAATCCACCAGGAACGACGACAATAAATCGACAGATCATCTCGAATTTTGGCTGGAAGAGCTGGAAAAAGAAGCGAATGAAAAAAACACCACCCAGACTGCTCAAACAGAGCCCGGGGAAATAACTGAGACACCCCGCGAGGAGGACGTCGAGGCACCACCTGAACCTATCGAAGATCCTTTTTCAGATACCGGCCTGGAAGATGAGCCCGGTAACCTGTTTTATCAGGCTCACGAACAAAGCCGGCAGGAACAAGATGCTTCTTTTCCCGGAGAACCTGCCCACGACACCCCACAACCCACAGCCCGTAAAGAAAAGCGCGAAACCTTTGATATCTCTGCCGCCTTTAAGAATCAATCAGCAGCAGCGCAAGAAGAAACAGAGGATTCAACCACTGCCGATGGATTATCTTTTGATCAGCAACCAGATTACGGCGTGACCATCAAACATGTGGACCGACGTACCGGACAAATCTCGTATTTCGATACCAATGATCTGGATGCGTTTCTGGAAGAATACCAGGGCAAAATGGATGATGCTGCCGAAATGTATCACGAAACGGGTGACCCCATGTATTTGGCAGCTATCGAAGATGCTAAATCAGGGCTATCGTACTGGCAAGGGCGAAAAATGGAGCTGTTGCAAAAGATGTCTGCTAACAGCCGTTACTAAAAAGCTGTTTTCCGTAAGGCAGTAGACTGACAGACAGTGCTTTAACGTATTTTTAACGAAAAACATCTCTTTCCTCTATGGGTAAAATGACATCTTTGGGGAAAACTGGCTTTATGTTTAAAACCACTCCATTCTTTTGGTCTTTTATCGTACTTCTTGTTCTGGGCTCTTGCCAAAATAACCAGGATGCGTCGCAAACCGGGACAAATACGGGCGCAGAGGCCACTACCGATCAACCCGAGGCATTATATACTACCTACGAGACGTTTGATGAAATAGCTCCTCTGTTTGCAAAGCAGACGGATACCACCTATGTGATCAACTTCTGGGCGACCTGGTGTAAACCTTGCGTGGAAGAGCTACCTTACTTTGAGCGGTTGTATGATGAGTATCAGGGTGAAAACGTTAAAATTGTATTGGTGAGTCTCGATTTTCCGAACCAAATCGAGTCAAAACTAATTCCCTTTCTGGAAGAGCGGCAATTAGGCCCAGATATCGCACTGTTACTCGACGATGATATTAACAGTTGGGGAGATTACGTAAATCCGGAATGGGGAGGCGCTATTCCCATAACACTGGTGTACCAGGGAAATAACAAGTCCTTCCATGGGACCCAATACGCCAGCTACGATGAATTAAAAGAAATGGTAGAGCAGATGCTCTAAAAGTATCCGCAAACGCCATAAAATGTAATCGGCTCGAACTGCGTTAGGTTCACAGTATGCTATATAGGGAACTTTAAATTAGTTCGCTGTCGATATAGAAATTACCCGATTTTTTAACTGTATCAAAATCAATCAAGCATGAAAAAAGTACTGGGAATAACTGCGACGCTATTTGTTGCGGTGCTGCTGACCTCTGCTTTTTGGCCACAGCCGGAAGCTGATGGTCTGGAAGTAGGCGACGTTGCACCCGACTTTAATCTGGAAAATATCGATGGCAGCATGGTCTCCTTAGCTGACTACGAGGCGGAAGAAGGGCACGAAGATATTAAAGGGTACATTGTAACCTTTACCTGTAATACCTGTCCTTATGCCGTTGCTTACGAAGACCGGCTGATTGCCACGCATAATAAAATGGCCCCTAAAGGATGGCCCATCATCGCGATTCAGCCTAATGATCCCGAAGTACAGCCCGGCGATAGTATGGACGAGATGCGTAAAAGGGCTGGAGAAAAAGACTTTCCTTTTGTCTACCTGATGGACGAAGGGCAAATGGTGTACCCGCAATATGGGGCTAACCGGACGCCACACATCTTTTTACTGGACAAGGATCGTAAAGTACATTATATCGGTGCACTGGATGATAGTCCTCGCAATCCCGATGAAGTGACGGTGAATTACGTGGAGGAAGCTATTGCTGCCATTGAAAATGGGGAGGCGCCTGATCCGGATTTCACGAAAGCTATTGGCTGTACGATCAAGACCAAATAATAATTCAGATACTGGCCAGAGGTGGATAGGCAAACCCCATACTACTTCTTGAGCCGTATAGATATAAAAAAGCCGATGTACACCTAACGGTACATCGGCTTTTTGCTGTTTGGTACCAGCCGCTTACATCATGTCCAGGGCTTTGACCAGGTAAGTTAAGGAGAATGGCAGGGCAAGCCAAAACCATTCGTCCATGTACATAAGCATGAAAATCATAATGACGGTTGAGACCAGAAAAATGATCCAGTCCATCGAGCGGCTTTTTTTTGCTGTATCCATGTGTTTGCTTTTTTCTAATTCTACCTCAAAGATAAGAACAAAGTGCAAAACATGTACGTCGAATCCTGCGAAATCCAAAACACTCCCTCGATAATTGGTATGCTAGTCTTCGTAAGTTTCTACCTGGGGTACGATGATGGCGGGCAGTTCGCGAGATTCAAAGATGCGATTGAACTCAGCCACTTCCTCATTCATAATATTGTCCATTTTTTTCTTTGCAGTCCGCCATTTGGCAGATATGTCATTATACCGGATGTGGACGCCAGTAGTCACATGGGGGTTATGGGAGTCAGCTGTATTCTTGAGGGCCATGTATTCAGCGCTTAACTTATTCTCAAAATTAATGGCATCCTGAGGTGTCCTTTGCTTGCGTTGAATGAGCTCTTGTTCCCAGGCATCAATGCGATCGATAGTAGCTTTCCCGGCTTTGGTTAAATCGGCGTATTTAGAACGCCCGTCTAATAAGCGCAATAAACTTTTTATTTGCTTGCGAATGACATTCATTTTCTGCACAGAGCTATGCAAATCCCGGATATCATTTTCAATTTTGGTAAGAATCTGTTCCTGTTCCGCATAGGCTTCTTCCGGAGCAGCTTGCCGGGGATCAGCTTTTAGCTCTACAGTGCTTTCGACGGTGTCGACTGGCGTGCGTAGCTCAAGCAAATATTTGCCCGGAGGAACCATACCAGCCCGGTAATCACCATGCACATAAACGTCTTGAATGCCCGGTAGCGGCTCACGTCGAACGTCCCAGTTAAAACGGTTATGTCCGGGCCTAATGGGTAAAACAGGTTCGGCAACGGGGCCGTCGGGTAGTTCCTCCGTGTCCTCCTGCTCACTTGAATAGGATCGTACGAAGTCATGACCATTGCGATAAATAGCCAACTCGACTTTCGATGTATCCGGAAGGGGTGGCAAGAAATAGTCGATAATAATACCCGGCATGGGGTTGGTACCCCTCGGTTTTCGGTCGCCGGTAGCCTCATCAATATCGAGACGGTATCCATCATCCGGGTTAATTAGAGCCACCGCATCCGCCATGGGTAATCCACCTGTTTGCTGCAAGGGGGCCAGATCGTCCAATATCCAAAACCCGCGGCCGGAGGTCGAGACGACCAAATCATTGTCGGCGATGGTGATATCTGTAATGGGCGTGATGGGTAAATTTGACTGGAAACGGGACCAGGAATCCCCCCCATTCGCAGAAACATAAAAGCCACTTTGTGTGCCAGCATACAATAGAGATGGACGGCGAGGATCAGAGCGTACAACCCGTGCGAAATCTTGTTTAGGTATACCATCGGTAATGGTTTGCCACGTTTTCCCCTTATTGCGGCTGCGCAGAATAATGGGGCTGAAATCGTTGAATTTATGGCGCATAGCCACCACGTAAACCGTATTGGAATCGTGAGGAGACAGCTCAATACAATTAATAGAAGCTTCTCCCAATTGGGGAGGGGTTACGTTCTCCCACAACAGTCCGCCATTGCGCGTCATGTGAATAAGTCCGTCGTCAGAGCCTACCCATAAAACATCCTTGTCATGGGGAGAGCTGGACATATAGCTAATGGTGTTATACACTTCGGCACCAGCTCCTTCGTTGGTAAAAGGGCCACCTCCCTTACCTTGCTTC
>Ga0102940_1000318_pt1 | contig 33664 bp, 28 predicted proteins | sample SalPonR2_C_D1_MG_FD_78215 | JGI IMG/M metagenome (GOLD analysis project Ga0102940, IMG submission 78215) | Salt pond soil microbial communities from South San Francisco under conditions of wetland restoration - Salt Pond MetaG R2_C_D1_MG | ecosystem: Environmental > Aquatic > Marine > Intertidal... | reverse complement strand
TCGGGAGTCGAACCGCTGACCTTCCCGATTGCATCGGGACGCTCTGCGCCCCTGAGTTAATTCCCAACAAAAAAAGCGCCTCACAGGTAAATTCTGTAAGGCGCTTTAGTGGAGAATAGCGGAGTCGAACCGCTGACCTCTTGACTGCCAGTCAAGCGCTCTAGCCAACTGAGCTAATTCCCCTATCGAGTTGCAAAACTAATAAACTATTTTATTGTAGCAAATTTATATTCCAGATTTTTAAAATGGTCTAATACCAGGGGTAATGCATACTCCAGGTTTTTAAATGCTTTCATTGAATCGTGAAAAACAATTATTGAGCCGTCTTTATATTTAGAAAGCACATTCACCAGGCACCGCTCTCCTGAAATCTTACGGTTAAAGTCATAAGAGAGCACATCCCAGAAGACAATATTGAATTGCTTTTTAAGATGCTTGAGTTGCATTGGGGTTATTTTGCCATAGGGTGGTCTGAATAAATGGCTTTTAATAAACCGATTACCGAGTTGAATGTCTTCAACATATTTATTAAACCCTAATTTCCACCCACTCACATGGCTGTAAGTATGGTTGCCTACCTGATGTCCTTCATCAAGGATACGTTGATACAGGTACTGATTTTTTTCTACATTTTTACCAATGAGGAAAAAAGTTGCTTTGGCATTATATTGGTTAAGCAGATCGAGCAGCCAGGGCGTCGTTTCAGGAACTGGACCATCATCAAAAGTTAAGAAAATTTCCCTGGTCCTGTCCGGATAGCTCCAGGTAGTGGTAGGCATTATTTTCTCTGCTATATTGGCGGTTTTAAAATTAAACATGGCGATGGGTTAAATCGAAACAAAATTAGTTTTTTTAATTTTTTTAAAAAAAGATTTTGTACGTGAAAAAAAATAATATACTTTTGCAACCACGTTATGGATGACCCATGGTGTAATTGGCAACACAGCTGGTTTTGGTCCAGCCGTTAGAGGTTCGAGTCCTCTTGGGTCAACAAAGAAAGGCTTCGGATGTTCGAAGCCTTTTTTTTATAACAAAACTTTCATTTTAACGCACTCAACAGATGAAATGTTTCATCCACGCAGCGCCTTTACAGGGACTAACAGATTACAGATTCCGAAACTCATTTGCTCAGTTATTTAGCGCTGTCGACTATTTTTATGCACCTTACATACGTTTAAGCAGCAAAAAGGAAATAAAAAAAATCAATATCAGAGATATTAGCCCGAAAAACAATGTTGGTAATACCCTGATTCCACAGGTGTTGACCAATAATTCCGAAGATTTTCTTTTGGTTGCCAAACACATTGAAGAAACCGGATATAAAGAGCTGAACTGGAATCTGGGTTGCCCCTATCCTATGGTTACAAAAAAAGGCATGGGTGCAGGTATACTGAATAAACCGGACGCAATTGTAAACTTACTGGAGCGGGTATGCAGTGCTACAAATCTGAAACTATCAATTAAAATGAGACTGGGTAATGAACATCCTAACAGTATTTTATCAATCCTTCCTAAGCTCAATGACTTCCCATTAAAAAACATAATCATCCATCCTCGCATAGGGAAACAACTTTACAAGGGCAAAGTAGATTTAGAAACATTTGAAAAGTGCCTTAATTTAACGCAACATGAAATTATTTATAATGGTGATATTAAATCGGTAAACGACTATAGATTGTTGTGCAAAAGGCTTCCTCAAATTAGCCATTGGATGCTTGGCCGGGGATTAATTGCCGACCCATTATTACCCAAAATGATTAAGCTTAATAGCGACGAATATCCAGAAAACCGTTACAGGCTCTTATTGAAAATGCACGATTTACTTTTATACGAATATGAGAAAGTACGCTCAGGTGATGCGCAAATTATAATGAAGATGAACGAATTCTGGAAATACTGGAGTTACAACTTTCAAGAAGCAAATAAACCTTTAAAGAAAATAAAAAAGGCAAAAAGCTTGTCAAAATATAACCAGGCGGTTGTCGAATTATTCGGTGAATATTTGAATTAATGTATTTTAAAAAAGAAGACACAAGCCAATTTGTTAAACCAGGGCCTTCTTTTTGCAAATTATCAAACTCAACATAATTAATAAAAATTAAACCTTTATAAATCAAAGCAAATTATTCTTTTTGTTGGTATATAGGTTTAATTGAGTCGTTCTTCACACGAGCTTTATAGCCAATTTTTTTAAAGGCTTTTATTAAATTTTGGTCGCTGTTCTTCGATTTTTTGTATTCAACAACAACCTCTTTTTTAGCAAAATCGACTTTTACGTCTTTCACTCCTTTCTCGTAAGGAATACTCCGCATAATTTTTGTTTCACATGAACTACAATCAAGATTGCAGGTAAAAACTGTTTGCTCAATTTTCTTTGGTTTCTGTGCTTGCGTATCAATATTTAGAGACACAAACAACAACAGCGTTAGTAATCGAATTAAATTTTTCATAATATTTCTATTTTAGTAAAATATATTTTATTCCGGCATAAAACATTCTTCCATACAGCGGGCCCCAGGCCATTGAGGCATCAAAGCCACTGCCAAAAGGGTTCTCTACATTGACAATTGCTCTTTTCTGAGTGTAATTTGTGAGATTTTCAACACCAACATAAAAGCTCCAGAACCTATAGTTTTTGGTAACCTGCGCAATGATGTTTGTAAATGTTTCTGGCGCATCAATTCCAAAGTTTTCAGGGTTACTTCGAAATGAACCTGGAAGATTTGACATACCGTGAAACTGAACAGTTGCATCAAATTTCCATTTATTCATATTGGTGCTGTAGCCTACAGATATTAGACCCTTATAATTTTCGACAAATGGATCGCGGGTTAATCCACTGGAATTTTCGGTTTTTACGTCACTTAACCTAAATGCCGCTGTAAGGTCAAACCTTTCAAAAGGTTCATACATAAGTTCAGCCTGAAAATTTTCAGCAAAAGCCCTACCTTCAAGATTATAAAAAAGTACGGCCAAATCATCCTGATCTAAATCAACCACAAGTTTATTGAGAAATTTTGTGTAAAAATATTCAACCGATAAGGTTATTTCACGGTCAAAAAGCGAGAAATCAGTCACCAGGCTGGCTCCATAGTTCCAGGCCTCTTCCTGTTTAATTTCCTCCTCAAAAACAAAGGTTCTGGCACTGGCCAATAAATTCGAGTTTTCGCTAATGGCATAAGCGTTACGATAACCCTTCCCCAAGCTTCCACGAAGGGTAATATATTTTGAAAGATCATGTTTCACGTGAAAACGTGGTGAAAAAAATCCTCCGTGAAGGGTGCTATAATCGTATCGCATCCCTGCCATAACGGTAGTTCTATCAGTAGGTTTATAATTATATTCTAAAAACAGACCAGGAACAATATTGGTATTAGTAAAAGCAGAATCCCTGAAGAGAGAGTGGTTCTGGTCATAAACAAAACTAATCCCGGTATTATATGTGTGTGAAGTATTAAACAGAAAAGACTGATAGACAATGTTTGTGTAAAGATTAATTTGTTCGGTATTGAAATCACGGTTACCGTAAAACGATGATCTATCGAAATAGTTAAATGAAGCGATGGTTCCTATGCTGGTTTGAGGTCTGTTTAAAAGGAAACCAACCTTAGAGAAAGCATGGAGTTTTTGGACATCAATACCAATTCCGTAAGCACTTTGCGATGATCTGCGCTTGTTATGATCAAAATCTGTTTGCCCTCCTTCCCGGGATTCCTTTAAAAAACTAATCCCCAACTTACCCTCTGTTTTTTTACCGGTAAATTGCCAGCGATTCATAATACTGTATATATCGGCCATAGGCTTGTCTAAAAACCCATCATCATTCATATCCATTTTACGTATGTGCTTACCAGTATGCAGAAGCACAGAAGTAGCCACCCCTTCAGAAATTTCATAAGCATAGCCCAAATTAGCTTCTAACTTCCCATCCTGATTGGCATAGGTATAAAAATGCAATTTCTCATCACCCATAGGCTCTTTGTATTGAATATTAATTTGCCCGGTTATGGATTCATAACCATTTTTCACGGTTGAAGATCCTTTAGATACATGGATTTGCTCCATCCAGGTACCGGGTATATAGTTGAGTCCAAAAGCGGTTTCGGCACCTCGTAAAATTGGAATATTTTCAAGCGTAAGCTGAGCGTACCGTCCATCGAGGCCCAGCATTCGAATTTGTTTTACCCCCGACACAGCATCTGAATATGAAACGTCCACTGAAGCATTGGTTTCAAAACTTTCAGATAAATTACAGCATGCAAAGCGATTAAGCTCTTTGCTACTTATAGTTTGCGATAAACGGGGGTTAATTTTTGAGATAGTAGTAGCCCTAACTCGCTCCTGAACAGTAATTTCAGAAAGTGTTTTTCCAGGCATAAGCTTGTGTTGAACAGCCCTGTTGTTTAATATTTTCAAAGTATCATTTCTATATCCGACAAAACTAATAACCAATGCTTTAGAATTGTCTACCGTTTTAAGAGCAAAATAACCATTTTGGTTGGTTGTTGTTCCTGTGTTTTGGTTCACCCAATATACATTTGCTCCTGCAAGAGGTTGTTTTTCATTTTGGTATTCGCCATCAAATATCCATCCTTCAACATTTTGTCCATGAAGGGAATAAAACATCAACATCGCAGCAGCGATAATAACATTTTTAAGCATAAATTTCCTTTTAAATATTAGATTCTAATTGTACAATTTGAAGCACCCCAAAACTCTCAGGGCACAACCAATAAAGTATTTTAAAAGAAAATTACGCTGAAGGAATTTTTAGTTGATTATTTGCAATTAGAATAAACCAGCCACTATAGCGCGGATTCGGCAACCAATCGGGCCGGGAACAAATTTGATTATCCTTTTGGTTTTCAGAAGTCTCATACAGGCATTCCGAAGATATATCATACAACCTAATTTCGCCAGTTGATTCTAATTTCAGGGAAGAAACGTAAAGGTATTCAATTTCGAGCTGCATCGAAGTAGAATTACGCTCACAGCAATCGGTGTCGTTTGTTTGAAGTGGAATATTGGAATGACAGCTTTCACATGAACCATTTAACGCCTGTTCTACACTACATTGGCAGTTTAAAACATTAGTTCTTGTGTAATCCCCTACTCCTGCAAAAGAAATTAAATATTCAGCATCACCAGAAGTATGACATTGAAAATAGTGCAATTGAATACCAGCAATGCTTGTCAAAAATATACCTGAAAGCATTAGTATAAAACCCATTCTTATTTTCTTTCTGATGATAGGCATACACAAACAGTAACAAAATTTGTTCCCAAAGGGTTGTCAATAAGGCGGCTAATAATGAAAAACAGTTATAAAGTGGGCCGTTTTTAAAAAAATAAATGTTGATTAGGCTCTGTTAATTATTGTTTTATAGTGAATGACTTCAACACTTTTTTAAGGTTTTCCACATAGTCGCCATCCATTTTTTGATAGGGCCGCTCCCATTTTCCGTACATAGGGTTAGGTAAAACAATAAATTTATTGCCGAAAAGAGCCTTTTGCTTTTCGAGGACTTTGTGTGCATTTTGATTTTGACGCTTGTCATACAAATGATCAAAATCACCAAGATTATCACCAATTAAGAGATCAATGCTATATTTCTCTTCCACCCTGGCCCGTCGATATCTTTTATCAGAAGTAGTGTCCTTAAGAAATACAAATTCGCGGCTGGCATTTGGGAAACCTTTATCTTTCAGGTTTTTTAAGGTGATATCCAATTGTGAAACATGCCGGTTCGAAATATATATAACCTCCATACCTTTTTCCATTGCATAGTTGGTAAAATCCAGTGCTCCATTTAAAGCAGCAGCGGAACCTTGCTGTACCCAGCGATCCCAGGAGCTGGAAGAAAACGTGCTGTCGTTTTCGATACACCAACCCTGGTATGGCGAATTATCTAAAACCGTTTCATCTATATCAAGTACAACTGCACTATTTTTTTCACCGTCACTTTTTAAAATTTCATCAACACGCATTTTAGCAATATTGAAGGCCTGATAATAAAGGGCCTTTCTTTCTGCAGCTTTTTGGTACCATGCTGTGCTCAATAGCATATGCGTCGATTGCTGGCTTTGTTCTTCGGTATTTTTGTGTTTTTTTGTATCGCAGCCCTGCACTAATAGTATGGCAGTTAATGCCATAAGAGAAAATATCTTCATGAAATTATAAATTTAGATTATTACTTTTTCCGGGATACAGTATATTCAACGATTTCAAGCAATGAGTTTTTATATTCACTCTCAGGAAATTGCTTTAAAATATCAATTGCTCCATTTTTGTATTCTTCCATTTTTTGTCGCGCATACGTAATTCCCCCATGTTTATCGACCAGCTCTATTAAATTTAACACCTCTTTTTTTGTTTTTCTTTTCTTTTTAATCAAACGGAGTATTTGGCGTCGTTCCTTTGCTGATAAAAGGTTTTTAACATGTATTAACGGAAGGGTCATTTTCTTTTCTTTGATGTCATTACCCGATGGTTTTCCGGTGAGCCCATTGGGTTCATAGTCAAATAAATCGTCTTTTATTTGAAAAGCCATTCCTAATTTGAGACCAAACTGCTCCATAGCTTGCACGGTATCATCAGGCGCATTTACAGAAATAGCACCAGCTTTAACGCAGGCAGCAATTAACGCTGCAGTTTTTTGTTCAATTATTTTAAAGTACACCGCTTCATCGATATTGAGTTTGCGGGCTTTTTCGATTTGCAATAATTCTCCCTGACTCATTTCATCCACTGCTTTTGAAACAACCTCCAGCAGGTGATACTGCTTATGTTTAACTGAAAGTAAAAGTCCTCTTGCAAGTAAATAGTCTCCAATTAATACAGCAATTTTATTTTTCCAAAGTGCATTAATTGAGAAAAAACCCCGCCTAAAATTAGAATCATCCACCACATCGTCGTGCGTTAAGGTAGCAGTATGCATCAATTCAATTAATGCTGCGGCATGATGCGTAGCGTCGTTTATTTTACCATGCATGCCTGCAGCTAAAAATACAAGCATGGGCCGCATCTGTTTACCTTTGGTACGAAGAATAAAACGGGTGATAATATCAAGCAATGGTGTGGTGCTTTTCATGGTACTTTTAAAAAACACCTGAAAATCAGCCATTTCCTTTGATATGGGTTGCTTAATTGTATTTAATTTAGACATTTGGATTATGTTGGAGAAATATTTGCTTATCTGTTTCAACAAACGAACATATTATTTTTTATTGAGATTAACGGTATTATTCAAAGGTTTTTTTACTTTGCATTGTAATCATTCACCAAACACCCCAATAGCTTGAAAAACAACAAGTTAGGCAATATAATTTCTAACTTACCCGGCAAACCCGGTGTATATCAGTACTTTGATGAACATGGGAAAATTATTTATGTGGGTAAGGCTAAAAATCTGAAAAAGAGGGTTTCCTCATATTTTTCAAAGCATCATGATACTGCAAAGTTACGTATTTTAGTTTCCAAAATTGCTGACATTAAAACCATTATTGTGGACCGCGAAGAAGACGCACTTCTTTTGGAAAACAACCTTATAAAAAAATATCAGCCTCGGTACAATGTAATGCTGAAAGATGATAAAACCTTCCCGTGGATTTGCATTAAAAACGAACCCTTTCCACGAATTTTCAGTACGCGTAGGGTTGTCAAAGATGGATCAGAATACTTTGGCCCCTATACTTCGGTAAAAATGGTGAAAGCCATTCTGGATTTTATACACAAGACATATAAAATACGCACTTGCAGCTTAAATCTGAATAAAAATGATATTGATGCCGGTAAATTTAAAGTTTGCCTGGAATATCACATAGGAAATTGCCTGGGGCCTTGTGAAGGATTACAGCAAGAAAGCGACTATGGTAAAAACATTGATCAGATAAGGAATATTTTAAAAGGTAATATTAAAGAAGTAATAAAATATTTTGAAGCTGAAATGAAAAGGCTAGCTGCAGAATATAAGTTTGAAGAGGCTGAAGAGATAAAGCAAAAGCTGAAACTGCTACAAAATTATAAAAGCAAGTCAACGATCGTCAATCCATCCATTCACAATGTAGATATTTTTTCGCTTTACAACCAGGATAAGGCCGCATATATTAATTTCATTAAAGTGAGTAATGGTGCTATTATTCAATCGCATACAGTTGAAGTGAAAAAGAAACTGGATGAAAATCCGGCCTCATTACTGGAATTTGCCATTACCGATATTAGAGCAAAAGTGCACAGCACAGCTAAAGAGATAATCACTCCATTTGAAATGGATTATCCGGGGCTTAACATTCATGTACCGCAACGAGGTGATAAGAAAAAACTCCTGGAGCTATCGGAACGTAATGCAAAATATTTTGCTTTGGCCAGGCAGAAGCAGGCAGAGAAAGCCAATCCGCAGGAACGACGGGATAAATTACTGGCCACAATGCAAAAAGATTTACGACTCACAGAACTGCCAAGGCATATTGAAGGTTTCGACAACAGTAATATTCAGGGTAGCAACCCAGTAGCCGCGTGCGTGGTTTTTAAAAACGGCAAACCTGCAAAGCGCGATTACCGGAAATTTAACATAAAAACAGTAGAGGGTCCGGACGATTTTGGCTCCATGCGGGAAATAATTCACAGACGATACAGCAGATTAATGCGTGAAAACCAATCGCTCCCCCAATTAATTGTAATAGATGGTGGTAAAGGCCAGCTTAATGCTGCAGTGCAAAGCCTTGAAGAATTGAATTTAAGAGGAAGAATTGCAATTATCGGTATTGCCAAAAGGCTCGAAGAGATATATTTTGCCGACGATCCTGTACCGCTTTACCTTGATAAAAACTCACCCACACTATGCGTAATTCAACATATCAGAAATGAATCTCACCGGTTTGGTATATCATTTCACAGGGATAAACGAAGCCAAAATTTCGCCCAATCGGAATTGGATTCTGTAGCAGGACTTGGTCCAAAAACAATTGAAAAACTTTATAAAGATTTTAAAAGTCTGAAAGGAATAAAGCAAACTCCCTATGATGATATTGTATCATCGGTTGGACAGGCAAAGGCAAAAATTCTGAAAAATCATTTTAACAAAAAATAATTCAGGCTTCATACAAATCAACAAAGTCGAATTTATCGACATCAAACAAGCCACGGTCGCCAATTTTAAGAGATGGAATAACCAATAAACTCATAAAAGCAAGCGTCATAAACGGGGCCTGAAAACCCGAACCAAGTACTTTAACTTTTTGATCGAGCTCGTTATATTTAACTGCCATATTTTCAATACTTTCATTGGCCATAAGTCCTCCTACAGGCAGTGGGATTAAATCTGTTTTTTGGTCAGCACAAACACCTATTCCGCCTTTTTCGGCAATAAGCGTATTAATGGCCATCAACATATCATGGTCATTTACACCGACACAAATAATATTGTGGCTGTCATGCGCAATTGAACTGGCGAAGGCTCCTTTTTTAAGGCCAAAACCCTTTGCAAAACCAACCTGCACTTTTGGAATTTGATCGTAGCGGTTTACAACAGCAATTTTTAAAATATCCTGACTGATGTCGGCTTGTAAAAAATTATCTTTCGCGGGTAGTTTAGCGGTAAAACTTTTGGTGATAAGTTCGCCGTCCAATGCAACAATAATTTTTACAGGTGCATTTTTATCGGGTAATTTAAGTTGTTCTGCGTTTATAGGGTCAACTTCAAAGCGATTTACCACATTTTGAGTAGTCGGAATTTGCGTATTCTTTTCATGATCGTAGACAACTTCCCCTTTCAAAATGGTTTTTTGAACATTAAAATCGGTCAGGTTATTTACCATAATAAAATCGGCACTATCATTTATACGAAGAGATCCTACTGGTAACTCATAATGCTTAATTGCGTTAAAGGAGGCTGCTTTTATTATATCAAAAATACTGTGCCCTTTATCCAGGGCCATTTTTACAATTCGGTCAATATGTCCATTTAATAGTGTATCAGGATGGGCATCATCAGTGCAGAACATAATCTTTTCAGGGTATTCAGAAATAAGCTCATGTAAGGCTTCAAAATTTCGAGCCGCACTACCCTCTCTAATCTGAATCATCATACCAGACCTAATCTTTTCCTTTGCCTCATCGTATGTAAAAGCCTCATGATCTGTAGATATACCGGCATCAATATATTTTTTCAGGGCTTTTCCATGCAGAGCCGGTGCATGTCCATCAATAACCTTTTCATGGTTGCGGGCAACCTGAAGTTTTCCCATTACATCGGGAACGCCATTTATAACACCTGGGAAATTCATCATTTCAGAGAGTGCCACGGTATTGTAATTTTGAAAAATACGATTGATCGTATCAGCGTCGAAAGTAGCTCCGGATGATTCAAAAGGGGTAGCCGGCACACATGAAGGAACCCCAAAATACACACCTAAAGGGGTGTTCCGGGCTTCATTATACATATAATCAAAACCCTCCACACCACAAACATTAGAAATTTCGTGTGGATCTGTAACGACACCTACAGTCCCAAATTTCACAACATGGCTGGCAAAATATTTGGGTGTAACCATGGTACTTTCTATATGCACATGGGCATCGATTAAACCAGGCAAGACATAAGGCAGCGCAGAATCGGCACCATTCCCATTTCTTTTAATACTTTGAATTTTTCCCTCTTGAACAGTGAGTTCACCATTGAAAAATTTATTTTCCTGAAAATCCAAAAAATTACCCTTTACCTTCATAATGCCTAAATTTTTATCCGTTAAAAGAGAAAATTAACACAAAAAACCGGAAAATAAAACCCAATCTCAAGCCAGCAACACATTGAATGAGTCACAACACACTATAAAATAACTATTTAATTAAAGTCAATTAATGTTCCACGTGGAACATTGGTTTAACTTAAAGTGATGGTTCCACGTGGAACATTATGGTCTATTTTATCTGCCCATAAAAACTAAAAGCACGTTAATATCTGCAGGGCTTACTCCAGAAATACGACTCGCTTCTGCTATAGTTTTGGGCCTGTTTTTGGTAAGTTTTTGTCTTCCCTCTGTAGAGATAGAAGAAAACTGGGTGTAATTAATATTTTCTGGAATTCGAATTTTCCCAAGGCGTGATAGTTTTTCAGCGCTTTGTCTTTCCCGGTCGATATAACCACTATATTTAACTTTAATTTCGGCACTCTCTTTTACTTCGTCGGAAAAGGAGTTTAAATTTATTGCTTTAAGTAGTTTATCAATGGACACCTGGGGTCGCAATAGAATTTTAGAAGCTTTGGTTTTTTGTTTGATTTCCGATGTACCCTGATCACGCAAATACGAATTAATATCATCCGGGCCGACGCTACTGGAACCAAGTAGATCTACAAGATTATTGATGTTGCTGTATTTTTCTTCGTATCTCTTCCATCGTTCATCTGTAACCAGCCCTATCTCCTTCCCAAGCGGAGTTAACCTTTCATCTGCATTATCCTGCCTTAAAAGGATACGGTATTCAGCTCTGCTGGTAAACATTCTATATGGTTCATTTACACCTTTAGTGATTAAATCATCAATTAACACACCAATATAGGCCTGGTCTCTTTCAAGAATAAAAGCAGGAAGATTATTGATTTTACGATGTGCATTAATGCCCGCCATTAATCCCTGTGCAGCGGCTTCTTCATATCCAGTAGTTCCATTTAGTTGTCCTGCAAAATATAAGTTTTCTACAAAACGGGTTTCAAGGGTATGGTGCAAATCAGTAGGATCAAAATAATCATACTCAATGGCATATCCTGGTCTAAAAATTTTAACGTTTTCGAGTCCGGGGATTTTTTGTAGAGCTCTTAACTGTACATCCCATGGTAAACTGCTGCTGAAACCGTTGATGTAATATTCGACAGTATCCCATCCCTCCGGTTCAAGAAATAGCTGATGTCGGTCTTTATCTGCAAAAGTAACAATTTTATCCTCGATACTTGGACAATATCGCGGTCCAATGCTATCTATTGTACCGTTAAAAAGCGGAGAGGCCTCAAATCCTGTTCTGAGCTCATCATGTACGCCCTGATGCGTATGTACAATATAGCAACTTCTTTGTTTTTCTGATTTTCGATGAACATTTAAATAGCTAAACGAGCCTGGTTTTTCATCTCCTGGTTGTTCAGTCATTTTAGAAAAATCAATTGTTCGCCCATCCAAACGGGCGGGTGTTCCTGTTTTTAATCGTTCAACCTTAAAATTATATTTAAACAGCTGCTCGCTAATACCAGAACTTGCAGGATCTCCTGCTCTTCCACCCTTAATCTGAACATTACCTATGTGCATAAGTCCATTAAGAAAAGTTCCATTGGTGAGAATAACACTTTTAGACTCAAATTCGAATCCCATCTGGGTTTTAACACCCTTAACCATATCATCTTCAATGAAAATATCGATAACCTTATCCTGAAAAAGATCCAGGTTGGGGTTATTTTCTAGATATTTTCGCCATTTATCAGAAAAGAGCATCCTGTCGCTTTGGGCTCTGGGTGACCACATCGCAGGCCCTTTGGATTTATTAAGCATGCGGTACTGTATAAGACTATAGTCTGTAACCAGCGCCTGATATCCTCCCAAAGCATCAATTTCACGTGTAATTTGTCCTTTTGCAATACCTCCGATAGCCGGATTACAGGACATTTGTGCTATTTTATTAAGATCCATAGTAATTAACAGCACCCTGGATCCTAAATTGGCTGCAGCCATTGCAGCTTCTGAGCCGGCATGTCCAGCCCCTACTACTATAACATCATATTTTGGTAACATTTGGAAACTTCTTTAAATATTCATCCTCTTTCTCACTCATAATTTTTTGTTCCTCTTCTGTATGGTCGCCATAACCACACAAATGTAATACGCCATGTATTACAACTCTGAGAAACTCATGTTCAGAAGAAGTGTCAAATTCTTGTGCATTATCAATTATGCGGTCTTCACTCACAAAAATGTCGCCAGATATAATTTCACCAACTACGTAATCGAATGTAATAACATCAGTATAATAGTGATGATTAAGATGCTCTTTATTTATGTCTAAGAGATAATCATCACTGCAGTTAATGACATTAATCTCTCCCACTTTGCCGTTTTCAACTTCAATAGTATTAGTAATCCAATTCACTAATAAATTAAAATCACCTTTGTATAAACCAAAAGGTTTATCGGCTGTTGTAAATTCGATCATAAAAACAAATATTAAGGAAAGTGTTATTTTCTGAAAAACTTCAATATAACTCGTCGTCCGTCATTTTCGAAGGAGATATCATCGGAAAGCTTCATCATAAGAAAAATACCTCTGCCGTGTGGCTTTTCAACATTGATAGGTTTAGTTGGATCGGGAACATTGTCAAAATCAAAACCCGGACCCTCATCTTCAATAATGAATTGAAAATTTTTATCGGTTGCGTCAAAAGCCAGGTTTACTTTTTTATCAGGATTACGTTTATTTCCATGAATAACAGAATTGGTGACGGCCTCTAATACTGCAATTAAGATATTACCATATATATCTTTATCCAAATTAAATCTTCTGTTGATGTCGTCAATCAACTGCTCAACAACAGAAATATTCTTTATATCTGAGGAAAAAGAAATAGTCTTGTTCATCCTGAATAAAATTACATTACGAAATTAATATTTTTCGATTTCATTAAGGTATTTATCATACTTTCTTTGAAAAAAATATTTCAGTGGTAATTCCTGTTTGTAAAGAATACCTTTCCGACTTATACTATCCCTTTTATACTCCAATTTTTCATTAGGGTTACTTAATTTGAAGTTATTTGGCGCTTCGCTCTTTCTTTTCTTCTCTTTTTCTCTTTCCTGCTCTGCTTTTTCTGCCTCCAACATACGGTTCAAAATTTGTTGTTGCCGCTTGAGCATATTATCACTAATATTCCTGTGAATTATATCATCAATGTTTTGATCTACCATTTTATTTATCTCTTTAAGCAATTGCTTAGATTGCTGACCCACACCTCCCGATTGCATAAGTTGTTGGATTAATTGTTGCATTTTCTCTTGCTGTCCCAACATTTTTGATAATTGCTTACTCATTCCCTTTTTCCCTTTTCCTGACTTGGAACCCTTTTTAAGTTCATCGATCATTTTTTGTAAGGCGTCTTTAAAACTCTGTTGTTGTTTTTTCATTCCACCCATACCAGGTTTACTCTTTTTTCCGCTTTTGCTTTGACTACCCTTACCACTCATAGAGTTCATATTATCCAAAGATTCATTGAGCATCAAAATAAGCTCATTTGTGCTCTGCATAATTTTTTGTTGATGCACAGCTATAGACCGGAACCTTTCTTTCTGAAATTCATTGTGAATAGCCCTAAAATGGGTATTGATAGACTCCAATTGATTTCCAATAGAGCTTGCCACCATAGCATTGCGATTCATTAATGCATGTAAACTATCTTTCGAAACGGCAAATTGTGCTTTGAGTCCGGATTGTGTTCGACGGAGTTTATTAAAATTATAAACCTGTCGATTATTAAACTGCTCGATTAATTGCTCTTGTTTATAGGAAAATCTTAATAAATTTTCAAGCAATGCACGTATCATAGTGGCATCTTCACCTTGCTGCTTTTGCATGGCCATTTGCATATTCATTTGCATTTGTTTGGCCAGCTCTTCCAAATCATCAGAAGGATTATTTTCTTCATTGTTCAGATCCTGTTCTTGCTGTAATTGGTCTGATTTTTTTTGAATTTTTTGTTTTTCTTCTCTAAACTCTTTTAAGTCAAGAGGTGATGAAAGTTCCTTATTTTTTTTGATGTTCTCTTTATGTTTTTTGAAGCTTTTATCTAATTCCTGTTTTAGGCTGTCAGTTTGGTTGCCCTGCTTATTCATTAAGGAATCAACATTTTTAAACTTTTTGCTGAGTTCTTTAAGTTCATCGATTACCTCTCGTTGATTTTTTTCGATTTCGTACCGTTTGAGCATTTCAAGGTTACGATCTAATTCTTTTTCCAGTTCATCAAAAGAATAATCTATTTTATCTGTTTTAAGTTCTTTATCGTTCAAAAGTTCTTTTTGTAATTTTTCGAGCTCGTCCATAAGTTTCTCCAGTTCATCATCCATCAATTTATCGAGCATCTTTTCCAGTTGCCTTTTTTTCTCAACCAGTTGTTTATTGGCAGAATGCTCCTGTATGTTTTTAAGCTCTTCTCTTAATTCATTTACCTGCTTTTGAAGATTATTAATTTCTTGTGAAGAATTTTGAATTTGTTGAGCCAACTGTTTTCTCTCCCATTTGCCTAAATCTTTACTAAGTAGTTTTTTCCTTAAGCTTTCGCGCTCTAAATTTACCTGTTCCAGAATGTCTTTTCCTAACTGCAATTTCTCCTGAAGCTTGGTTACCTTTTTTTGTTCCTCTGCCCTCAATTCATTTTTATCGGGAAGCTTAACATAAATACTTTTTGTTTTTACCTTTTTATAGGGAGCAAATGGGTCGTTGTCGCGCAATTCAAGGTATATTTCTACATCAGATCCTCTATTTATAAACGGAAAATCCTTTAATTGACCTCCATAACTAAACTCCTGGTTTAAATTATTACCCTGAAGAGGAACTACATTTTTAAAGGTTGTATCAGCATTATTAAATACAATATGAAAGTCTTTAAACCCATAGTCATCCTGAATTTTCCCGCCAAAATAGAACTCTCCGAATAATGATGATTTTTGCTGATTTAAATTTATGGCCGGATACTGATCAGGTATTACACGTGTATTAAATTTTAAAGTGTCGACATCTTGCTGCTCATAGTTCATTGGGATAAGTTCATATTCAGACGCATCAGTCAACAAGCTGTCATATAAAAACTTATCGTCTTCTTTAATCATAGCTTGTTCCGAATTATAATTAAGAATCAACGAATCTGTGTCATAAGTATCGATTTCCCACTGGATCGTACTACCATATGGGAAAGTAAAGCTACCAGTGCCATTTACTGTTGTAGATTCCAGGTTAGTATATGTTGGTGGTTCTATAGAAATACTTATTCTTTGAATAATTGGTACCGGCAACACATTAAGCGTATAGGTTTTGGAGTCAAATTCATCATTAAAAATTTGGAAAGTAATATCATTTCTTAAATTCCTGAATTTATAAGAAAAAACATTACTGCTATCTAAAAATAAGTGATCTGTACCCCCATATTTTAATTTAAGTTTATCAGGTATAATTGCTCCATCAACTTTTACTTTTAAAAGAAAATCAGAGCCTTTGTTTACTTTGAGCTGTGAATTAACTAAAGTAATACTATAAGGCGCCTGGGTATTTCTATTCTGTATGGGTAAAATGCGTGATGTAGAATAAAGTACTTCATTGGGTGATAAAACATAAAAAACTATTGAAATGAGGACAATAAATAAAAAACCAAGGAAATGATTTAACAAAGTTTTAAAACTGAAAAAGCTGATGAATTTATTAAGGTCAACGTGACCTATTTTTTGCTCAAGGCTAGCAGTTACCAAATTATTGTTCTTATCTAGTTTCTCAAGCTCTAAAATATTAATGAGTTTATCATCTATCTCACTGTCTGATTCGCCAATTTTTTGGGCTATCCACATTTTATTGTAAATACCGATATTAAAAGCCCATAATACTAATGGCCGGAACAAATAATACAAAAAAAGGACTAAAAGATAGAGTAAAAAAAGGGTCCTGATAAAATTTAAAAACGATGAAGAAAAATGTACAGCTAAATCAGCCAATAGCAAAAGCAATCCAAGAATGAAAAATAGAATTGCAACAACCAAAAAACCTTTTAAAAGCATTCTGGCAAAAAATAAATTCCTGTAGTGATTTAAATAGGCATGTATTTTAGATATATTTTTCATTACTTACCTGCTAACCATTTCTCAGGGTTGAGTTTGCTAAATTCCCGCCAAACCTGAAATTTAAAAGTTCCTATTCCTTCTTCTTTATTTGTATGTACAATTCCGATAGTTTGTTTACTATCTACCTTTTCTCCAACCTTAACAAATATTTCGTCCAAATTACTATAAACAGTCATGTATTTTCCGTGTCGAATAATACAGGTTTTATTTAATCCGGGGATTTTAAATATTTTCCGCACTTCTCCTTTAAAAACAGATCGAACGACTTCACCCGGATTGGTACTTATATCCACGCCGTCATTACGCACTTTTATACCATCGAGAACGGGGTGCGGATGTTCACCGAATTTTTCAGTCACAACTCCGCGCTTTATAGGCCAGGGTAATCTACTTTTATTACTTGCAAAGTTATCGTCGATTAATTGCTGTTCCGGAGTAAGTTCAAAATTGTTAGTTCGTTTTCTTCTGGCAATTTCTTCAGCAATAAGTTCCTGAATTTGTTTATTAAGCTGATCGGCAAGAGCTTGTTTTTTCTTTAATTCTTCTTTTAATTTCTTTTCACGCTGACTAAGTTTTTGTACAGCACTTTTTTGATTACTCCTCTCCTCACCTAAAATTTTGGTCTCTCGTTGTCGCTGGTCTAAAAGGGTTGACTTTTGATTGCGTGCATTCTTTAATTCATTAATTTTTTCTTGTATAACAGTTTGGGTAGCTTTAATGCTTTGGGCTTGTTTACGTCGGTATTGATTGTAGTGTCGTAAATACTTGAGCCTACGATAGGCCTGGTTGAAGTCCTCAGATGAAAATATAAACATTAAGCGATCGTAGGAATTACGATTTTTATAAGCATAATAAACTAATTGCGCATATTCCGCTTTAATCTGTGATAAATCTTCTCTAAGAGATTCTATCATAATTTGATTTTCCAGAATTTGCTGACTAATGCCATTCAAATCGTTTTCCAGTTGATATATAAGCTTTTCCCTTAAATCAATTTTTTGTTTGATAATTGCCAATTGATTTAAAGTAAGATTTTTTCGCTTTTTATTTTTTTCAAGTAATTGGTTAGTATATTTAATATCCTGAATTAAAGACCTTCTTTGCTCTTCAAGCTTATCTCTCTTTTGAGCATATAAACCAACAGCAAAACAAAAAATTAAGAATAATAAAAAAACTTTCTTTAGGGCCATACTTGTTCATATTTACCGGGTATACGGAAGGGCGTTTTAAAATTTTTATCAACTGTAATTTTTTTGTAGTTAAGCTCTACTTCAACTTCCTGTTCATTCTGTTCTATATTAAGTTGAATATTTTCAGGCATGTTATGGTTTTCTACATCTATATAATCGCTAAAGGCAATACTAAGCGTAGCATTCTTCTTCAAATCTTTAAAAACAATGTTTGTAAGTTTTTTAATAGCAGGATTAATAATAAAACTTTGAGCCAGAGAGTCAGATTTAGCAGTTTCTACATTATATAATCCCTGATCGGTTTTCATAACTTTTTGATTCTGATTTTCAGGTAAAATTAAGAATCGGTTGGTTAATATATTTTGTAATAACTGAAAATCAATCTCAACATTATAGGTCTTTTGAAAATATGCATAATTACTAACAAAGAAGGTCTTATTCTTCCTGTTGATGAATTTGATTTCATCAGGAGTAAATAAAATTCGGGCTGCTTCTATACCCATAGGTGAAATGGAGACCCATATTGTTTCATCTTTAATAATTCGAAGTAAACCGCGAAACCGAAGATTTCTTTGAGTAGATGAAAATTTTCCTGTGTATTTTATACTATAAGTATTAAAAACACTATCGTTCTGTCTTATATATTCCACAAGATCATTATAATCAGTATCTAATTTATTCTTCCGTAGAACAAATTTCTTATTACATCCTACAAACAAGAGAATACCCGCAAGTAATATGATAATTCTATTCAACATAACTCTGTTTTTCGACTTTTTCCAATAGTTTATCAGTGGGGTTAGGTAAAAGCTTTGCCTCTTCCCAGGCGGTTAATGCTTCCTCTTCCTTACCCAACTTATACAATATATCGCCATAATGTTCCATAATTACACTGGAGCTCGAACCCCCATTTAAAACCGCTTTTTCAATATAAGTTAAAGCATCAGAATAGTTTTCCATTTGGAATAATATCCAGGCGTAGGTATCTAAATAGGTGCTATTATCAGGATCTTGTTTTATAGTCTTTAAGCTCATGTCTTTAGCCTTTTCCAATTCAATATTATGCTCGCTGAGATAATAGGCGTAATTATTAAGTAAACTAATCTCATTAGGGTTAATGTCTATAGCTTTATCAAAAGTATTAAATGCAAGCTGAACCGAATCCAAATTATAATAGGTTTCGCCTAGAAAATATAAAAATTGAAATTTTAGAGGATCATTTTTACCAGTAATTTTATTACCGAACTCAAGATCCTTCTTAGCTTTATTGTATTGTTCAAGTATCATGTACGAGATACCACGATAATAGTATAGTTCTGATTGATTAGGAAAATATTCCAGGGCTTTTGTGGCATGATCAATAATAGCCTCATTTTGCTCTAATTCATTATCAACCATAATGAGCTGAACCCAGGCATTTAGGTTATCTGGACTGGAATTTAAGGCATTAGCATATTCCTTCTGAGCAGTTTCATATTTGCCATCACGAACTAATAAATTGGCATATAACAATTGTACCTCACTATGATTGCCATATTGCTCTTTAAGACTTTTTACAAGTCTTGAGAAATAATAAGAAAGTTTAGGATCTTGTTTAGATATTTGCATGAAGCTAACAAGTACCTCAATTTTTCTATTTACATCTAAATCTTTACTATTGATTACCCTTTCTATATAATTAAAACTTTTATCATACAAATTATTTGCCCTGTAATAATCAGCCATTGATAACAGAGCAACGGTATTGTCCGCGTCAATCGTTAAAAGACGGTTATAGGTATCTACCCCTTTATCAACTTTTTCAGTTTTAAAGTAAAATTCTCCAAGTAATTCAAGCACCTTAACATTTTCAGGAAATTTTTCGCTGTAATTTACTAACTCTTTTTCGAGTTTCTTTAGTTCATCGAGCTGATGTAATAATTTGAATTTATTGACTAATATTTGATTATTAAAACCAAACCTATCTTCGTAGTTATTAACCAATGTAAGTGCTTTTTCGTACTGCTTACTTTTTAGTAGATATTCGGCAGCATTAAACCACAACTTTTGATTATCCGGATAAGCACTTAATAAATCTTCATAATAACGATTTGTTTTCTTTAGATCGCCGGCAGATTGGGCAACCATTAGCCTAAATTCCCGATAAATAAATTTTTCCGGATTACGCTTAATGGCGATATTAATATCTTGAAAAGCACTATCGTAATTTTCATTTTGATAATAGTACTTGGCACGTTCGTAATGGGCCACAGGATGTGTACTGTCAACACTGAAAATCATTTCTAAATGATCTAATGCCTTTTTGTTCTCCTCATAGAGCATATTACGTTTATAATCAACAAGGTGTCCCTCAATTTTCCTGATTTCTTTATCTGATAAATCAGGGGGGGGAATTTGGGTAATCTCTTTTTGTGTAGTACATGAAAAGAATAGTGTTGTTGTTATAATCAAAATAGTAAAGTACCTCATCCTAACAGTTTTTATATTTATTATCGAAAAGCTTCATCATGAAAAGCAATTTGACCTTTTTTACGCATGACTTAACAAATCATTATGTACCTGAATGACCGAATCCACCCTTCCCTCTCTGTGTATCACTGAGCGTATCAACAATTTCAATATCGGCTTTTTCATATTTATTAATTACCATTTGGGCAATTCTGTCACCAGGTTTAATTGTATAATCTTCATTACTAAGATTTACAAGAATAACACCAATCTCGCCTCTGTAATCGGCATCAATGGTTCCAGGTGTATTTAAAACACTTATACCGTGCTTAAGTGCCATACCACTACGTGGCCTAACCATTGCTTCATATCCTTGCGGCAATTCAATATATAAACCAGTATGAATCAAGGTGCGTTGAAGTGGTTTTATTATAATTTCGTCTTCGCTAAATGCATGCAAATCCATACCCGCTGAATGTTCAGTTGCATATTTAAGATCGTAGGGACTTTGATTGACAATATTAATTTTCATGGGTTATTAGTATATTAATTTTCAAAATTGAAACGTAAAGTACAAAAAGAAATTCTTTAGAAAATGTTAAGACTACTTGCTTTTTAGTTTTCTCAAAAATTCCTGGTCTACAAACCATAAAGATATAAGAAATGCAAATATAATAAGTGTACCGAAAATGAGAGAATAAATTATATTTTCGCTTCTGAATAACCAAAAGCCTGTTACTAAAATAAGTGCAACAATTAGTAATTTACTAATGTTGGCCCAATCGTAATTAATTTTATAATACTTTCTACCTACAAGAATATTGGTAATTGCCATTGAAACAAAACACATAAGTGTAGCAATTGCAGCGCCCATATAACCTAAAGAAGGAACTAATAAAGAGATAACAATCAAAGTTATAATTGAGCCAATGAAAGTGAAATATACACCAAACCGTGTTTTGTCGGTTATTTTATACCATATACTAACATTGTAATATAACCCGAAAAAGAAATTACCTAATAAAACAATTGGAACAATTTTAAGGCCTACATGATAATCGGAATCTATGAAGTGCTTAAAAATATCGATATAACCAATAATAGCAACTAGTATAAATAAACCTGTATAACTAAAAGCTTTGGTAACTAATGCGTAAGTAGTTTTATGGTCTTTTTGATCAGAAATTCGGAAAAAGAATGGTTCTACTGCAAACTTGAACATTTGTATGAAAATAATCATAAGGGTGGCAATTTTATAATTAGCCCCGTAAATACCTATAGCATAGTTTGCAGCTTCTTTGCCATCGATAAAATATTCGAGTATAAATTTATCTCCAACATCATTAATCATGCCGGCTAATCCGCTTAAAACGATGGGATAGCTATAGAGTAACATACTTAATATAATACCTTGATTTAACATTTTTAAATTCACTCTGAAACTTGGGATTAATAAAATCAGAGTAAAAATATTGGCTAATAAATTACTCATAAAGGCATATTGGAAAGTATAACCGGGGTAATAAATAGATTCAAAAAAAACGATATCCTTCAAATGCGGTAGGATAAAGAAGAAGAACACATTAAAAAATATATTTAAAACTACATTGATAATTTTCAAGGTAGAAAAGAGTCTGGCTTTGTTTTCATATCTTAACCTGGCAAATGGCAACGACATAAAAATATCCGTAAGCACGATTCCCATAATCATGACTACAGCTACCTTTGCACCTCCAATGTTGAGGCTGTTGGTTATGTTGTCAAGATTAAATCCTATAACAAGAATACTGAGGATGGCTGTAGCAACAATAAAGAAAAAGGCGTTGGTGAAGACCCGGGTTGATTGATACTTCTTTGCAAATCTGAAAAAACTGGTCTCAGTACCAAAAGTTAGTAAAACTATGAGAAAGGCACTGTATGCATATAACTTAGTAAGTATTCCATAATCGGGTTCCGCAAATAATCTGGTGTAAACAGGGGTAAGAAATAAATAGTTTAAAAATCTGGGAATGATCGTTCCCAATCCATATATGAGTGTTTGTCCTGCAAGTTTTTTTATTTGATTCAATGGTTCACGGTTTAAAGTAAATTGATTCGCCTTCTTTATAACTTTTAACTTTATATAGCTTACCACTCTGATCGAAAAATTGCCAGTGGCCTACAGATTTTCCAAATTTATAAAACTCTATTTTTCTTTTAATACCCGTGGGATAATAATATATAAATTTTCCATTACTTTTGCCCCGTACATAATTTCCCTCAAAGGCAACTACTCCGTTATTATAATGTCCAATCCAATGCCCATCACGTTCTCCATCAAAGTATTTACCCTTAAAAGTAACCTGCCCCCGCATCTCTATCCATAGCCCTTGTTTTAAATCATCGTAATATTCACCTGTTTGAATTATATTGCCAAAGGCATCGTAACTTATATAATGTCCGTTCCTATCAGCATAGCGATAGTTTTCAATACGAAGCGTATCTTGATTTTTAAAGAACCAAATCCACCTTCCATTTAATTTACCGGAATTATAATATCCTACCTGCTCAATACTTTTTCCATCTTTATAAAAAAAGGTCCATTTACCATGTCGCTGTTCATTATGATAGTTACCCTCATATTTTATATTTCCACTTAAATAAAATCCTGTGACGGGTCCTGATTTTTGATAGTTTTTTATTCGTCCTGATTCTATTTTCCTGCTTAAACTATCATACAAGATATATTTAAAGGGCGCACCTGCAGAATCATACCATATATGACGACCAACAGGTTGTCCGTCAACAAATTTTCCTTCAAATAAGCTGTCTTTTTGTTTATTTTCCAATCCTTCAATAGTATAATTAATCTCACGGAATTGGTCGTCAATAATTTCAACCTGGGTCTGTTTTCCCTCTGTGTATTGTATTTCCTCTTTTATATTAAACTGATCATCTATCTTAATCCAGGTACCTGATTTTAAACTATCTTTAAACTGATTGATTTTTTGAAAACTAACAGCTTTATTGTTTCTGTAATCGATTATACTTTTAGGTGTTTGATCAGGGTAAAAATTAATTTGAGTACCTGTTTTGGTACCTTCCGTGTATTGAGTAACGGATTTAATATTTCCATTTGGATAATAAATAAACGCTTTGCCATGAAGTTTACCATCAATATATAAACGTTTTTTATATAAATAACTGCCTGTTTTCGAATGTTTTTTATAAATATATGCAAACCCGTTTTTTATACCTTTATCGTATTGAATCTGTGTTTTTATTTGACCATCATTAAAATAAAAAGTCCAGGTACTGTCAAGTTTGCCATAAAATCGTTTACCAATAGATTTTAACTGTCCATTATGGTAAAAATTTTTCCATAGACCATGTGGTTGATTATTCTTAAAATATCCAACTGCAGATAGAGTGCTATCAGCATAATAATATGTGACCGGATTTTGTGCTTCAGCTTGAAATAAAGCAAAACTAAATACCAAGCTTACGGCTAATTTCCAGCATTTTTTCGATGGGTTTAGCCGCTCTTTTACGCAAATCTTCATCCAGTGTAATTTCAGGCACTTCATATTTCATGGTAAGATAAATTTTCCTGAGCGTGTTCATCTTCATAAACTTGCAATCGTTACAAGCACATGTACTATCTTCCGGTGGGGCCGGGATAAAATGCTTATTTGGAGAATGTTTCCTCATTTGATGTAAAATTCCTGACTCTGTTGCGACAATATATTGGTCGCCTTTATCCTTTTTTGTATAATTCAATAATGAACTTGTACTTCCCACATGTTCAGCCATAATAAGCAAATCATTTTGGCATTCAGGGTGAGCTATAATTTGTGCATCCGGATATTGGTTCTTTAGTTCAATTATTCTGGGTATACTAAATTCTTTATGTACATGACATGCACCTTCCCATAAAAGCATATTTCTTCCCGTAATCTTATTGATATAATTACCTAAATTTTTGTCTGGGGCGAAAATGAGTTTAGCATCTTTGGGGAAGCTATTTACAATATGGACTGCATTTGAGCTTGTACAGCAGACATCAGTTAATGCTTTAACCTCGGTTGAACTGTTTATATAAGTAATAACGGTATGGTCTGGATGTGCTTTTACAAATTTTTCAAATTCATCGGCAGGAGCACTGTCTGCAAGTGAGCAACCTGCGTTAAGATCTGGCAACACAACTTTTTTTGTTGGATTAACCAATTTGGCAGTTTCAGCCATAAAGTGTACACCAGCAAAAACTATTAGGTCCGCTTTTGTTTTAGAGGCTTCTTGAGCAAGCGCAAGGCTATCACCTAAAATATCAGATATTTCCTGTATGTCATCGGTTTGATAAAAGTGGCCTAAAATTATAGCGTTTTTTTCGGCTTTAAGTTTATTTATTTTTACTTTCAAATCGAGATTATCTGGTAAATCGATATCGAGGAAGCCTTTCTTTTTTATTTCATTATTGATATCCATAAAAATTTTTTCTCTATGATGATATTAATATGCTGTTAAAACGTGTATAAAATTTCTACAAAAAGTTTGCAATTTATATAATAAACAATGTCAAAAAGATAATTAACAGCAATGTTAATTACAACTATCTAAATACCAAAGCATATTTTTAGTTATTAACATGTGTTGACAAAAATAAGGTTTAAAAGAAAGAAATGCACTCTTAATTATAAAATGTTCATTCGGGTGTTTATAATTGAAGAACCTTTTCTAAAAAAAATAGTTGCAAATTATATTTAATAAATCCTTATCCAGATTTTTTATAATTCAAAACATTTTATGTGATTTTGAGTACAAATTTATTCAACAATTATAAACAGAAGTTAAAGTTTATTATATGTTGATTTACAAGCGTATAGTTTCATTATTATATTGAATACATTGTGACACATAAAATTAACAGTGGTTGAAAAAAAAATATGAATAAAGGTTTGCATTTTATCTAAAAGCAACTATAAAGCAACTTATTTTTACTATTTTTGTATTTAATTAGAATCATTAAACAGATAAAACCTTTATGGGTAAAAAATTATTATTGGCCTCAGATCATGCAGGTTTTCCGATGAAGCACCATATTTATCACTGGTTAAAAAAGCATGGTCACGAAGTAACAGATTTGGGAACAGATGGAGAAGAAAGTGTTGATTACCCGGATTTTGGTCATAAACTAGGATCCATGATTGATGAAAATGATGAATATGTTGGTATAGGCCTGTGCGGAAGTGGAAATGGAATGAATATGTCAGTTAGTCAGCATTTCTCAACGCGCAGCGCTTTGTGTTGGAACACAGAAATTGCATCTCTTGCACGTCGTCACAACGATGCCAATGTATGTGTTTTGCCCGGAAGATTTGTAACCCAAAATCAGGCTGAAGAAATAGTAGCAGAATTTCTTAACACAGGTTTTGAAGGAGGACGTCACGAGAATAGAGTTAAAAAAATACCCCTTAAAAAATAAATTATGCTTTCGAATACATGTAAATACGGTATACGTGCCATTATTTATCTTGCCCTGGAAAATAGTGATAAAAAAGTTGGTATTAAACAAATAGCAGAAGATTTGGACATACCAAGTCCGTTTTTGAGCAAAATTCTTCAGCTTTTAGCCAAAAATAAAATTCTAACATCAACCAAAGGCCCGCATGGTGGTTTTGGTTTAGGTAAAAATGCTGACGAAATATCTTTAATGGATGTGGTAAAAGTGATTGATGGTATGGACTTTTTTGAAACATGCCTAATTGGTATGAAAAGCTGTACAGACCCTGAATCATCTGTTCGGTGCCCAATACATAATCAGTATGAGCCTATCAGACAAGAAACACGGCAGTTATTTGAGAACACTTCAATAGCGAACCTGGCAGAATCCATAAAACTTTCTGGCGGAGAGATCAGGATTTAACATGAAATTGTTGTTGTTTTTTTGCATAATTGACAGACAATTACGTTATTGAATGAAACAACTATGAGATTTAATTTCAGAATATATAATACATGATTTGTGAAAGCTAAAATAGCGCTTCTTTTATTACTCATTACTGTTCATCTAGGTGCCCAGGACAACAATCGCAGTGAAGTAAAAACGGTTGTTGATGATTTTATACAGGCAATGAATCAGCAGGATACAAAGACGTTATTAACACTCATGGACCGGAATATTGGTTTTATGACTGTTTTTTTCGATGGCAATAAAAGTATCTTAGCTGCCGAAAGCGTTGAAATGTTTATTGAAAACATTGAAAGTAGCTCCCCCGGAATGATTAAAGAGGAGCTGTTAAATTATAAAATAACAGCATCTGACGCCCTTGCCACTGTATGGAGTGAGTACAATTTTTACGTGAGTGGCTCACTTAGCCATTGCGGTGAAAACGCTTTTCAGCTTTATAAATCGCCCAAAGGCTGGAGAATAATACAAATAACCGATACCCGCTACAATAAAGAAAAATGCCGTAATAAAACGCCTACCGATAAATATGAGCGAAAGGCAACGCTTATAAAATTTATAGATAATTGGCACAGAGCAGCATCGAAAGCAGAAATGGAACCATACTTTAATGCCATGTCTGACGACGCAATTTATGTAGGTACAGACCCGGATGAATTCTGGACTAAGCCTCAATTTAAAGCATGGGCAAAATCATATTTTGAAAATGGCAAAGCGTGGCACTTTGAAACCATTAAGCGAGACATTTTTTTTACAGATGATGAAGACCTGGCATGGTTTAACGAAAAGCTTAACACCTCAATGGGAACGTGCCATGCAACAGGTGTTGCAGAGTATACAAGAAATGGCTGGAAGATTAAATACTATCAACTATCTGTTACAGTTTCAAATGAACTACTTGAGGAGTTTCTTGAACTCAAAAAATCAACAAACGTAGAGGAATAAAACAATGGTTTTTTGATCATCGTAGAGATGCTTTCAATAACTTTGTGTTTTTTTGTGAAGGTAAATATTAGGAATATGAGGCGATTGTTTATTTATTCTGTTTTTTATGTTTTGTTGCTGATATTGTATGGTTGCGCTAAAGAGGCTGCACCAACTGGTGGTCCCAAAGACTTTAATCCCCCTGTGGTGATAGAGGAAAAACCCCCTAATTATACCACAAATTTTTCTGAAAATAAGGTGAAGATATATTTTAATGAATTCGTAAAACTTGAAAACTTGCGCGAAGAGCTTCTTATATCTCCCCCTTTTGAGGAGTTGCCGAAAATGATCGTCAAGGGTAAAAAACTGGTAATTAATTTACCCGATTCGCTTCCGGAGCAAAAAACTGTAAATTTAAATTTTTACAACGCAATTGTAGATGTTAACGAAGCTAATGTTTTAAAAAATTATCAATACGTTTTTTCCACCTCCGATCACATAGACACAACTTTTATTGATGGACGACTCATAGATGCTGAAACAGGAAAACCCCTTGCTAATGAGCTGGTTTATGTGTATGAATCTTTTGTAGATTCTGTAGTTAGTAAAAAATTACCCGATTATATTGCAAGAACCAACAAGCAAGGCATTTTTGTGATTAATAATCTCGGTGATGGACCCTATAAGTTGTTTTCGCTGAAAGACAGAAACAGAAATAATTTGTATGATCAACCCACAGAAGGGACAGCATTCTTAAATGACTCCATATTACCTGCCATTGAATGGACAACCATAACCGACACCATTAAGCTTATTGATAGCATAATGGTTGAAAAAGCGGATACTACATACCGCGATTCTGTTTATGAACAAAGGGTGCAGGTAAGTAAATTGAAACCCTTTCAATTGAGGATGTTCGTCAAAGATTATAAAAAACATTATCTAACTTATTCAGGCCGCCCACGTAAGGGACAAATAGCGCTAAGCTTTAACAGATCTATTGCCGATTTTCATTATAACTTTGAGTTATTATCACCCGAGCCATCAACAGACCAATGGTATAAAGAAGAGAAGCTTACCAACGACTCGCTTCTCTTATGGATAAAAGACCCTAAAATATATCAATCAGATACAATTCACTCTGTAATTACCTACCCATTTACGGATTCTGCAGGAAACGTGGTTCAAAAATCCGATACAGTTTATTTGAATTACGATTTTTCAGAGCTCCAGAAAAATGATACACTATTAACCATTAATGCAAACCTGAGAAGAAATAAACTAGACATCGATTCAGTATTCACAATTGGGTTTTCAGAACCCATAAAAAGTGTAGATGAAAGCAAAATTGAATTCCTCATAAATATTGATACGGCCTATACCCCCTATGATTTTAATCTTGAACTTTTGTCCTCAAAACGTGAGGCCAGGGTGCTCTTTCAACAAGATTTGTACGGAAAATACCGAATAATAATGGACAGTGCTGCTTTTTTGGGAGTACAATCCAACACCAATGATTCAAGTGTAATAACTTTTCAATATTTTGAAAAAGCGGATTACGGTAATCTCGTATTAAACGTTGATACCCTACCTGAAAAGGCTATTTTCCTTTTATACACAAAAGATGAGGAGTTATATGCAAAACAAAAGAACATCGTAAAAAAACCGGTAGAATTCAGGCAGCTACCTCCGGGAGACTATTATGTTCGCGTACTTATAGATGATAACCAGAACGGGAAATGGGATACCGGAGATTATTACAAAAAGGAATTCCCCGAGTTGGTTATTGCTTTTCCTTCAAAACTCATAATAAAAGCCAATTGGGATACAGAACAGAATTGGGAACTGAGCAAAACGCTCAAATTATATAAATAGTTACAGTAAAATTTGAAATGAATGATTATGAGCGAAAGACTGTTCTTATAGCCCCGCTGGACTGGGGGCTGGGACATGCCACACGCATGATTCCTGTTATACGGTTTTTGTCAACGGAATATGATGTTATAGTTGCTGTTCCCAAAAAGCTACAATATATTTTTGATGAAACCCCGGCAAAAATTATAGCCTTTCCTGGCTATAACATTCAATATTTTAATTTACCCCTGTGGATATCTTTGCTAATCCAGGGGCCTGGAATTGGGTTGCGTGCTTTACAGACCGTCCGCACAACCCGCCGGTTAATAAAAAAACTTAATCCAGCAATTATTATAGCAGACAACCGCCCCTTTGTACAAAGCAAAAAAGTAAAATCTGTTTATATTACCCACCAGCTAACCATACAACATGATAATGCAGTAATAAAAAAGGCTTTAAACGCAATGCACCGTTTTTTAATTAATCGATTCGATGCTTGCTGGATACCTGATACAAACGATTCATTTTTTGCCGGAAAGCTTTCGCAGGGTAAATTAAAAATTTCGAAACACTTTATTGGTGGTTTATCCCGGTTTTCGACATTCGAAGGAAACCCCAGGTCGGAATACAAAACAGTGTGTGTTTTGAGCGGGCCTGACCCCAAGCGAGCACAATGGGCAAAAGAGATGAAAGGAATATTTTCTAAGGAAAAAGGGAGTTTAATAATAGGGGCCATTCCGGGAAAAAACAGGTTTGTTAAGGAAGGTAATATTACCCTTTCTTCTCACCTGAGCGATGACCTGTTTGCTGATGTTTTATCCATAGCTGAAAAAATAATTACCCGAAGTGGCTATACCACAATAATGGATTTGTATCGACTAAAGCAAAATGCCTTGTTGGTACCTACACCAGGTCAAAGTGAGCAAAAGTATCTGGCTGATTACCACAATGGGTTATATTTTCATAAATTTGTTTCAAATACGCAAAAGGATGCCAAATTTCATGATATTCCCAATGATATTAAATCTAAATTTTGTACCAAACAGCAAATGTTAATGCTGATAGAAAATAAAAAAAGCTAATCGGTGTGGTCCAATGAAAAAAATATCTCAAATTCAACAAAATAAATTTTTATCTTCGCTGTTTGTAAATACTAAAAATCTATGCCCGTGACTAAAGCAGTAGTAATAATTCCAACATACAACGAAAAAGAGAATGTAGCACGTATAATTGACGCCGTATTTAACCTGAACAAGGGTTATCATGTGCTTATTATAGACGATAATTCTCCTGACGGAACTGCTCAAATTGTAAAAGACAAACAACCCGAATCTGAAGGAAGGCTACATATTGTAGAACGTAAAGGAAAGCTTGGGCTGGGAACAGCCTATATCAAAGGTTTTGAGTGGAGTCTTGAGCGTGAATATGATTATGTTTTTGAAATGGATGCAGATTTTTCTCACAATCCTGCCGATTTACCCCGCTTGCTTGAGGCTTGTGAAAATGGTGCAGATTTGGCCGTGGGATCTCGTTATGTGTCGGGGGTTAATGTGGTAAACTGGCCAATGGGCCGTGTGCTAATGTCGTATTTTGCATCTAAATATGTACGCTTAGTTACAGGGTTGAAAATTGCCGATACAACCGCTGGTTTTAAATGTTATTCTCGTAAAGTGCTTGAAGCAATTAACTTCGATCAGATTCGATTTAAGGGATATGCCTTCCAGATTGAAATGAAGTTCACTACATGGCAGCTCGGTTTTAAGGTGGTTGAGGTACCAATTGTTTTTACCGATCGTACAGAAGGCACATCGAAAATGAGCGGTGGCATATTCAACGAGGCTGTCTGGGGCGTTTTATCCATGAAAATGCGCAGTATTTTTGAAAGCACCAAAAAGAAACACCAGAAGGTGGAGAATGCTAAATAATTACAGAAATTTTGGCTAATTAGTATTCGCAGTGTATATTTAAAAAAAACACACACGAATGAACAAAATATTGATTAGTAACGCTACAATAATCAATGAGGGCAGGAAATTTCGAGGTAGCGTTTTAATTGAAGATAATTTTATTAAAACAATTTTTGAGGAGCCCTTTCCTCAAGCAGAAGGTCAGGTATATGATGCCAAAGGTAAATGGCTCATTCCCGGTGTAATTGATGACCAGGTGCATTTTCGGGAGCCTGGATTAACCCATAAAGCAACCATTGCCAGTGAATCAAAAGCAGCTGTGGCCGGAGGGGTTACATCTTTTATGGAAATGCCCAATACTATACCTCAAACCACCACCCTGGAAGCTCTGGAAGAAAAAATCGAAAATGCTAATGCTGTCTCCCCTGCGAACTTTTCGTTCTATTTTGGTGCAACCAACAATAATACCGAATTGCTTAAAAAGATCGATCCTGCAAAAACCTGCGGGATAAAAGTATTTATGGGGTCCTCTACCGGCAATATGCTTGTTGATGATGATAAAGTGCTGGAAGCTATTTTTAAAGAAAGCCCGGTACTCATTGCAACACATTGCGAAGATGAATATACCATAAAAGAAAACACAAAAAAGGCACAGGAAAAGTTTGGAGATCAAATTCCGTTTTCAATGCATCCTGAAATACGAAGTGCTGAGGCCTGCTATTTGTCGAGTTCGAAAGCCGTTGAGCTGGCCAATAAAACAGGCGCTCGACTCCATATTTTGCATTTAAGTACAGCCAAAGAAATGTCGCTTTTTGCTGCTGGACATGTGTGTGATAAAAAAATTACAGCAGAAGGCTGTGTGCATCATTTATGGTTTGATGACAGTAGTTATGAGGAAAAAGGCAGCCTGATAAAATGGAATCCCGCCATCAAATCGTTTGATGACCGCGAGGCTTTGCGTGAGGCTGTGCGTTCAGGCCGGATCGATGTTGTAGCCACAGATCACGCACCGCATACTTATGAAGAAAAAATGAACCCCTATACAGAAGCCCCTTCCGGAGGCCCGCTTGTGCAGCACTCTTTGGTAGCTATGTTGGAAATGGTACATGAAGGTATTTTTACTCCGGAGCTTGTGGTTGAAAAAATGTGCCACAATCCAGCTCGCCTCTTTCAGGTTAACCGCCGGGGATTTATCCGCGAGGGATTTTATGCCGATCTGGTTTTGATAGATCCAGACAGGAAATGGGAGGTTTCTAAAGAGAACATGCTTTATAAGTGCGGATGGTCACCTTTTGAGGAGCAGGAATTCCGTTCAGCGGTAACCCACACATGGGTAAATGGTTACCTGGTTTATAATGAGGGAGAAGTAAACGACACACCTGCCGGAATGGCGCTTGAATTTAACAGAGATCGCAATAATGAAAATTCTATTTGCTGATACCACTCACCCTGCCTTACCTGAATTACTTGAAAAGGCCGGCTTCGAAAATGAAGAGTTCCGGTGTAGAACAAAAGATGAATGCCTGAACATAATTGATCAGTATGAAGGCATTATTATCAGGAGCAAGTTTATAATTGATGAGGAACTACTTGAAAAAGCTACAAAGCTTAAGTTTATAGGCCGGGTCGGAGCAGGCATGGAGAACATCGATGTTAAAGCTGCCGAAAGCCGGGGAATAAAATGTTTTAATAGTCCGGAGGGTAACCGCAATGCTGTGGGTGAACATGCCCTTGGTATGTTATTGGCGCTTCAAAACAACCTGATAAGGGCTAACACGGAAGTCAATCAGGGAAAATGGCGCCGGGAAGCAAACCGGGGAACAGAATTGAAGGGTAAAACTCTGGGAGTTGTTGGGTTTGGAAATACAGGTAGTGCTTTTGCGAAAAAGCTAAGTGGCATGGAAATGCGTATATTGGCCTATGATAAATATAAAAGCAATTATGCTCCGGATTATGTGGAAGAAACAACCATGCAAAGTTTGTTCGAAGCATGCGATATCGTAAGCTTTCATATACCACTTACCGATGAAACCCTTTTTATGGCCGATGCTGATTTCATCAATGCTTTTGCCAAACCAGTTATTTTAATTAATACAGCAAGGGGAAAAGTGCTAAAAACCAACCACCTGGTCGATGGCATGAAACGTGGAAAAGTTAGGGGAGCCTGCCTTGATGTACTCGAGTACGAAGCTGTATCATTTGAACACCTGCATAAAAAAGCATTACCAGAAGAATTTCGGTATTTATGCGAAAGCGATAATGTTGTGTTATCTCCTCATATTGCAGGCTGGACACACGAGTCAAATATTAAGCTCTCATCGGTTTTGGCTGAAAAGATAATAGCCGAATTTGCTTAGAAAAATCAAGGGAATTAATTTTCCATAAAACGCACTATTTGAGCTGTTTTTCGGGTTTTTTGCTCTATTAGCACCTCGTTGTTTTTCAATATTTTATCAAGACTCTCCTCGCTGTAGTTTCTAATTGTAATGATTTCGGTATTATCGTTAAACTTCACATGATAATGCTCCTGTAATTCAGCAATG
>Ga0102940_1000316_pt1 | contig 33690 bp, 22 predicted proteins | sample SalPonR2_C_D1_MG_FD_78215 | JGI IMG/M metagenome (GOLD analysis project Ga0102940, IMG submission 78215) | Salt pond soil microbial communities from South San Francisco under conditions of wetland restoration - Salt Pond MetaG R2_C_D1_MG | ecosystem: Environmental > Aquatic > Marine > Intertidal... | reverse complement strand
TATTCCTCTTTTTTCTCAAGGGCAGACATAATTTTCTGAGTAATCTCTTCAGAAAGTTCAGGGTTATCCTGCAGCAGCAGTTTTACTGAATCACGTCCCTGTCCGAGTCTTGTTTCCCCGTAGCTAAACCATGAACCGCTTTTCTTTAGGATCTCCAGATCGACCCCTAAATCGATAATCTCCCCGGTTTTCGAAATTCCCTGTCCGTAAATAATGTCGAATTCAGATTTCCGAAACGGGGGGGCAAGCTTATTCTTAACCACCTTTACCCGTGCACGATTACCCTGAATATCATCTCCGTTCTTAAGCTGTCCGATTCTTCTGATGTCCAGACGAACAGTAGAGTAAAATTTCAGTGCATTACCACCGGTGGTAGTTTCCGGGTTTCCAAACATCACGCCAATTTTTTCCCTCAACTGGTTAATGAATATGCAGGTAGTATGGGTTTTATTTATATTCGCTGCCAATTTACGCAAAGCCTGCGACATCAGCCTTGCCTGCAGTCCCATTTTGGAATCGCCCATTTCGCCTTCAATCTCGGCCTTTGGTGTTAGTGCGGCTACTGAGTCGATAACAATAATATCGATTGCTCCTGAGCGGATCAGGTGATCGGTAATTTCCAGCGCCTGCTCACCATTGTCGGGTTGAGAGATATACAGGTTTTCAATATCCACGCCCAGTTTCTGCGCATAGAACCGGTCGAATGCGTGCTCGGCATCAATAAATGCAGCAATGCCGCCCTGTTTTTGCGCTTCGGCAATGGCATGAATTGCCAATGTGGTTTTCCCTGAAGATTCAGGACCATAGATCTCTACAATCCTCCCACGTGGATAACCGCCCACACCAAGAGCAATGTCAAGTCCGATCGACCCACTTCCAATGACAGGTATATCCACTATGGCTGAATCACCCATTTTCATAATGGTACCTTTGCCGTACCCCTTTTCAATCTTGTCCAGTGTAAGCTGAAGCGCTTTTAATTTTTCCTGGTTTTCATTTTTCTGATTGCTCATAGTGTTTTTTACCTGTTAATGTGATTTAATCGCCAAATATCTGTTTTGTATGCTCTTTTGTTTTGACTTTATCGAAAATATTTTCAATTTTCCCTTCTTCAGAGATAATAAACGTCTTTCTTAGTACCCCCTCATATGTTTTACCATACATCTTCTTTTCTCCCCAGGCATTATAATCCTTCAGAATTTTTTTATCAACATCCGAAATTAAATCAAACGGCAGGTCGTACTTCTTAATAAAATTCTGGTGCGATTTCTGACTATCGGGACTCACCCCCACAATGGCATACCCTTTCTGAAGAAACCGTTCATAATTATCCCTTAAATCGCAAGCTTCTGACGTACAGCCCGGAGTGTTATCTTTCGGGTAAAAATAAAGTACCAGTTTCTTGCCTTTAAACTGCTCGCTTGTAATCAAATTCCCATTTTGATCGTGTCCGGAAAATGCCGGTGCCTGATCTCCGATTTTCAATTCGCTCATTGTTTTGTAAAATTAAAAAGATTCATTTTAAACGTTTCCTGTTCTCAACAAAGTTTATTAACAATTCGTCTTTAAAAATGCATTGGATTATTGCTTATTTTTAGTTCGAATTGGAATAGATTTTTCACAAATTAAACGTTTAATATTGCAATATGTTTAGATCACGTTTTACCCGTACTTTAACAATTATCGTTTTTATTACCGCGGGAGCGCCTGTTTGCAGCGCGCAAGGAGAAGATCACCGTTTCGAGGATGTTAAACAGGCTGCCATAGAGCAGTTTCAAAATGAGCATTATGCCGCTGCACTTAACGGATTTCAGAAACTCATCCGACAGTATCCAAAGGATCCGAAATACAAATATTATAAAGGTGTTTGTCTCGTTGAATTAGATCAGAATATTGAGGAGGCTGCAGAATTATTGCAATTTGCCTCAGGGAGAGATGTGCCGGAGGATGTCAATTATTACCTGGGTGAGGCATATCGTAAGAGTTATGATTTTAAAAAAGCTAAGAAAAGCTATATCAGATTCGATAAAGAAGCGTCACGTTCAGCGACCCGATCAGAAAATTCTAAACTGCTCATACGTTCTGCCGATCATGCCAGGGATATTACAGCAGCATATAATCCGACAGAAGTAATGAACCTGCACTTTATTAATTTATCCGACCCCGATGAATATGGACAGTTGGAAGGGAAAGGCGGACAGCTTATGCGTAAGCCGACTGAATTCTTTAAAGAGCAAGAGGAAAGGGATGATTTGAATGCATTGATGTTTATGCCTGCGAAGGTTACGCGCGGCCAGTATGTTTATTATACAGGCATGCATGGGAGAGATGGTTTTGAGGTAATGAAGGCTAAGCGCAGTAATACCGGGAAATGGACAGAAATGAGACCTGTGGATAATCTTAATACACCGGGAGATGAGATATTACCTTATTATGATCCAGTCGGCAATGACATCTATTTTGCATCCAACGGGCATGAAGGGCTGGGTGGATTTGATCTTTACCGGTCACATTATGATGAAGAAAATGACAGTTGGAGCGAGCCTGTGAATCTTGGTTTTCCGGTAAATAGTGTCTATGATGATTATATTTCGATACCTGGATCCGATCTGGGAATGATTATGCTTGTAACAGCGCGTCATTCAAAAGATTCTGCAATTGCTGCTTACAGAATTCACCTTATTGAACCCCGAAAGTCCCTTGCGTCAGCTTCTCCGAAAGAAATAAGGAATATTTCAATGCTTGGATATGTGGGTGCTGAAAATGTAAATAATCCTGATGTCAGGAACGAAAACTATTTAGCTGATCAAACGGTTTCAGAGGAAGGGGGAAAAACTACCGCTACAGATGTTGAACGCGTTGATAAAGCTACCTTGAATGAGGAGCAGGGGCAGAAAGTTTCGAAAAATGCATTAAGAGCACAGCATTCAAAAGTGGATTTAAAGGAAGCCAACCTGGAGAATGATCATCAAGCGCTTATTAATTCGGCGCTGAAACACCAGCGCATAGCAGACTCTTTGTCGGAGTTGTCTTCCGATGCTGCTGTTATGGTACGTAAACTTGATGATCCGGATGACCGTTGGGTATATCAAAAACAAATACTGGTCTGGAATAAAAAGGCAGCTGAGGAAAAGACGTTGGCTGATAAGTTATTTGCCCAGATTGCGAAGCATGAACAAAACCTTTTTCCTTCAGCAGTTACACCCGATACTGTAATTAATGAAATGATTGTGTACAAGTATACCATGGCGGATTCTATTCATTCAAAGGCCCGTGAAGTATTTTCGCAGGTAGTAGCAGATAATGTCCCGGCATCAGGTCCTTCTGATGCTAATCCTCCAGCTCCCTCAGTAATTCCTGAAATATTGCCAGAGGATTCTGATGAGGATGCAAGTCAGGGAATTGTAAGAAAAAAGCCCGGGGGAGAGAAGATGGAAACTGGCTTTACTGTTTTCAATGAATCAATATACAATGATGCAAAACCTATTCCCGAGATAAATGTACCGCCCGGGGGGCCATCCTATAGAATTCAACTTGCAGTTTTTTCAACACCGGCTGAAAATAATGCTTTCGGAGGTATTACACCTGTTGCTTATGAAATATTAGAAGGAAGAGGATTACTTAGATACTATGCAGGTAACTTCTATCGATTTAAAGACGCTGAAGAAGCATTGGTCACCATTCGCCAGCAAGGGTATTCAGACGCTTATATTGTGGGGTGGTTCGACGGGAAGAAAATGTCGTACGAAAAAGTACGTAAACTCGAATAATTAACCAATCGCCGAAGCTGTGCATTGCGTTAGTCGAAAAGGTGCATCTTTTGGTCATTTACGTAAAAAAATAACTTTTTAGATGTAAATTGACGTTTTCATGTAGCCGTTATTCTTTCTTTTTATATATTTGATGTGAATACATTTCACATGGATAGTAATTTTTCAAGTAATCCTAACCGAAAGGGGTCAGAAGAGCGGCAGCAAGATCATCAATCATGCCTGGTGCTGCATAACGATCATGTAAATACATTTGATTTTGTTATGGAAGCACTTGAGCAGGTGTGCGATCATACTGTATTGCAAGCAGAGCAATGTGCAGTGCTTGCGCATTTAAAAGGCAAATGTGAAATATTGCGAGGCGATCAATCGCGGTTGAGGGATGTTAGGATTACACTGATTAACAGAGGGTTAAAAGTAACCATTGAATAAATAAAGAATGACAGGAATTATCATACTGATTGTACTTGGTATTCTGCTTTTTGTCATTGAATTTCTCCTTGTACCAGGTATTACTATTGCAGGTATTGGAGGGCTTGTGCTTACCGTTCTGGGTATTTACAAGGCATTTGAAGATTATGGTCCTACTACAGGAATCTGGTTTCTGATCGGGACAATCGTTTTGAGCATACTGGTAATAGCTTTTTCATTGCGGGCACGTACATGGAGGCGGTTTATGCTGAATAATAATGTTGAAGGAACGGTTGCGGAAGATATTCTGAAACAGGGTATTGAGAAAGGCGCGGAAGCAGAAACAATGACCAGGTTGGCTCCCATGGGTAAGATCATGGTGAATAACATGGTGCGCGAGGCAAAATCTATTGAAGGTTATATCGATGAACATCAGAAGGTGGTTGTTGTTTCTGTAGAAGGGACAATGATAAAAGTAAAAAAGGTTTAATGCGGTTTGTAATTATTGGTTGTAATTTAGTAACCATTATTCCTTAATGAAAAGATGTTTTTTTTGGATTTCCCAGGATTCCGATAAGATTTTAGAAATATTAATTAATAAAAATTGTAAAATATATGGATGCTGCTTTTAATTTCACGTGGATCATTGTTGTAGTGGCCAGTATAATTGGCCTATGGATTATTCTTTATTTTATCCCGATTGGGTTGTGGTTTACTGCATTGTTATCGGGTGTGCGTATCTCATTGCTTCAGCTCATTCTGATGCGATGGAGAAAGGTTCCGCCATCAGTCATTGTACGGTCTATGATTGAGGCGCATAAAGCCGGACTTTCTGAGATTAAACGCGATGCGTTGGAGGCGCATTACCTGGCCGGGGGGCATGTTGAGCAGGTAGTTCATGCCTTGGTTTCGGCTAATAAAGCAAATATTGATCTGCCTTATAATATGGCTACAGCAATTGACCTTGCAGGAAGGGATGTGCTTGAGGCAGTGCAAATGTCGGTAAACCCGAAAGTGATTAACACGCCTCCGGTTACTGCAGTGGCAAAAGATGGAATTCAGCTTATAGCTAAAGCACGGGTTACTGTGAGGGCATCCATTAAACAACTTGTTGGTGGGGCAGGCGAGGAGACTGTACTTGCACGTGTAGGTGAAGGGATTGTATCTTCGATTGGTTCAGCTCAGTCACACAAGGAGGTGCTCGAAAATCCAGATTTTATATCCAGGATTGTATTGGATAAAGGACTTGATGCCGGAACGGCTTTTGAGATCTTATCTATTGATGTTGCTGATATTGATATTGGAAAGAACATCGGCGCTGTCTTGCAAATGGATCAGGCCAATGCTGATAAGAACATTGCTCAGGCCAAAGCCGAAGAGCGCAGAGCTATGGCAGTAGCCACAGAGCAGGAAATGAAAGCTAAGTCGCAGGAAGCTCGTGCCAAGGTGATTGAAGCTGAAGTAAAGATTCCTCTTGCGATGGCAGATGCCTTCAGAGATGGAAATCTGGGTATTATGGATTACTACAAGTTCAAGAATATTGAAGCCGATACTACCATGAGGGATTCAATCTCTAAAGGTACAACAGGTGGTAAGCAAAAGCCTAAAGATGATAAGGATAGGGATAAATAATAACGATCTAGTTACGCCTACTCTGCTACCAGAGTTTCCTTTTAATTGTTAGCTTTTTAGGTCGTTAACAGAATATAATGAATAAGCCGGTGCTATTGTAGTACCGGCTTTTTTCCCGCATAATTTTATGCATTATATTGACATTTTGTTAATAATTCCTGTTTATATCTTGTTTATATGCATTGTCTTTTTTTCTTGCGCTGAGTTTATGATTGCCATAAATTTGGCTTACCAAGATAGAGATAAGTGGTTGCCCGATTGATCAACCATTTGGTCGGTCTTTTAAAGGGTGGATTGCCTTTGATTTGCAATTTCGGATTGATCCTGGAGAGAACACTTCGGGGATTTGTCAGACCGGAAAAACTTATCAAATTGTCTTAAGTCAGATCGTAAGACCTGCTTCTGTCAATTAACAGGCAATAACTCCAGGAAAACAGGCGTAAAAACCTGTTGAAAGGAGGGCTTCTCGGGAACGCTCTATGGGTATGCCCGGTAAGTCGAGGCTTGCACGATTACAAGTTCTTCAGAATTTTGCGGCAAGCCAACCATGACACACACTTGGCACTATGTGGTGGCTATGGATATCACATGGTGAAATGGGGATAAATGTCCAATTTATCCCCATTTGTTTTTTATCTAATTTCCTGATGTATTCTCCCGGTTATTTTTAATTATTGGTCATAACAGACGGTATGCTGTCGTTGCCATGCGTGTTTCTGACTTTAACTGAATACCTGATTTTAGGAAACACTTATATGACTGTGATTATTTACATTTGAGTCAGTAACGCTGGTAATAAATTTAGTTCATTCCCCTGTCCGAAATCATGATTTCATTGCAGAAGATTATATATGTATTAATAATTTCGCTTTTCTATTCTCCATTATACGCACAATTTGCAGAAGAAGAACCAGCCGCTCATAATGCGTTCCCCCGGGAAGAATTCCTCGAAAGAAATGATTTAAAACAGGTACTGGCAAATGGTCCATATTTTGAAAATAAATACTTAAACGCTATTGGGCACCCATATTATATTTCAGATGAATATGCGTTTGGAGAGGTTCTATACCGGGGAATGGTATATAAAGGCGTTGAATTGAAGTATGACATTTACAATAAGCAGTTAATTGTAAAACACCCGCAACCTGGGTTTTCAACAGTGCTTCCTAAAAGTTTTGTCCGGACGTTTACCATTTATAATACAACATTTAGAAAAATTCGGCTGGATGGCGATTACGATTATTTTCAGGTGATATATGATAAGGGGTATATTGATTGTTATTTCAACTGGAACCTTAAGCATAAGGAGACTATTACAGATAATCAAGTGCTTGTTCCTGTATTTAATAAATTAAGTCGTAAAGTTTTTCTTTCTAAAGGGGGAGAGATGACCTTGGTTAAAAACCGGAGGACACTGTTGAAATTCTTTTCAGGACAAAAAAAAGCAATGGTTGCTGATTACATTAAAAACCATAAACTAAAAATTAAATCTGCATCCAGCGAAGAAATGAAAGATTTGTTACTATTCTGCAATTCCATTATTAATCAGTCAGATCCTAATCCATCGGCCAAAGATGCGCAGGCATTTCAAATAGAAAGGCCGTTGCAAGACCTTATGCTGCTGAAAAAATTACCTGAGTACAGTAATGGTGAAAATGAACAGACAGGACAAGCCGATAAGCAGGTGGGTGATGAGTATATTCAGACAACAGGGGTCTCAAGAGATCAGATAATTAAGGTTGGTAAGAAAGACAGTTATAGAAAAGGCCACAAATGCCATGTAACGGGTAAAGTCATTAACAAAGATAATGGCGGGGTTATAATCGGAGCAACCATATATTTAAAAGAGCTTGACCTGGGATTTATTAGCAATGTAAACGGGGTTTTCTTTTTTTCGGTGGAGCCCGGTGAATACACATTGGAGGTGGGTCATATGACAATGGATTCCAGGGAGTATGTTATAAATGTATTATCCTCTGGGGAGGTTGATTTTGAGTTGCAGGAGAAACACATTCAACTCCAGGAGGTGCAAGTCCTTTATAAGCGTAAAAGCAATGTTGAGGGTATGATGATGGGCTATGAGAGAATTTCAAACAAGGCAATTAAGGAAATCCCAGTTGTGTTGGGAGAGAAAGATATTTTAAAAGTAGCGCAAATGCTTCCTGGTGTGCAAAACGCAGGGGAAGGAACCTCGGGCGTTAATGTGAGGGGAGGATCTTCTGACCAGAATTTATTTATGATCAATCACGTTACTGTTTATAATACGTCACACTTGTTTGGCTTTTTCTCTGCCTTTAGTCCTGATATTATTAGTGATTTCTCCCTCTATAAGAATAACATCCCAGCAAAATATGGTGGCAGGATAGCTTCAATTTTTGAACTCAATACCAGGGATGGTAATCCCAAAGAATTTTTCTTTCAAGGGGGCGTGAGTCCGGTAACTGGTCATGTTTCTGTTGAGGGCCCATTAGTGAAAGATAAAATAACGCTGGTGGCCAGTGCAAGAAGCACTTACTCCGATTGGTTGTTGAAGAAGGTGAAAAACAGTGATATACGCAATAGTGAAGCATCGTTTTATGATGGTTCGCTGGAGTTAAATGCAAAAATTAATGAATCAAATAAACTTAAACTCTTCGCATATCAGAGCTATGATGATTTTAACCTTTCAAACCGAAATGAGTATGAGTATAGAAATACAGGGCGTTCAATTTCCTGGGACCATACATTTAAACGAGGGTTAAATTCGCATCTGGTATATGCATACAGTGCTTATGATTTTAATAATATCGACAAGAATAATATCAGTGAGGCTTACAGACAAAATTATAATATGCAACAGCATGAAGCCAGATTGGATATCCAGAAAACTGATGTTAATAACCACAGAATAGAATTTGGATTAGGAAGTATTTTATATCAATTGGACAAGGGAAATATCAGACCTTTTGGAGAGGAATCTAAGAGAACTGAACTCAATTTGGGAATGGAATACGGTCTTGAACACTCGGCTTATATATCTGATGAATTCAAATTAAATAAGCGACTTGGCGTACTCGTTGGTTTAAGATATAGCTATTACCAGGCATTGGGTCCACAACAAGTCAATATATACAAAGCAGGGTTACCAAAACTGTATTATAACGTGCAACGTCAGGAATCGTTTTCCGAAGGAGAGGTGATGAAAAGATATGATGGACTGGAGCCCAGGGTGGGCTTGAATTTCAGTCTTGGAAAGAATAATTCTATAAAAGCATCATATAACCGTTTGCATCAGTATATTTTTCTGCTTAGTAATACTATTGCAGTGGCTCCTACCGATCAATGGAAATTGTGCGATTATCACATGCTACCACCAAGGTCTGACCAGTTTTCGGTTGGGTTTTATCAGGATCTGCCAAAATATGACATTAATTTTTCAGCAGAATCATACTATAAGAAGATTGATCACATTGCTGAATTCAGGGATGGCGCTGAAGTTATCAGCGGGCAACCCATTGAAAGATTGATATTACAAGGTGATCAGAACAGTTATGGACTGGAAATGATGGCAAAAAAGAATAGGGGCAAACTATCTGGTTGGATATCTTATACCTGGTCAAGGTCGATTGTTTCTGTAGACGGGCCTGAAAAAGCCATGAGGATAAATAATGGCCGTCCATACCCTTCCAATTTTGACCGGCCACACAGTTTTAACATGGTTTCAAATTACAGGTTGAGCCGGAGGATAAGTTTGTCTTTAAACACAGTATTTATGAGTGGGCGACCGGTTACATTGCCTGTTTCATTTTATTTTACTGAAAATCAACAGTATTTATACCATTCAGAAAGGAATGCCTATCGAATTCCAGATTATTTCAGAATTGATTTTTCAGTGAATCTGGAGGGGAACCTTAAATTCAAGAAGCCTGCTCACAGCTTTTGGATGTTAAATATTTATAACCTGACAGGGCGGAATAACGCATATTCAGTTTTTTATGAGTCAAAAGACGGAAGGGTTCAGGGTTATCAGCTATCAATTTTTGCTCAACCAATTGTAACAATATCATGGAATTTGAAATTTGGTAATTATACGAATGAATGATTGTTGGTAAATTGAAATATGGTGTTTTACTGTTTTTTATGATTGTTTCATGTGCCTGTATTGAGCAATATGATGCTGAGATAGATGAGGATCATGACCTTATTTGTTTTGAAGCTTCTTTAATTAAGGGTGAGGAGCGTCAGATACTGAAAATATCAAAGGCTTCAAGGTTATTGAACCCTGAATTGAAGACTGTTTCAGGATGCCTGGCTGTGATAAAGGATGATCAGAATAATACTTATGAATATGTTGAGGAAGCCCCGGGTGTCTATATGCTGCAGATTCCTGATGAAGCAATGAAATTCGATAGGTTATATAAACTTCATGTAATCACACCGGAAGGAATAATGTATGAATCGAGTTGGGAGCACATTGAAAGGGGTGCGAAAGTAGATACATTATACTATAAGGTTGAAGATAAGTTTGATAATATCAGGCAGGAAATGATGCAGGGTATTCGGTTTTATATTGATATAAAGACCTCCGATACATTATCGCGGTTTTTCCGATGGAGGTTAACAGAGACTTATGAATTTACATCTATTGCGCCGATTTCATATTATCTGACAGGTGATCCAATTGCACCTTCGGTATCATTAGATGACGAATGGGAGTATTATCGGTGTTGGATGACGCGAGAGGTTAAGGCATTCTTTTTATCGAGCACTAATAACCTGTCGGTGAACGAAAAAAACCAGATCCCGTTGCATTATGTCAACAATCAAACTGATCAGTTAAAAATTAAGTATTCGTTATTGGTCAGGCAGTATCCTTTAAGCAGTGAAGCTTATAATTATTGGGAAAAAGTCAGGTATGAAACAAAGAACCCGGGCGGATTATATACACGTCAGCCCGGGCAACCCATATGCAACATAGCCAATGTGGATGATGAAGATGAAGTTGTACTGGGTTATTTCTGGGCATCCGAGATGACCAAACAGAGAATTATTGTGCCGAAGCCGCCTTCTATCGAAGTGCAGGATAACTCATGTTCATTGGAAGCGTACGACCCAAACTGGCATAATGCCGGACCTTTCCCAAGATATTTATGGATTGATCAGGTCAGGGGCGGCACCTATACCGGCCCAAAGGAATGCTTTAATTGTGTTACGAAGGGTGGAAATTTAGAAAAACCTGATTATTGGGATAATGAGTGAAATCAGATACATAGTATTCGTAATAATATTTTTTTTTCTTTTTTTAAATGCGAAGGGACAAGAAAAAGTAGATATTTCACTGGAGCGTGATATATACATTGCTGGTGAGACAATAAAATATGATGCAGGTTATTTTCTGGATGAAGAAATGATGACAGAGCCTTTAAGTAAAGTGCTTTATGTTGAGCTAATTACAAATACAGGGGATAAGGTCAGTCAGGCAAAAATTTGTTTTTCCGACAGTGTAATAAAGGGTAGTTTACTGATTCCTGAAGATACCCGGTCGGGAAATTATTATCTGCGGGCGTATACCAAATATATGCGCAATTTTTCGCCACAGGATTATAGCTACCAGGTTGTTTGTGTTGTAAATCCTTTTTCCGAGGAGGTTTTTCCTGATTTGAAATTCCAGGAGCATTTAGTTAATAGTTCAATGGTTTATATGCCTGAGCGAAACGGATTAACCATCAGTGGTCGCGTAATTGGCTCAGTAGATAATAATCCAATAGAGGGCGCAGAGCTAAGTATTTCAACCGTTTCAGATGCCTCTTACTTTTCTATTGGAGAAACTGATTCATCTGGCAGATTTTTATTTGAGCTACCATGTGATCTGACTGTTACAGAGTTTTCGATAAGTATTGAAGGGTATGAGAAGCGGCAGGTCAACATTCTGGTTGATGCCGAATATTGTAATAAACAGATTAATCTCAATTATATTCCCTTTAAAATCGAGGATGAGGCAAAAGTTCTTAAGCTGGTCCACCAATATCAAAAATACATACAGAAGGGTGATGAGAAATCGTTTAAAGCTGAGGAGGACACTTATATTCCTTTTTATGGCGAAGCAGGGCGCGAGATAAGTGAGAAGGATTATATTGAATTAGAAAGTATTGGTGAATTTGTTTTTGAACTGTTATATGAATTTAAATATGTTGAATCCAGCAACTTTCTATATCCCACTGGTAACGCTTCCTTAAAATTTTCTCCAGTACTGGTCTTAATTGATAATGTAAGGGTTTATGATGTAGCCTCATTTTTAAAGCTGCCAACAAGGCGCGTAAAGAGATTTGAAATTCTCAGAGGGGGCTATATCATTGGATCAAAAGCCTTTGGTGGCATCTTAAATGTTGTTACCGAAGATGATGATATGGCTGGATACATTGATCAGGCAGCACGAATTTATTTTGAATTTGACACCGTCTGTCAATGAGGCATAACCTGCCCGCAAAGTGCATACAATTATAAGTGAATGGCATATGCATGTCTTGACATGTTGTATATAGACCCTTGCTCTACATTGCTTGATAAAAATGGGAATTTCAGCTATTTCCTACTTATTTTCAGCTTATAAATGTTGTTTCCATCTGAAATAATGTCTTTGACAGACGGAAAATGAAGGACGGATCAACAAAAGTTTAATTGTTATAAATAAATCTAATCCTATGAAAAAAATCTTGTTAATTCTGATGTTTTCAGTAATTGGGTCTGCTATGCTACTTGCCCAGGGCACAGTAAGTGGTACTGTAACCAGTGCTGAGGACGATTCTCCTTTACCCGGAGTTTCGGTAGTAGTAAAGGGGACACAAATTGGTGCCATTACTGACGCTAACGGTCAGTATTCAATTGAGACGAACTCAGCAGATGAGGTATTGATTTTCAGCTTTGTTGGCATGGAAACCCAGGAAATCCCTGTTGAAGGAAGGTCTGTAATTGATGTTTCATTGGGAGCAAGTTATCTTGACCTTGACGAAGTAGTTGTGACTGCAATAGGTATTTCCAGGACTGAAAAGTCGCTTGGATATAAAGTCTCCGCCATTGATGACGAACAGCTTAACAATGTGCGCGAGTCTAGTGTTGTTAACAGCTTGTCTGGCAAAATATCCGGCGTAAGAATCAACCAGCAATCCGGAACTGTTGGTGGATCTTCGAAAATTATTATCAGGGGAGCTAATTCTCTGGGAGGCAATAACCAGCCAATATTTGTTATCGATGGAATGCCTATTGATAATGATTTCTATGAGTCTAATGATATTGAAGGTAATGTTGACGTGGGCAACCGGGCAGGTGATATAAGTCCGGATGACATTGCCAATATCTCTGTCCTGAAAGGTGCCGCTGCAACTGCGCTCTATGGTGCAAGGGCTAAAAATGGCGCCATTATTATCACTACTAAAAGAGGCGATGAAGGCGGTGTGAAGGTACAGGTTAATTCTTCTTACAGGTGGGATACCCCTTTGAAGCTTCCTGAATTCCAAAATGAATATGCACAAGGAAATTATGGTATTTATGATATCCGCTATTTAAATGGTTGGGGTCCAAAAATCTCTGAAGTGCAGGACCAGACATTTACCGATTTTAAAGGTGATGAAGTCACACTTCAGGCTTATCCTGATAATATCAGGGATTTTTATCAAACAGGACTTACAGCCATAAACTCAATCTCTGTTTCAGGAGGTGATAAGAGTTCTGACTATCGGATTGGTTTCACAAACAACCAGCAGGATGGTATTATACCCCAGTCACAATATGATAAAAACAATCTTACATTAAATGTTGGAAGGAATTTTACAGATAAATTCTCTGTAAGAACTTCTGCAAGCTATGTTAAGACAACCTCTGAAGGCAGACCCGCACAGGGAAGTAATGATGTAAATATCCTTGCATCAAAAATTAATGGATTACCAAGGACTATTAATATCAATGACTTAAAAGAAAACTGGGTTGATGAGTTTGGAAATCAGATATCCATTGATGGTGATAAGACGGTGAACAACCCATATTGGATTATTAATAAGAATAAGTTTACCAATGAGCTTGAAAGGCTTATCGCTTCAACTGAAGTGAATTATAAAGTAAATTATTGGCTGACCCTGACAAATCGGGCAGGTGTTGATACGTATAATGAATATCGCCGTCAGGTTTATGCTAAAGGTACATTGGGACAAATGGATGGTAAGTTTACCACATGGAACCTGCACAACAGACTTCTCAATAATGACCTTATGGCCAAAGCCAACTTTGATATTGGAGACGACCTTAATGTTAACATTATCGCTGGTCATAATATTTACCAGACAGAATGGAGAAGAACCACAGTGCAAGGGACCGACCTTGTAATGGAAGGATTATACAGGTTTGGAAATGCTAAAGCAACTTCACCTGATAATTTTTACTCAATTAAAAGGTTAATGGGGGTTTATGGTGATATAGGACTGAACTACAGAGATTATCTTTATCTGAACATCACAGGAAGAAATGATGTAAGTTCAACTTTACCGGTTGAAAATAATTCATACTTCTACCCATCGGTGAGCAGTAGTTTTATATTTACTGAATTTATTCCTGAAAATGACATTCTGAGTTTTGGTAAAATCAGAGCAAGCTGGGCAAATGTTGGCTCCGATGAAGATCCATATCAATTAGCATTCCAGTATACAGCAGCTGATGATTACTATGTTCAGTTTAGTCTGAGTGGTAATTTCCCACATGGTGGCGTAGTTGGTGTTGAAGGACCAAGGACTTATCCCTCGGCTAATCTGGAGCCCCAGAATGCCAATACAGTTGAATTTGGTACCGACTTAAGGTTTTTCAATAACCGGATTGGAATTGATTTAACTTACTATAACATTCTGACATCTAATCAGATTATTGCGATAGATGTTCCTCAATCCACAGGTTACTTCAGAAAGAACATCAATATTGGCGCTGTAAAGAATGTTGGATTTGAGGCAGACCTCCACCTTGCACTCGTAAGACAAATGGGTGGTGTCAATTGGGATGTGGACTTGAATTTTAATCAGAACAAACAGACGGTTGAAGAGCTTGCTCCGGGATTAGAAGAATATACGCTTACCTCCGGATGGAGCGGACTTCAGATCAAAGCGTCTCCAGGTGAAGAATTTGGACTATACGGAACAGGTTGGAAAAGAAATGATGCAGGAGAGATCATCATTAATGAAAACACCGGGTTAAGAGAAGTAGAAGCAAACCAACGGTTTGGTAATATTTATCCTGAATGGATCATGGGTATAAATAATTCATTCTCATTTAAAGGAATTAACTTCAATTTCCTTGTTGATATCCGTCAGGGTGGTGTATTCTATTCAGGAACTGTTGGAGACCTGAGAGGTTCAGGATTGGTTAAAGAAACACTGGATAACAGGGGGCAGACTTTTATTGATGATGGTGTGCTGGAACTTGAAGATGGCACCTATGTGGCCAACGATGTTCCTGTTCAAAGTATGGATGACTTTTGGGATCATTATTCTGCCACCAGCAACACTGAAGGAAGTGTATTTGATGCCTCATACGTAAAATTAAGAGAAGTGAGGTTATCATACAGCCTGCCAAAATCTACTTTTAAAAACACCTTTATTGAAGGTCTGCGCCTGGGTGTTGAAGGTCGGAATTTATTGATCCTTAAGGATTACGTACCACATGTCGATCCGGAACTGAATTTCTTCGGTCCTGCTACCGTTGGTGAAGGTGTAGAGTTTAACAGCATCCCTTCTACAAGAAGTGTTGGTGTTAATGTAATGTTAACGTTTTAAATTATAAACAGATGGACCCTCATATACTGATGTTCACAACGATGACATGAAGGAAACATGAGGGTTCGACGGCATTAGAATTAGTAATGTCATTTTTAGCAATAATTAATAATTGAAAAATGAGTGTCTAATATAATCTTATACTAATGAAAAAGTTATTTATAATACCTATAATTTTAATGATGTTATTTACATCCTGCGAAACTTGGCTGGATGTGAATGATAGTCCTAACAGTGTGACTGAAACAGATCCCGCTGGTCTTTTTACATATTCTTTAGTGAGCTATGGTGGAAACAGAACGGGCGGTGATAATTACATGCCCATTGGTTTTATGAACCAGTCAATTGCCACAGGTGGCTCTTACGGATGGGGCTATGGTGAAGACCGTTATGATATCAGTCCTTATTCTATCGGGAATACATGGAGTTTCTATTATGTTAATGGGGGAAATAATCTCAATTTGGCCATTAACATAGCTGAAGAGCGCACCCCTGCTCAAAACAATATCGCTGCACAGTGCAAAATATTACTGGCAGAAATGGTTTATGAGACGACCATGATTTATGGTGATATTCCTTATTTTGAAGCCTGGACGGATGAGGCTTATCCTGAGTTTGATTCTCAGAAAGAGATTTTAGAAGATCTTATTCTAAAACTGGATGAAGCCATTGCGCAAATTGATATGGAGGATCCTATACGGGTTATTGAGGGTGATTTGGTTTATAACGGAGTTCTTTCAAAATGGATCAAGTTTGCAAATTCATTGAAGCTAAGGATATACATGACAATGTATGATAAGGAACCTTCAGTGGCAACTGACATTGCCGCATTATTGTCTGAAGATCTTATATCCTCACAGGAAGATGCTTTCTTGTTCCCGTTTTTCGATTCTCCTGAGAATGAGAATCCGAAATTTAAAATTTTAGACAAGTATGCTTCAGGTCAAAACCTTTGGTTCTTTGCTAACAGCAATGTATTTGACTTCATGGAGGCGTATAATGATCCCCGTATTCCTGTTTATTTTGATGAAGGAGATGAAGCAGCTCCAGGAGAGTACAGCGCTGTAGAAACAGCGACTGAAGCTGATGGAACTACTTCGAAAATCAGCCTTTACTTATACAGAGCCGATGCTCCGGAAGTTGTTTATTCATATTCAGAAATCTTATTCTTTATGGCTGAGATTTATGCACGTGGTATTGGTGTACCTGTTGATATGAGTACTGCTCAGGACTATTATTCCCAGGCTGTTGAAGAGGCAATGATATTCTATGAAGTACCGGAAGCGGACAGAACAGCCTTCCTTAGTTCAGACCTGCCTGACATTTCTGGTATGAGTCCTGCGGATGGTTTGAGGGAGATACACATCCAACACTGGATTGATCTGATGGACCGCTCACTTGATGGATGGATACAATCCAGAAGGTCAGGTGATGAGGGCTCTGAAGTTCCGAATCTGCAACTTCCTAACGGGGCACCTGCTGGCGGCATTATGAGAAGATGGCCATATGCTGATGATGAGCTCTCAGGAAACATTAATGCACCGACAGAGTTACCGCAGATTTATGATAAATTATGGTTTGACAAGTAAAAAATATCGATATGAAAGTTATAATTAAAGCATTTATTTTAATCGCAATGTTCACTGTTTATAGTTGTGAGCATTATGACGGAGCATATCCGGATTTGTCTGAAACTTCTCCGGCATATGTTGAACTAGCAAATACCTCGGCACTTACTGTGCCAGAAGGAGGGGTTATCAACATTACTTTAACTTCAAGAACGGTTATTTACAAAGCCTATACAGTTAGTTACGAAATGACAGGTGATTATACCACTACCGGCGAGATTGAAGTTCCGGAAGGAGTTAATTCTGTGGATGTTCAGATTCCTATTGATGCGGGAGTTGTAGGTTCTGCTGCTTTGGAAGCATCGTTTACACTCACCTCGGCCACCAATGATATAGCTGTAGGACGAGGCGGTGCTAACACCAGTGTGGATGTAACAATTAGTAAGTTTGTGCCGTTTGTAAACACAGATTATGCCATCACATTTGATTGCGAGGAGCCTGGATATGCAACATACCCCACTACGTTTGTGACAACAGATAATCCTCTGATATTGACAAATACAAATTTCTGGGACTCTGGATGGGCGATAGACTACACATTCAGCGGTGATTTTGATCAGGTAATTACCATTGACTCTCAGACTGTAGGTACCGGTGATGATGCCCGTATTGTAAGTGGATCGGGTTCATACGATGGTGTAACGAAGACTATGGTTGTTGACTATACTGTTACAGATGGAGCTGGTGAGTTGATTGATGATAACACGCATACTTTCACCGTTCCGGCTAAGTAATTCGAGCGTTTGATTTAGGGTCTGCTGAAAGACATGTAATTCTTTCATTATCTATTTAATACGGCAATTTTTCAGCAGACCCGATTTAAAAAAAGCTCTCTGGAAACAGAGGGCTTTTTTTAGGTTTGCCCGGCACGGGCATTAACTATAGGGTGAAAGTCCCGAAAGCAGTTATCGGACTTTATGGACAGATATTATTAAGATCCAGGTCTTTATAGTGAATATTCAAATTACGGAGACAGGATTATTTCTGATAATTGCAAATATATTTTATATAGCACTATCGCTCTTAAATTTCAATGCATTGAATACCTGGCTTTTGTAATTCCTGCCAATTCGTACTTTGGTGTTTTCCAGTTCGATAGTAGTGGCATTGAAAGCCCTTATACGTGGGATGGATACAATATATGATTTATGCACCCTGATGAAGTGCTCTGGTGGTAGTTTATTCTCAATAGAGTGCAGGCTGCTTTTTACCACCACGCGACGGTTTTGAGTATGAATGCGTATATACTCGTTAAGTCCCTCAATAAAATGTATCTCCTTAAGGTAGATTTTGATGATCTTTTTATTTTCCTTAACATATATAAAAGCATGCTCATCAAATCCGGTTTCATTCTCCAGACTGATTTCCTGCTGTGTGTGCAAAGAAAAATATTTATTCACTGCCTTGAAAAACCGCTCAAAGGTTACAGGCTTCATTAAGTAATCTACCACATCAAGTTCAAAGCCTTCCAGTGCATATTGACTATAAGCTGTGGTAATAATTACTTTGGGAGGATTTTTCAGGGTCTTAAGAAATTCTATTCCCGAGATCTGAGGCATTTTGATATCCAGAAAAATCAGGTCTGCCTGCTTTTTTCGCAACGCTTCCATTGCTTCCATTGCATTGCCACATTCTGCTAAAATGTCAAAATTTTCGAGTTTTTTTATATGGGCCCTGATCAACTCTCTTGCCAGGGGTTCGTCGTCTATTATTATACACTTGGTTTTCATAGGGTTCAATCATTTTTCATAGGTTTGAACAACTCATGCCTATTTCAGGATAGATGAACATACTAAATAACTAATTACAATTCTAAACAATTCAGCAAACAACATGAATGAACCTGTAAAGAACTATAAAAGACAAATAAAAGGCGCATGCAGACAAAAATAGCGAATTCATTAATGTGTTGGGCAATTTACACTGATAATATGTGTTTATTGTACACTTATTGATTAATATTGTCAGCTTTAATTGACTGTATTTGACAGAGAGATATTTTAATTATGCCGACAGTTAAAACAAATAAACTGGAGCATTTAGTCTTTTCAAATAAACACTTTTTTCGCATTTCGCGACATTTAGTGCTCGTAATCAGCATGATTCTTTTTTTTACGTGGATAGTATACACAAGGGAAGGGCAGGGGAGTGATTTTTTAAATGTAATGGCATCGGTTACACTAAACGCTTTTTTCTTTTTTGCATATGCCTATATAACAGCCTATATCCTTGTTCCTGTCTTTTTGGTCAAACGCCGTTTCATTTTTTTCAGTTTCATTTTCCTTATACTGGGGTTTTTGCTGACTTTTGTTAAATATCATTTCTCAGATCTTCTATTCTATAGTACCGTTACTACATATCCGACTGGCTCAACGCCGCAGCTTAATGCAGCCTATTTCGTTACCAACACGAAAGATATGAGTTTTATAGTGGCGGTTTTTATTATTGCAAAATATGCAAAAGACAATCATTATAAACAACGCCGGTTACATGAATTGCATGACCAGCAAGCCAGTTCTGAAATCAGAGTGCTTAAAAACCAGCTCGATCCACACATTATATTTAATAACCTGAATAATCTATATTCCATATCATTAACAAACAGCGAAAAGTTACCGGAAAATATTTCGAAATTACGCGCTTTGCTTGATTACTATTTTCACAAGGGACAAAAAAGCCTGGTTCGCGTAACAGAAGAGCTGCAAGTTATTGAAGATTATATCGGGCTCGAAAAACTGAGGTATACAGGTCGGCTGAAATTAGATTATTTTACCGATTATAATTTCGGAGGAAAGCAGATTGTACCGTTTTTGCTATTCTCAATCGTTGAGAACTGTTTTCAACATGGTTGTGCCGATGATTCTGGTAATATTTGGATCATGATAAAAATTACAGCATTAAATGATGGCCTCTCAATGATTGCTTCAAATAGTAAACCCGCCAATATCCTCATAGATTCATCTGCATCTGCGAATTCTCGTGGCAGTATAACAAGAATGCTGTCTGTTTTTTATCCTGGAAGGCATGCTTTAAAAATTGATGAACGAGATGATTCCTATACCCTTGATATGAAAATTTCTCTATAAACATGGCTAATTTGATTAAACATATAGGTCAGCACATGTATTTAAGGCATGCAGCATTCTGGCTGGCATGGGTATTAGGTTTCACTTTTGTTAAGAGTGTAGGTCAGGATTTGAATGAATATGTTGGGTGGCTGATCTATTATATAATAACCTTACCGGTCTTTATGGCCCACACGTATTTTATAGCTTACTGGGCTATTCCGGAATTACTGAAAAGATGGAAAAGTGTGTTATTTGTATTTGTTTTCCTGGGTTCTGTCTATGTTTTTTCTGTTTTGGAGATTTTGATCACCCAGAACTTGCTGGAGCAATGGTTCCCCTCAGTTTTTATGGAAAACATCAGTATTAGAAATCCAATGAGTGTCATGGTTAGTGGGGTTGGAAATCTATATATTGTACTTGTTTTTATAGCGACACGTCTGGTTAGGAAATGGTACATTGCTGATGAAATACACAGAAAGCTTGAAAAACGTAAACTTGAGCTTACTAAGGCAGAAACAAAAGCAGCAATCCAACCCAATATGCTGCTTCATGCTGTTGGTGCCATTGAGCAGATGGCAGAGAAAAAAGTGGCGAATACGTCTACCGTGATTGCAGAGTTATCTGAATTACTTGGCTCACTGATGCAGGCAAAAGCATTAAATAAACTGGGTATCGATGAAGAGCTCCAGAATGTAAAGAAATTATGTAAGCTATACCATTTAATATATAAGGTAAATATGCCCCGATTGCTTATTAATCTTCAAAATCCTGAAATAAAGCTTATACCTGCTTTTATGGTTTTTTCTCCCCTTGAAATTGTGTTTCGAACCATTGGGTCATTGCCAGATGGAGTGATTGATATTATGATTGTCGGGGAGAGAGAAGTTCTAATGGATTTTAGTATGCCGCAAGTCAATAAAGAGCTTACTCAAATATTGTCTCGCGAAGTCGATCAATTATTTCCCGGCAGATATTTTCTTTCAGTGCAGTGGGAGAAATTAAACTGCATGATCACAGTCAGGGAGTTGCATAGTAAGGTTGAAATTGATTTCTAAAAGCACTTTATTAGTCACCGAATACCATTTATTTACAATTAAAGGCTGTTTGTATAGATGTACAAGCAGTTATCAGAAAAAGTTTGTCTGGGTTAACCGGTCGTAATACATTTACATCGACTCTTGAAAACTTGCCGTGTACGCTTCACTATAGTTTAGGTTAATATATAGAACAATGCAAACGGCAAGTTTTTCTTTTTATCTTCTTCCATATTTCAATTCGTATTTCTTAAGATATATATATTTAAAACACTATTTAAATATATAGTAATATATATATATTCTATATTCTGAAAAACAAAGTTGTATTAAACAAAGTTTGGCATTTGATCCATGACCTATAGCTAATGCAATAATATTATGGGGCATTTATGGGAATTAAAATCTGTTCTAAAGAATGCTGAAATCCGTTCATATATAACTGTTATTACTGCAAAAAGCATACAATAAAGGGTCAGATACATCTTGCAGTCAGTAAAAGGCATAAATCAGGGCGTGTAAAGCATTGTTAAACAAGAGAATAGAGGTGTATTCAAAACCGTACATTCCGAACAATTGTGTGCAAAACCGGACGATTTTAACACATTTGCAAAAATTGAAAAAATACATAAAAGCCAGTAAAACAGACAAATACAACTTTTGGCACAGATTGTGTTTTTATGCAACCGTTGAATAGTTGAAAACGAAACCGGACAAAACATCAAAAGAAATGCTATTAAATCAAAACAATATCGCAGTAGGAGATGATCCAAAAGCAAATACATTAGGGGATCTGCAACTATTCAAAATGTTACTTCAGCCGCATTTTTTGTTTAACTCACTTAATAATCTATATGCATTATCAGTGTCAAAGTCAGATCGCACAGCTGATGCCATCGCTGGTTTATCAGGGATGTTGGAAAAGGTAGTATCCTGCGCACGTCAGGATAAGATCACTCTGGCAGATGAAGTTGATTTGATCAAAGATTATATCCGTTTAGAAGAGATATGGCTGGGAGCTACGTCAATGCTTGTTGATTTTCAGGTGTCTGGTGACATTGACAGTGTAAAGATTCCGCCCCTGGTTCTTTATACGTTTGTAGAAAATTGCTTTAAGCATGGAATTAGAAAATGTGGTGGAGACGGATGGCTAAAAATTAAGCTCAGGGTTAAGAATGGTAAGGTTTTCTTTTCCACACGTAATATGGTTCCTGATTGGGAAATGGAAGAAACAAGTCAGGGCGATCATAAGGGTTTTGGAATTGACGCTGTAAAAGAATTGCTAAAAAAGAGTTTTGGTGATAATTACCTTTTAAATAATGGCTTAGATAAAAAAACATACTGTGTGGATCTGGAAATTGACACTAATAATATGCTTAGTACTAATCAAAAGAATAAATAATAATTATTTAACAATTAAATATTAAAGTTATGAAAACAAAAGTTAGTTTTATTTCGAAAGCGATGACATTTGCAATAGCAATAGTAATGACAAGTACTGCAGTTTTTGCAGATGGTGAAACCACAGACGCATATGCTACTGGAACAACAAACACCCCTGCTGGCGATTTTGTTGTAAGGGCTACAAGTGATGTGTTCAACTTCCAGGGAGAAGCGTATGAAGTATACAAGGTATATTACGATGATCCTTCTCTGAATTTTCAGATTGCAGCAAAAGGTGAAGGAAAATGCAAGTCTTTGATTGCTTACACTGATGATTATACCTTTTTCTATGAGTGCAATAAGGATGGATTTGGTGTTCGCAAAGTTATGTTCTCAAATCCTGAAGTGCACAAACGTTTTAATGAAAGTGAGTTCCAGCATCAAACTGTTCTTAACAAAAAGCGGAGAATTGAGAAGAAACATGCCATTGAGCTTATTGCAGGATTCCTTCCGGGAATGCAGGTAATTTAGTCTGTATGTCAAATAAGAAACAAAAATGGGGTTGCAGTTTTGCAGCCCCTTTTTTAGTTTATTCATTAAGGTATTGGTAAATTAAGGCCCAATTTTCCAGCCAGTCTTCAGATCCAAATGCTCCTTTATAAGTGACCTTTTCAAACCAATCTTGTTGATATGGTGCCAAGTCGCTAAAGACTGTTGCGTCTGGTAAGTAATGCACCTCATCTGATGATATTTCAAGGGGATTTCCATAAGTGTTTTGCCAGCTGGAGAGGGAATCACGCAATATGGAATTTTCCAATTCAAAAGTATCTCCCAAATCGTTGTAGCAATATATATTAAGTTCTGTATTCTCTCCCTCATTATAATACACATTGTTTTCAACAGTTAGCGATCCATTGGCGAACAAAGAATATACATCACCCACCCTGTCTGCGCAGGAAAGTGATATTCCGGCGCCGGTATAAATAAAAACCGAATTCATGATGTGCGCCGCCCCGTAACTGTGAAAATCTATGAGCGATACCGAATTATTTCCCCGGCTTCCTATAAGTGTAAGATTATATAGATGCGGATATACGTCGGGAAGGAATTGCAATGGTTGTAATCCGGCGCTACACTCGATTGCGTGGTCTGATGACGTGTTTTCAATACAGAAAATGAACTGGCATCGTCCATTGTATCCCTGGTCGATATCAATGGCATCATCCCCGCAAAAGGAGATCGCTAAATTTCTGAGGTTTACTGTTCCTCCGAATATTTCAACGCCATCATCTTCATTTGCTATCACTTCAACATGATCAATGATCGTCTTTCTTCCTACTCCTCCCAGTGTTAAACCATTGATCTCATTTCCCTCTCCGATATTGGTGCCCCCATGCCTTATTGATACAAAACGAAATATTCCGGAATTATCATTCTCATCAATTCCTCCATAAACACCACGTGGTTCGCTAATCGGAATTCCTTCAACCATATCTTCCCCGGTATCTGTGTTTACCGGGGCATTTCCAAGGATGATAACACCTCCCCACAGGCCACTGGCTTCAAGAGGAATACTGCCTTTGAGGTCGTCGCCTTCAACCGTGAATATGATAGGGTCGGTACGCGTTCCTTCGGCAATAATTTTCCCTCCCCTTGCAACAATAAGCGCACTTGAAAGTGAACCTTGTCCGGTTCGGGCCCTGATTACTGTTCCCGGCTCAATTGTAAGGGTTTGTCCGTCATTTACAAATACAAATCCGTCGAGGATGTAGGTTTTATCGTTGGTCCAGGTGACTGATCCGGTTCCTCCGCCAAGATCTGTGATTTCATTGGTCTGCTCAATTGTGTAAGGGCTTTTTCGACAACCGCAGACCAGAAATAGTATGAGTACGACGGTAATAAAATATTTTCCCATTATTTAAAAGATTACCTCTACATGAATAAATAATATATTGGCTTTTTCGCCATTGCGGGCATAAGCATACCAGTCCTGGTAATCAGCTGTGATATGTACTCTCGATATAGGAGAGAACTGGATACCCCCTACCATTGCACTTCCATCGTTTGGCAGGTTCCATGGGATTGCATCATTGCCTGTAATATTCGAGTAAAGCTGATCATATCGGAGAAAAAATTCAACTTTTTCATTCAGTACATAAGTATTGTAAAGGGAATAGCCATATCGGTCGCGATTTGAAATAGATTTATAATTTTTCTGATAGATAACTTCGCCTCCGACTCTGTAATTTGCCAGTTGGTAACCCGAAAAAAGGCTGAATGTCATCTGCGGAATGGCAGTCAGAAAACTGGTGTAGTAAGATCGGATTGTTAAATTTTCAAAAGGCATGTAAGTAACTCCCCAGCCAGCCTTGAAAGTGTTGTCACGCTGCGGACTTGAATAGCCCTCCCCATTTGATAATACAATATCTGAAGTCAGTTTTTTATTAAACGAATATGCTGTACTGAGTCCAAGGTCTGCACTGGGCCCAAACCTGTACTCATCCATATAAGAGCGATAAAGATACCTGTAGTTCCAGAATTTCTCCTGGACCTTGAACTGCAGCATATCAATAATCCCTCCCTTAATTGTGAGTCCTCCGGAATTGTATTCAATACCCGCATTTTTAAAATAGGCATACCTTCGAACACGGCTGAATTCCGAGATGTCGTCAGGACTCCCAATGTCGAGCTTTACAATAGCAGAGAAATGTTTGCTTATTTGTTTCTCATACCCAAAATAGGCTCTTGTAATTTCAAAGGCAGTTTCCCGATTCGGTGTGTTAAGGCCAAAATGAAAGTTTGTGTATATCTTCCCGGATACCACACCGGGACCAAAATCAGTTACAGCAGCGGGTTGGGAGTAACTTTTTGCAACAATTAAAATACAGAAAACAGCGATACAGGTCGACCTCAATTGTGAAAACCTTTTTATTGATATTTTGGATAAAACTATAAATTTTTACGCGGCTGTAAATATAAATGAATCATTATAATTCAAACTAAAACAGGAAGAATTTGTGCATAATTTTTATACGGCCAAAGCTTATGCACTCAGTTAAATCGGTATGATAATCCAAAATTCAATATTCCCTTGTACCCAAACCCTGTTTCAAGGTATGCACCAAAATTTTTACCAAACCTGAAGCCTGCCAGGTTTAATTGAAATGCAACATGTCGACTGTTGGTTATATCTGAAACCCCGGTATTATCTTCTCCGTATTGTCTTGTGAAAGTATACCCTAATCCTAAGCCGGAATACATTTCGAACCAGTTGGTATTGATATACCTCAGATCAGCTTCGGCTGCTATCGTATAATGGTTTGTTGAAAATGTTCCAAATATCTCTTCAGTGTTCGCATTTAAAAGATCACCTTTAACGCCATCAATGCCAAATGTTGCACCAGCTTTTAGTCGCTTATTGACACCATATTTGTAGGTGATAAATTTTGCACCTGTATACTCAAGATTGGTCTTTGTGTAATTCCCAAAGGAAAATGCAGCTGTAAGTATTGTTTCGAAGATGTCTACTACCTGATCGGTAGTAACAATGCCGTAAGAAAGCGAGAGATCATGTTTTTTGTCCTGCCCGATTAGGGGTTGCAAAAATGCAGCAAGTAAAAGTATGGATACTGTTTTTTTCATATTTCTGGATTTTTAGACTTTCTGATTCCATTTAGTTGGTTTAGATATGATTTTTGTCATGATAAAACAATGATTCATTTTTTCTTTTTAGCAAGATATACTGTTCTTTTGAAATATCAAAAAGCATCTTTATTGTGGTGTAAATTATTAACGACCTGTTTAACTTAACAAGTTCTTGCAAGCGGAGCTCGCAAGCTCGGTTTTAATCAGGCATGGCTGAAAATAAAGCGTTTTTTATGACATTAACTGTTGCCTGTTAAGAGTGTATATCCAAATACAGATATTAATTTACTGATATTAACCTACCGCCACGAACAGTGGCTCCCAGCACAATCCCAGCACTGATGATCACCAGATTTTTAATAATATATTGTCCTTCAAGAGTAAGGGAATAAGGAAAAATGTGGAATACTTCTTCGGGGAAAAGTAATACAGGGGTCAGGGTGCCTGCCATCTGCAGGTACAGTAGCAGTAATATTAACCGCATGTACTTTTTTGTTAGTAAACCAATGCCAATTGTTACTTCCCAAATGGCCAATCCCACCAATATCGTTTGTTCATTCAATAGTCCAAATGTAAGCAACTCAATTGTTCTAAATGCCAACGACTCGGCAGGACTTGCACCTGGGAAAAATTTTAATGCCCCGAACCAGATAAAAATTAAAGAAATGCTTATGCGTAATAAGAGCAGACCATTTCGTGCCATCCAACCAGTAACTGCAAGGTCTATCGTATTGAATTTATTTCTTTTTAAAAACATGTTTTTGTAAATTAAATTCTGAGTTTTTTAATTATTATAATTTAGCATAAATATTTAAACTAACCACTATCATATCATTCATGCCCGGATGCGTTGACATGCTTTTGTAATCGCATATGACTCAAACCTGTTTAAATGGTAACAAGAGCTTCCATTAATAAGTTTATCGGGATTTGACTAATCTGTTAGCCATTCCTTTAAAAATAAAAAAGTGGAAGGGCATCAGGGTATGCCAGTAAATTCTGCCCCATAAACCTTTAGGTCTGAATGTAGCTGTCTGAATAAGGGTGGACGGCTCACCCGTTTTGATTCTGAATTCGAGCCAGGCTTCGCCGGGAACTTTCATTTCAGCAAACAAAAGAAGCCACATGTTTTTTTTGTCAGCTACTAAAACCCGCCAGAAGTCAAGCGCATCGCCAGGATGAATGACCGATAGGTTAGTCCGTCCTCTGCGAAGGCCAACACCACCGTTCAGCTTATCGAGAAATCCTCTGAGTCTCCAAAGGGCATTCGCATAATACCATCCACGCTCTCCCCCGATACTCCAGATATTATTAAGCACCTCCTCGGGGGGTCTTTCAAAGGAAACCTCCTGCTCATCCTTAAAGCATCCGTAAGAAGGCATCTCTATAAAAGCATTCAAATCGATATTTCTGCTTCCTGAAACCATGGCGTCTTTCCAGCTTGAAAGTACAAGATTTTGTTCCATGCGCTCAAATGCAAGGGCAATTGATTGTTTGTAATTGATCAGGTCTATGTCTACAATTTCACGAATTCTGTCTTCCTGACAAACCACTTCGATTTTCATGCTGTTGACGAGGTTTACAGCGAGATTATAAGATGTTGAAGTAATGAAATAGAGCCAGTAAGATGATAAGCGGGGAGTCATAACCGGCAGGGTATAAATGAATCTTTTAAATCCCCTGACTTCTGAAAACTGCAGTAACATCTGCTTGTATGTTAATACCTCCTTTCCCCCGATATCGAAAGTTTGATTAAACGTCTCTTTAAGGTTTATGACGCCATTCAAATAACCGATTACATTGCGTATAGCTATAGGCTGGCATTTTGTATTCAACCACCTGGGGGTAACCATCACCGGGAGTTTTTCAACCAAATCGCGTATTATTTCAAAAGAGGCACTACCTGATCCGACAATAATGCCGGCACGAAGTATGGTTACTGGTACGCTTCCGGTTTTGAGGATATCTTCGACTTTTTTTCGTGATTCGAGATGTGTGCTAAGTTTTTCTGCATTACTGAGACCGCTCAGGTATATTATTTGTTTGAGTGACGTATTCTGTGAATAACTGACAAAATTCTGTGCGGAAACCTCTTCCATAGATTGAAAACCTCTTTGAGTAGCTCCCATTGAGTGGACAAGGTAAAAAGCAATGTCGAAATCGGTTGGTAAACCCGCAAGACTCTTTTCATTGAGCAGGTCGGCCTCTGAAACCGTATGGTTCTTTAGGCTCAGTACTTCTTCAGACACTCTGCTTACATCTCTTACAATAGAGTATACTTCATGCCCTTCTTCTAACAGAACTGGCAATAGCCTTTTCCCAATATAGCCTGTCAGACCAGTGAGTAGTATTTTCATGTAAGTCAGACAACTCGTGTTGCATATTGTTTGCAAACGAATATGTAATTGCATCAGAACTTCTTACTTGCTGCATTGCCAGTTATCCCTTATTTTGATTTTTTAAGCTGACCCGCGCTGTATCGGATTTGGTAAAATATAAAATCAGAAAAAAAGACCTTTTAATCTTTAAAAATCATAATCCTGTCAAAAACCTATTGGAATTAGTATGTGTAATCCATAGCTTTGAAAAGCCCCACCAAACAGACCTTTTTATTCCATTGTTTTTAGCAAGATGATGGCATTCCTTGAGAATAATTCAAAAATTATCATACGATGAAAAAGCAAGTACTTTTCCTTTTTTCGCTGGTGCTCATACCGCAAATACTTACAGCCCAGACCAATATTAGTGGTGACATTGAAAATAACACCACCCTGACCACTGCCGGCAGCCCCTATATCGTAACCGGGAACCTGAATGTGAATGCAGGTGTGGTCCTCACTATTGAATCCGGGGTTGAAGTGCAGGTCAATGATGGATATTATATTCAGGTGTTTGGCACGATGGATGCAACCGGTGCCACGTTCACATCCAGCACCGGGACAAATCCGGGAGCGTGGCAGGGAATTTTTGTTTCTTACCACTATTCCTCCGATGTTGGAACGGTCGACCTAAACAACTCCACAGTTGAGTATGCTGAATCCATCTACGTTAGAAAGGGGAGCCTCACATTATCTAACGGAACGCTAATCCATGATTTCAGCAGTTATGGGCTCAATATTTATACAGATGGAAACGTAAGTATCTCCAACACGACCATTCAGGGTACGGATTATCCTGTTTACTTCAATGATTTTCAGGGGAACGGATCCTGGACCGTAGGGGAGAATGTTTCACTTACAGGTAATACAACCGATTACGTGTATATTAATTTCCGCGATGTCAACAGTGAATTCAGTCTGGAGAATGCAGGAATACCTTATTATTACGATTCCGAGTTCAGAGTAACAGAATCCGGAACACTCCTGATCGATCCCGGTGTAGATTTACTCGGAAATACCAATGCCTATATCACGGTATATGGAAAGATTAAAGCGCTCGGAACATCTGCCGATTCAATCTTCTTTTCAAATGAGCCCTCTTCCTCATACTGGCGGGGACTGAACTTTATGGAAACATCGGTGGACACGGCGTCTATCCTTGATTATTGCAGCATAACAGGCGCAAATCATGAATCAGGTAATTACCGCCCCTACGAAATCTCCTCCTGTGCGGTTGAGATATTCAACAGTAGTCCGGTAATCAGCAATACCCGCTTGTCGAACAACCGCTACAACCTCGTTATAAACGGCACGAGTGATCCCACTTTTACTGACTGTAGTTTTGAAGCCTCTACCAGGGTTGCCAAAGAGACGTTTAATATCAACATGGATCCGAATGCGGAGCCTGTCTTCAATAATTGTGATATTACATTTAACGGGAGTGAAGCCAGGGCGATCGGGATCATGGGAGCAACAGTTATTGATGAAAGCAAAATTGGACACCAGTCATTCAGCGAACTCGACAGCATTGCATATGTCATGCACGGGAATGTGATTGTTCATGATACGGCATCGCTTTCCATCGACCCGGGGATCGTGATCAAATGTACTGATAATGACTTGTATTTCGAGGCAAATGGAGCACTTAGCGGGATTGGTACGGCGGATGAACCGATCGTATTCACCCATATCAATGACGATAATTACGGAAATCCTGCAGATACCTATTCAGACGGTACGACATCAATATCGAGAAGTAACTCTGGGCGCATCATTCTGCGCGGATTATCTACTTCAACACTGGATCACTGGAAGATTCTTTACGGTGGCCGCAGCAGCTCATATTATGCTGTCTATGCCTACAATGGCAATATTGTAAGTAACACCGAGATCAGCCATAGCCACCGTGGATTGCTTTTCTCACACGATGCTCAGGTGCTTAATAACCATTTCAATAATATCGAAGACTATCCGCTGGCCAGGCGCATGAATGCCGGTAATCCGGTGCTCATTGATAATACAATAGAGAACAGTGGTCATGTGGGTATATTTGTACATGATTTCCTTGATGGAACATACACGATCTCAGGTCTGAATTTCGGCGATATCACCAATGTTGCCTATATTATAAGTGGTAATACCTCTATCCCTGATGGAGCAAATGTTACAATCTCCTCAGGAACGGTATTCAAATTCAATGGGTATTACGGTAAACTTTCGGTTAGTGGTGGTCTGAATGTTGATGGTTCAGCTACTAACAAGGTAATATTTACATCCATCTATGATAATTCAGCATCAGGCAATACTAATTACAATACAGGTGACGACCCCATCGGCAATAAATGGGATGGTCTGGAGTTCTATGGTTCATCTGACGATACATTTAATCACATGGACAATGTTGAAGTCAGGTATGTCAGGAACAGTATACGCATGACCAATTGCAGGGTGGTAATGGATTCTGTCTTGCTGAACTTTTCAGACAGACATGCGCTGGGAATTTTCGGCAGTGCGAATCCGGAAATAACCAATTGTACGTTTAATAACCTTGGCAGTGCCCCTGTCTTTATGGATATGTTTGCCAATCCCACATTCTCTGCGAATACTGTTGCCAATGTTGCACGTATGGCAATCAGCATCAACGGGGGTACAATCAGCGGAACAGTGCCTGTTCGCAGTTTTGCCGGATATGATACCATCACATATCTTATTACAGAAACGATCAGGGTGGATGATGAGTTGATTATTCCTGCCGGACTCACCTTTAAAGGGACAGGCAGTGCTTATTTTAATATTTACGGAACATTCAATGTACAGGGTACAGCAGCGGAGCCCGTTGTATTCACTACTCTGCAGGACGATGCCCACGGGAATCCCCGGGATACAGAACTTAATGGTGCCGGATCGATTAGCAAGAATGGGAACAGGCTTTTATTTCGTGACTTGTCGGATGACAACAGTGTAATTGATCATGCCATCTTGAGGTATTCATACGATTATGCCATTTACATGGCAAGTGCATCACCAACCATCACCAATTCTACAATGTACAACACCGATCGCTGCGGACTTTATCTGGTAGGCAGCAGCGCCCCAACCGTCGATGATTGTGTATTTGATGATCTCAGTTACCCTATGATTACTTCACTGATGACCTTCCCGGGCAGTCATAACGGGAACATTCTTAGCGGATCAACTGCAAGGGCCATTTCTATTATTGATAATGAGACGCTTACACAGAACTATACCCTGGAGAAGCGCAGTTTTGCGGGTATTGAGAATATTCCTTATCTGTTTGACCGGTATATCGTCGGTACCAGCGCCGTCTTGACAATAGCACCTGGCGTAATACTAAAATTCATGAACGACGGGTATATGAATATTCGTAACGGCTTGATCGCTGATGGTGGCAGCACACCTGACAGTGCCATAGTTTTTACAGCAGACCGTGACGATTTTTATGGTGGTGACACTTATGGCGACGGTGATGCAAGTCAGCCCGATCGTCAATATTGGTGGGGCCTATATTTCGCACAAGAATCAATTGATGGGTCCTGTCTGCTGGATAATGTGATCATCAAGAATGCTTCGCGCAGATACAGTAATGGTACCAGCGTATACAACAGGGGTGGTGTGACCATGGATAACGCTTCACCCACGATTCGCAACTGCTTGTTTGAGAGTGATTACCGGGCGATCATTGCGCGCAATACCTCTTTACCTGTTATTGAGAACTGTGATTTTGTTGATGTGAACCCGGATTATGGTTATGCAGTTTGGAATGAAACAGGCGTGGTAACCATTACAGCCAAAAATTGCTGGTGGAATGACCCTTCCGGTCCTTATCATCCAACTCTTAATCCCGATGGACTGGGTGAAAGGGTGTCCGATAATGTCGACTTCGACCCATGGATCAGCCAATCTTCCAAGCCGATTTTGGGCGATGTGAGCCTGAACGGGAATGTAATGCCTTACGATGCCTCACTCGTATTACAACATACTGTTGGGAATACAACGTTGGATTCCAGACAATTGGTTGTTGCCGATGTATCGGGTAATGAAGCTGTAACGAGCTTCGATGCATCCCTTATCCTGCAGTATACCATCGGACTGATCACCAGTTTTGATCAACAGGTAAAAAAGACTGCTCCAGTAATGACCGGACTTGAGGTAGATGCTCCTGAAAGGATGGAGGCAGCAATAGGTGAGACATTTGAATTACCGGTATCTATTTCCACTCCGGCAGGAGTGAAATCGCTCGAATTCAGCATCGAACTAGATGGTGATCAGTTAGATTTTAGAAGCCTTAACAGTAGTGAATTACCACCAGAAATTATGGTTGCATACGGATACGTGGAGCAGACCGGTATTTTAAAGATTGCGCTTACTTCAGCTTACGATCTGGCCCTTTATAAAAATGAGTTCACACTAACTCTCATCGCCAACCAACAGGAGGCTGATGCTGGCACTGAGCCCGCTACCATTAGACTTGACCGCTTACTTGCCAATGAGACTGTGATAGAACAAGGTCTTTTCGAAGTACAGGTAGAGACACATACAGGAGTTACAGGTACAGACCTGGTTCCGGGATTATCTGAAGCGAAAATTTTCAGCAGGCAGGGGCGTATTGTAGCCAACCTTAATCTTTCTGAAGCTCAGGAAAAAGTAACTGTATCCGCCTTTGATATAACGGGAAGAATGACCAACAGCATGTCTGTTGATAACCCCGGAGATGGTCAGCATCGCTTCACCTTTAACGCTGAAGCCGATGGAACACGGATGGACTTTAAGGTATATATGATCACTATTGAGGGGGATGACTTTTTCATGACACGGAAAATTATTTTACGATAGACAAATTCATGGCTATGCAACAATTTGTTCACACAAAAAATGTATTTGTCGCAGGCTGTCTGGTTATATTGCTCAGTTTGAGCAGTACATTAGCAGCAC
>Ga0102940_1000315_pt1 | contig 33750 bp, 21 predicted proteins | sample SalPonR2_C_D1_MG_FD_78215 | JGI IMG/M metagenome (GOLD analysis project Ga0102940, IMG submission 78215) | Salt pond soil microbial communities from South San Francisco under conditions of wetland restoration - Salt Pond MetaG R2_C_D1_MG | ecosystem: Environmental > Aquatic > Marine > Intertidal... | reverse complement strand
TTAACGGAAAAAAACTGCGTAAAAAAGGTGAACCCGAGGGATAAAAGCAGGACTACCGGGAAAATACGCCTTAGGTTAGGCATTTGGAAGGATAATACCAGGTTGTGAATGCCGGTAAACATACTGACTTTTGATGCACGTCGGTACTTTAGGGTTTCTTTAAATCGAAGCTGGACCAGCAAGATATTCAACAGCGTTAATCCCGAGGTGAACCAAAACGGAGTAGCTGGATTAAACCAGGAAACCACCGTACTGTCGGCTAATATCCCGCCGATAGTTGGACCCAGAATGAAACCCAGGCCAAAGGCCATGCCCACCAGACCAAAATTACTCGCTCGCGATGCCCCTTCGCTGACATCCGAAATAGACGAAAAGATAATGGCAATATTTCCTCCCGTGAAGCCAGGTAAGGCCCGGCTTACGAACAATAACCAGAGTAACTCCTGCTCAATAGCTACGGCAAATAGCACGTACCCCAGCATAGTGCCAAATAAGGATATCGTCAACATTGGTCTGCGTCCATGGCGATCACTGAGCGCACCGAGAACCGGAGCACCAAAAAATTGCATGAACGGATAAATACCAATCAGCAGGCCGTAGAGAATATTGCGGCGCAGTTCGGGGATAGCCTCGGAGAAAAAACCGGAGGATGATTCAAAGAATAAAGCGGGGATAACGGGAATGATGATTCCAATGCCCAATAGGTCGATGAAGACAGTAATGAATATTGTAAGTAGGCTAGCAGAGCCTTTACCTTCTTTAACTGGCATATACGCTTTATTTAAGCGGCGTAAGCTACTAAAAACCGGTTAGGGTTACATTTTTTTGCGCAAGCTATCTTAAATGCTGACGTAAAAAGGACAGTATAGAAGCTTTCTCAAAGCTTTACTTTTTCACCATCAAAAACATTTTTGAGGTGGCTTCTAGTCTGATCTTTGGGGTAAGCGCTAATCGGGTAGCGATTGCTCTGGAGTACGCATGTGGGCTATCGCTGCTCCGGCATAGATCCTTCCCGGGCTTTGGTCCATTTGCGAACTAATACCGGCCCCAATTCCTGGGCAATTTCCAGGAAGAACATAACCCAACGGGAGGTATCGGTTTTGCTGTTTTGTGCGCCGGGGCGACCACGGCTATGCCGAGACAGACGAACTCCCCACTCGGCCAGTCGGGAAACTAGTACTATTCCGGTTTCGGTTAAAAACCAGTTACGACTCAGAGAACGGGTAATATCCCACCGCTCTTCTTTTAGGAATGTTTGCAGCGCCTGACGCTCACCTTCAATATTTTTTTTGGCGTTTTCTAAATCCTGATAATTGCGGATAGGATGTGAGAGTTTCATAGGAGCAGCTTAATCGTCGGCAATAAGTTTTATAAGAAAACGCAGCGCCGGATGAAAGAATAGTGGGTTGCGTAGTAGGTAGAATATAAGGATGAAAAACAAAGCTGCCCCGGCAGCTGTCAGATGAGCATGATGCGCTTCCCACCCCATATGTTGCAGATATGTACTTAGAGCCAGGCCAGTAAAGATCAGGCCAATGCTAAACAAGAGCAATACGACCATGACCAGCAGAAAGGCACCAAGCACACGACTGGCTTTTCCCGCCAGGTTTAACAGGTGCCAGTCGCGGGTGCGTTTGCTATATTCTAGCAGTAAAGCGGTGTGCTCACCTAGTTTTTCGAGCAGAGCTTTCGTTTTTTGATCCATCCTTATTTCTTAGCTTCCTCGCGGGCCGCTTCAATGATTCTGCGGGCTTTATCCATTCCCTGTGAAAACGATTTGCGCGCTTCTTCGATGGTCTTTTCTGCCTCCGAGGTGGTTTTGGATGCTTCTGCTTTGAGGTCACTTGTAAAATTATCCACTAATTGCTTACCGTGCTCATAAGCGTCAGAAGCTTTTTTCTGGGCATAATGCGCCTGCTCATGAGCATAATGACTCGCTTGTTGACCAAGCTCTTTTCCTTGTTCGGTAGCTTGTCTGCGAAAGGTTCTTCCCCGCTCGGAGTTCAACCAAAAGCCTAATCCGGCTCCAGCAATTGCACCCAGGATGAATGCGTAACGGTCGTTGTTGTTGGTACTCATAATGTTTTCATTTGTTTTGACAAAAGTCTACTTATAGAATAACTTGAACACGGGAATTGTTCGAAAAGAAAAAGGTCGCTCGCCATCGGCGAACGACCCTGTATAAAGCCATGTATGATTTCCCTGATTATTGATTAACGCGGCGGCGTTCCTCTTCGGTAGCGGTACGGCGATTCCGGGCCGGTTTTACTTTATCGTTACCAAAGGCATACGTAAATGTGAGGTTGGCGCGGCGTGATTCCCGCAGATTATTTAGGGTGACATCGATAGTGCCCTGATCAACAAAACCACTCACCTGATTGGTATTGAAAATATCGTTGACGTTTAATTTTAGCTTACCTTTTCCGTTCAGTACGGGCATGGAGAAGCCTAAATCAATCGACCACATCGGATCCAGTTGAAAAATCCCCCACACGACACTGCTCTGGTAGAAGGCTGACATTTCAGCGCGCATTCCCCCGGGTAGCGTGAAGTTATTATTCAGGTTGACCCTGGCCGAAGTTTGTTCGATATTGATCCGTTCATTGCTGAATTCCGAGTCGAAACGATTCATGAATCCAACCAGGTTTACGCGGCTCGACCACCATTGGGTAATACCTATCGGCATACTTACCGCTACACTTAAGTTTTCGAAGTTATCCAGGTTTTCACGGGTTTGAAAGGTGGTGAGTTCTTCGTCGTTTTGCAAGAGTACTTCCTGCATGACATCGGTCGTCTTTGCGTAATTGATGTTTACCATCAGTTTGTTTTGCAAGCTATAGGTGATGCCGGCCGAATTAGTCAGCTGGGGCTGCAGAAAAGGATTCCCTACACCAAAGGTATATTGATCCAGGAAAAAGACGAATGGGTTCAAATCCTGGTACGAGGGACGGTCGATGCGACGGCTGTAGCTATAGCTTAGGTTGTGTTTGTCGCCCACCGGATGGGAAACGGAAAAACTGGGGAATAGATTAAAATAATCGCGTACTACCAGCTCGTCGAGGGTGACCGATAATCCTTCACTGTGTGTTTGCTCCCCCCGCAGGCCCATCTGAATGTTGAATTGTTTCCATTGCGTATTGAAGTTGAGGTAGGCTGCGTAGATGTTTTCCGTATACTCAAAACCATTAGAGCGGCGGGGATCATTAACCCATTGCTCGTCTTCGAAGATGGTGAAGTCAATGGCATTATCGGTAGTGACAAAACTGGTCTTGATCCCCGCTTCCAGTTTGGCGTTTTCGCCGATAGGGCGGGTGTAATCCGTTTTTAGCGCCTGGATAATCACTTCGGTGTTATTGTCGGAGCGCACCAGATTGGGAGCCATGACTTCTGCTTCCTCTCCCTGATTAAAGAAATAGTTAAAGTTGTTCATGTCTTCTTGCGAAGCAAAACGAGAATAATCGGCATCAAAGGTCAGCTCATGGCCTTTTTTGTCCAACTGATGACGTAGGTTGACGTTACCGGTAAAGTTATTCCAGCCATCATCATTGGCTGCGGTAGCGTCGACCAGGTCAAATGGTTCGGGGTTGTCACCGGAGATTTCGGTGGCGTTGTCGCTGCTGGCGTTCCAGCCCCCAAAGCGCCCGTTACCGAGCACACCAATTGTCGTCTTTTCATTAAGGAAGTAATCAAACCCGACCGAGGCCCGGTGGCCACGGCTGTTCTGTATCCGGTTGTTATCTTGTACGAAGGAAACGACACCTGTTTCCGTAGGAATGCGCCGGGTCAGGTCCATATCCTGAAACGATTTATTATAGTAGTAGCTATAATTACCGTACAGGTTGAACGATTTGTCGCGGTAATTTAGCCGCACGGCGGTATTGGCTTTTTCGTAACGTCCGTACCCGGTGCCAGCCGTCAGGTTACCATTTAGGCCCAGGTTTTTGTCCTTTTTCATCTTGATGTTGATAATGCCGGCATTACCCTGTGCATCATACTTGGCCGAAGGGTTGTCAATAATTTCAATACTGGCAATATTAGTGGCCGGAGTCGTCTCCAGCATGCGTACCAGTTCTTCCATCGACATATAGGTGTTTTTCCCGTCGATCATTATTAATACGCCTGATTTGCCTTTGAGGCTGATGTTATTATCCTGGTCGATGATGATTCCGGGGGCTTTCGCCAAAAGCTCCAGCGCATTGTTACCGGCAGCTACCGGACTGCTTTCGACATTGATGATGAGCTTGTTATTTTTCAATTCCATGAAAGGTTTCGTAGCTTCAACCACTACTTCGTCGAGTTGTATGCCCGCTTCCGCAAAACGGAAAGCAGGGACTTCATAGGTACCCCCACGATAGTCGAAGGGCTCAGAATAGAGGGCGTCATACCCTACCGAGCTCACATTGATCAGGTAGCGTCCGGCAGGAATAGCCTCAAAAAGATAGCTGCCATCCTCTTCTGTAATGGTACCCTTGATCAGACTGGAATCGGTCGAGGCCAAAAGCAGCACATTAGCAAAAGCGGCCGGAGTTCCGGTCTCGTCGGCTACCGAACCTTTGATTAGGGATTGCGCCTGCGCTCCGAGATGCAAAAAAATAGTCATACATAGGATCCATACATGTTTCATAAGTCGAATAGTTGGTGATTTCAATGTTTTGGTTGCTTTAATTACGGGTCAGACGGAGCCGGTAGGAGGGCAGTTACAGAAAAAAGCAGTCTTACGACGAGCGAAGTGATTTATTCGATGAACGGTTAGAAAGTAGAGAGGTGAATACTGAAAAACATTTACCAGGACGTCCAAACATAGTCTGTAGGTATCCGTTTTAAAAAAACAAATCAAAACATATATATGAACAGTGCTTCTGCTATTTCCGTACTTTATATGCTTCACAGTAAGCATCAGGATGCTTCCGCAAAATACCGCGAAGCGGCTAACCTGATCGATGACGAAAAGCTCACCAGCTATTTTGAAGAACTGGCCACCTATCACTCCGAACAGGTTAGTTCGTTTCGTAAGGTGCTGGAAGACCTAAGTCCTTCTCCCGTGCCTATGCCGGACAATGAGAGTAAAAAATCATTCCTGACCCTGCACTGGGAAAACGTTGGCGATGCTTTAGAAAAGAAAGAAACACAGCGCCTGCTGGGCTATGCTCACCAAAACGAAGAAAACCTGTCGACGGCATACCGCGAGGGGCTGAAAACACATGGTCTGCCAGAAGGACTGCAGCAAATGCTGCACGACCTGCACAAAAAGCAACTCAAGGCCGTAGCGCAGACAGAGCGTTACGAAACTGTTCAAGACATCCGGCTGGGGAACATTAAAGCCTGAAAAGATGTACGCCGGCTTAATGGGTTTTGGGAAACCAAAACCCATTAAGCCGGGTAAATACTCGCTGGAAGTGGTTGACCAAAGTGGCATCTACTTCGCGAGTAGAATAGCTACGCACCGCAAGTGATTGAAGAAAACTTGTTGGTGGTATGAAAACCATATTCTTAGAACCAAATAACCAAAATATAACTATGATTACGCCTGATGATATTAAATCGTATTATACTTCCGAACACGATCCAGCCCTGACTATTTATATTCCAACCCATCGCGCGGGAGAGCGGGAAAAGGATCATATTATGCTGAAAAATGCACTTAAAGAGGCTGACGGACAGCTTGCCGCCTATGGGCTGAACGATCCGGAACGCGAAGATATGCTGGAGCCCATTCAGGATTTACTGGATGATAATGATTTTTGGAATGATTTAAGCGACACCTTGATGATCTTGGCGAATAGAGAAGGTGGTGATGTCTACCGTCTTCCCATTCAGCAGGATAAACTGGTGTATACCGGCAAGAGGTATCTGCTCCATCCATCCCTTACGGTAGCTACGGGAGACCATCGATTTTTCCTTTTGGCGCTCAGCCAAAACGAAGTCCGTTTCTTTGAAGGCCATCCGTACAGCATCACTCCGATGGACATTAAAGACCTGGTACCCGAAGACAAAAGTGAAGTGCTTGCTGATCTGGCGGATGATGCCCGCTTACAGTATCACTCTGCTTCCGGTGAACAGGAAGGTTCTCCAACCTATCACGGGCAGGGCAGTAAAAAAGACCGGGAAGGCATCAATTTGGAAAAATTCCTGCGAGCCGTGGATAATGGTCTAATGGAAATACTGCACGATGAAAGTGCTCCTTTAGTTATTGCTGCGGTTGATCACCTGATTCCTGTCTACAAAGGCGTTTCCGGCTACTCCAACATCCTGGAAGATCATGTCAGTGGTAATCCGGAAGAAAAAGATCCAGTTCTTTTGCACGAGGAAGCCTGGGAAAAAGTGAAAATGTTTTTTGCCAAAGAGAAAGTAGCTAAAAAAGATACTTTTGATGAATTACTGGCAAACGATCAGGCCTCTTTTTCCACGCCCCATATCGTAAAAGCGGCGGTTGACAACCGCATCGACACCCTGTTTTTAGTACGTAATGAGCATGAATGGGGTAAATATGACCTGGAAAATCGCACCGTAGAAACTGCCGAATCATATTCTGTAGGACAGGATGATCTATTGGATTTTGCAGCCATGCAAACTTTCTTACACGGTGGCGACGTTTATATTGTTGATCGCTCGGAGCTTCCCAGACCAACGGCAAATATGAATGCCTGGTACCGCCACTAATATGACCTGGGGCCGACCAAATGGCACCATTAATCGGAGGTAGATAGTATATACCGATTAATTATGCTATTTTTGAAAGTAAATCCGGTGGCTAGCATCCACCGGTACTTTTTTAGTTTCGCTGATGACAGCTCATGAAAACGGCCCCCTGAGTGTACACTATGCATACTGGTAACGATTAGTTTTGGGTACTCCAAACCTTGTTGAGCCAGCTATAATTACTGCCTTTTGAGCAGAAATTTAATGTTTGATCTGGGCGTTGTCGGGCGACTTAACGAACTATGAGAAGCTTTGTACAGTAGAGCCCAACATAGGATGGTAACATCTATGCTCATCTTTCTTCTATGGATGGGAGCACTTCCGCTTTGGGGCATACCCACAGCCACTTCCTTTCTTTCTTTCCTTTCCGATACCTTGCCGACAACTCATCGTACGGATACGGCTACAGTATCAAGTGGGCCATTTTCCTGTACGGCAATCATGGATGGGAGTGAGGATGGGCTGCATACGCTCTTTGCCTGGCAAGCCGATGATTGCGGTGGATTAGAACAAGACATTTCTCTGGAATCATGGATAGAAACAGACCAAGCCTGGACTGAATTGCCGGGCATTAATCACGAACGGTCGTTGTTTCTGGATATTCCTTTAGGGCTGCACCGCTTTGTCTTGCTCACTTCCGATGCCTGTGGCCAAACGGCTACTGATACGCTATATTTTCAAATTGCTGACCAGATAGCACCACAAATTTCCTGCCGCAATAATCTAACCCTGAATCTGGAAGAAGGGGGGACTGTTTCTTTACGTGCTGCTGATTTTACGGCAAGCTCCGGAGACAACTGCGGGGAAATTAGTCTACGTATTCGCCGTGCCGTTGCCAATTCTTGTGTATCTGATTTACTGGCATTAGGCTATGATAGCAATAATGATGGAATACTTACTGAGGCGGATGGTTTTACCACGATAGACGGTGTATTGTATACGCCCTGGGCCGAGACGATTCCCTTTTTCTGTTGCGATGCCGGCTTTTCGCAGGTAGTGGGCGTACAAGCGGTTGATCAGGCGGGTAATGTGAGCATCTGCTCCCAAACTGTGCGTATAGAAGACCGGCAAGAGCCGGCGTGCCGGGCTCCGCTGGGAGTTCGACTAGGGTGTAATGATGCTCGGCTCCGTGATTTAAAGCAGTTGGGAATGGCGTCACCGTGGCAGAACGACTGCGGAACGATTACTATCGAAGAATTACCCGTGGCAGAAGACCTGGATGATTGTGGTGCCGGTACGCTTACCCGCTCATTTCAGGCGGTGAAAAATGCCGGCACCGCGCAGGAAGAGCGCTCAGAGGTATGCACGCAGACGGTGCAGATTGTCAAAGATCATCATTACTCTATTTGTTTTCCGGCCGATACTACCGTGGGATGCCTGGAGACTGACGCATTGGCCGGAGTAAACCTCGTTAGCGGAGGCTGTGAATTATTTGCGGTTACCCAAAATGACGAGCGCTTTTTTCCAGGCGATGCCGGTGAAGGATGCTATCAGGTACGCCGCACGTTTCAGATAATCAATTGGTGTGAATATACGGGCGCTGGGGCTCCGGTGGTCGTGGGGCGCGACTGGGATGGCTGGAATGGAACCAATCCGGAAGAACCCACCGGGAACGGTAAGGCCGGAGACCGGCCGATTTGCGTCACGGTTACCCGTTTTTTTAATGATGTCTTTCCTGATACCGTATGGTATGACAGCGATACCGATCCCCACAACGATCAGCCGGAGTTTTCTTCTTTTTCTGCTCAGGACGGCTATTACTGGCGGGTAATCAGTGGCAATGCTAACCCTGCTTCTTCCTTTTATTATGCAGGCAATGGCACAAGCTGGGGAAATAATCCACAGGATAGTACTACCGAAGCCGATGGCTATGGCTCCAATGGTTTTTGGCAATATACACAGGTCGTTACCGTGGAAGATAGAACGGCGCCAACGTTACTGCAGGGCTCTCCACAGGATACCTTCCTGGCGGTATCCGGCAGTGATTGTTCGGCTGAAGCGTCTTTTTTATTTGAGCTTAATGACGACTGCCTGCTCAGCTGGAATGACTATACCTTTTCCGTAAGCCTGGATCTCGACAGCGACGGTAATGAAGACGAATCCCCTTATCTCGACCTGGCCCTCTTTCCCGAAATTCTTATTACCGGGCGTTATCCTCTGGGTACTCATCAGCTGGTCATAACCGCTACCGATTTGTGTGGCAACGAAACGGTGCTTAATCATTCCTTCGCCGTGGTAGACCGCCGTGCTCCCCGCCCGGTTTGTATCAATGGGCTGACCGTCGAGTTGGAGCCTGCTCCTCCTGGCGATTCGATTGGCGTAGCCGGTGTGCCCATTTTTGTAGAAAACTTTATAGCCAGCTCAACCTTTGATTGTTCGGGGGACGTGCAGTATTCCATTAATCTGATCGATGAAGAATTTAACCCGGAACAAGATGGACTGGTGTTAACTTGCGCTGATCTCGGTACGGTTGTGGTTGAAATCTATGCCTGGGATAATGCCGGTAACCGGGAGAGCTGTGAGACCTACGTACTGGTTCAGGATCGTCAGGAACCGGTCTGTAACGCCGATAATCTGGGGCATGTAAGTGGATTGGTCACTACCCCTGAATTAGCACCGTTACCCGGGGCGTCAGTTCGGTTGGCGGGGCCATTTGAGCGCACACAATTTACGGATGATACCGGAGAGTATTCCTTCGCTAATTTGCAAAAAGACTATACATATCAGGTCACGCCGGTGTATAATCAAGATCATGTCAATGGCGTATCGACCTACGATATCTATTTAATACAACAGCATATTCTTGGGGTGGAGCCTTTCACGTCTCCTTACCAGTTCATTGCCGCCGACGCTAATCGTTCGGGTACAGTCTCGGTATCTGATATGGTGCAGATTCGAAAGTTGGTGCTTAGTGTTGATGTAACCCTGGCTGATAATACCAGCTGGCGTTTTGTCGATAGCCGTCATAGCTTTGATCAGCCACAAAATGCCCTGATCGATGGTTTTCCTGAGCGGGTTATAGTTCGTAGCCTGCCTGCTGATTCGCTGATTTTCGACTTTACCGCCGTGAAGATAGGTGATGTTAGTGGCAATGCGCTCACGGATATTGCCGATGTGCGCTCATTCTATGCCGAAGGTCCGCTAGGCCTGCTCGTTGATGACATGGCATTGCAGCCCGGTGTTTTATACCCTGTCCCCGTGCGCATTTCAGCAGTGGAAAAACTACAAAGTCTACAGTTTGCTCTTGCGGTAAATCCAGAGTTGGCCCGCCTGCGCAAGGTGCAGGGGGAATTACTTACGGAAAACCAAATGGCCGTTTTTGCGGAAGCACAAACTATAACCACTTCCTGGGTGGCTCCGCCGGGAAAAAATGCGCTGCCCGACACTAGCTTGCTCACCCTTATGCTTGAAGTAGACCGCCCGGTCTATATTTCCGATATACTCTCCCTGTCGCCTCGCTATACAGGCGAGGAGGCTATCGTAAACGGGGAAATGTATATTCCAGAGCTACAATTCAAGGATAATGCCGCCATGCAGGAGCTTATGCAAGCGGCCATTTATCCGAATCCGGTACGTTCCGGTCAGGATGTAGTGCTCACCTTTACGCTGCAAACGTCGTCACAGGTCGACGTACAGATCATTGATGGCCGCGGGCGAACGCTTACGCAAAAGCAGGTATTTCTACCCCAAGGCCGGCATGCCTGGTCTTTACGACAGGAAGATTTTGCCGGAGCTGGATGGTATGCGCTGCGATTGACGACCGCTGAGCATGCGGTCACGCTTCCCCTAATCATGGCAAAGTAGGATAGGGAATAGACGGCAGAATAATGGTGGGGATTATTGTTAATATGACCCCTGCATATTATATTTGCTGAAGACAGTAAGCAGGCTTAAAGGTCGGTTAAACTGTTTGTTTTTTCTCTCTCTCTTTCCGCAAGTACAAATCATCATGCTCTTAGCAGGGTAAGGTCTGATGCGTGAAATTCAATTTGAATCTTTTGCGCCTCCTACACCTATTCGATGCGATTTGTAAAAATTTATTAGATCAATAATCCCATGAACAAAACAGACCTGTCGACAAGGGTATATCCCCGTAATAAAGCATGGACTGGCGGATATCGTACACCTTCCTTTTTTATGGTTACTTATGGTTTTATTCACGTCCTAAAGGATAATGTTCTTAGGGCTTAATTGCTTTATATATACTCGCTAGAAGTGGATGGGCAAGGCCCATTTCGCTCCGGGAGCGGTATAGATCACTTGCCGTAAGGCTGGTGGCATTCGTCGTAAACACTGAATTACTGTATATGAAAAAAATGCACATCTGGCTATTCTACATTCTTCTGTCGGGCGTGGTTGTCGCAGCTCCACAGCGCGGTATCACTCAATCGTGTACGGCTGATGCCGGTACTCTGGCCATTGGTCAACCGAGTTACTGTCCGGAAGAAACCGTTACGGTGACAGTTAGCGGGGATAAGCCTAATTTTGCTACCCAGTTTCTCCTGGCCGACACCTTGAATGTTTTTCTGGAAGTCGCCAATACGACCGGACAGTTTTCAGGGTTGAGTAGTGGTACATACCGTGTGTTCGCCATAAACTTTGACCCCAATAATCAGCCCAGCCAACCCCCGGTCGTCGGGGGAACGATCAGTGATATTCAGGATATTGCCACGGACTGTTTCGATATTGGTACTGCGGTTACCTTTACCGTAGGCGATACTACGGCACCGGTAGCTGTGTGCTCAAGTGACCCCGTAGCGGTATACCTGGACGCTCAGGGTGGATTCGATGTATCGGCCACAGATTTAGATTTTGGTAGCTTTGATAATGGCTGTAGTGATATTGTTGACCGCCGCCTGGATCAGTCGCTATTTGATTGCACGGATATTGGACAGGTACAGGTGGGCCTCATAGTAGAGGATGGCTCGGCGAATAAAGATACGTGCTATACCACTCTCCAGGTACAGGATACTCTGGCACCGGTTGTGCAGTGCGCTCCCCCCGCAACGGTAGCTCTCGATGCCGATGGCGTATACCAACCTAACCTCTTTGCCGTAGATGACGGAACTGTAGATAATTGTGAACTGGGGCAACTCATGCTCTCCCAAACCACCTTCACTTGCCAGGATACGGGCGCACAGGAATTATTCCTGATTGCGGAAGATGGGCAGGGAAATAAAGATTCTTGTCGCTGGACATTTACCCTGATGGATGACACCCCTCCCGAGCCGGTTTGCCAAACCGATATCACCCGCTATCTGAATGCCGATGGTCAGGTTCTTTTGACTGCTACCGATTTGGAAAATGGCAGTAGCGATAATTGTGGTATTAAGTCGCACGATGTCGCCCCATCCTCATTTGACTGTTCTGATATTGGCATCCGGGAAGCCTATTTGGAAGTCACGGATCAATCCGGAAATACTGCAGTATGTACCACGCTGGTTGACATTATTGATAATGCGCCTCCCGTAGCCAGTTGTTTCACCTCGGTTCCGCTCTACCTCGATCAGGCGGGGCAGGGAATACTCTCGGCCGGTATGGTTGACGACGGAAGTAGTGACAATTGCAGCACCAGCCTGACGTTGAGTAAAACCAATTTTACCTGTGCTGATCTGGGGACAGAAAATGTCATTTTAACCGTAGCCGATGGTGTCGGACAGGAAGATCAATGTACCGCCAGTGTGTCAATCCTAGATACTATTCGTCCGCAGGCGTTCTGTACTCCGGTAGCCATTCCTCTGGATGAGAACGGTCAGGCTGCCTTGCCTGCCGGGCAGGTCAATAACGGCAGTAGCGATAATTGTGGAATAGCCAGCCTGAACCTGAGTCAAAGTCAGTTCTCCTGCGCTGATCTTGGTCAGCAAGAGGTGACCCTGACGGTCGAGGATGCTGCCGGCTTGACGGAAACCTGTCGATCGACCGTAACGGTCGTCGACAATCGGGCACCCGAAGCCTTTTGCCAGGATATTACCATCTACCTCAACAATATAGGCTCGGCTGGAATCAGTGCTGCTGATATTGATAACGGAAGTCGCGATAACTGCAGCTTAAATACCCGCGCTATTAGCCGGGGGGTGTTCGGTTGTGCCGACCTGGGCGAGCGTGCGGTTACGCTGACGGCGCGCGACGGAATAGGAAATGAAGATCAGTGTACCGCTACCGTGACCGTCCGCGATACAGTATCACCGGTGGCTCTTTGCCAACCGGTAACGCTTTATTTGGACGAGTTCGGTCAGACGACGCTGCAACCGGAAATGGTTAACAACAATAGCCGCGATAATTGCGGTAGCCTGAGTAACTTACTGCTAAGTGAATATGTATACTTCTGCGATGATATTGGACAAAATGAAGTAACGCTGTTTGTGACGGATGCTTCTGGGAATTCGGGATCCTGTCAGGCACCAGTTACTGTGGTTGATACCATCTCGCCCCAGGCAGTATGCCGGGACGTTACCTTATACTTAAACGATCGCGGAGTAGCCGCCTTATCCCCGGATACCCTGAATAACGGAACCATCGATAATTGCTCAGCACCATTAACTTTTGACGCTGATCAGGATCGATTTACCTGTAGTGACCTTGGTACGCAGCCCGTTATAGTGACCGCTACGGATCCCTATGGAAATGAAGGAGTCTGCATGGCACAGGTAACTATTTTGGATACGCTTTCTCCTGAGCCAGTCTGCCAGGCCGTTACCTTATACCTCGACGATAGGGGTACAGCGACCGTAACCCCCGAAGAGGTCGACAACAGTAGCCGCGATAATTGCGGCTTACCTGCTGCCTTAACCCTCAGTCAATCTCTTTTTGACTGTAATGATGTAGGTACCAGTCCGCTAATTCTTTCCCTGGAAGACCCATCTGGGAATGTCGCTCAATGTACCACTTCGGTTACGGTACAGGATACTATTGCGCCGGAAGCAAAGTGTCGAAACTTTACCCTCGAAGTAGGAATTAACGGTCAGGCCCGTCTAACCCCCGACCTAATCAATGGGGCTTCGCTTGATAATTGTACGAGTCCATTGGAGTTTGCGTTGAATCGCACTGCGTTTAGTTGTGCTGATCTCGGACCAAATACGGTTGTTCTGACCGCTACGGATGCTGCGCAAAATAGTGATACCTGCCAGGCAACAGTCACGGTGATTGACTCCAAGCTACCGGAAGTACGTACGGAAGATATTACGGTTTACCTCACCCAGGATGGGACGGTAACTATCAGCCCGGAAGATGTAGAAAACGGGAGTACCGATAACTGTTCCATTGTCGATGCTCAACTCGACCGCCAAACATTTAGCTGTGTTGATGTAGGGCCGAACCTAATCAGCCTCACGCTGACTGACGTAGACGGAAATATGTCTACCGCAACGGCCGTGGTGACGGTAGTGGATACGATCGCTCCTCTTTTGCAGTGCCCTGCACCTCTGACCGTACGCACATCTGAAGATGGAAGTGGCAACTGCCTGTACCTGATCAATGATAGCAGCCTTGATCCGTTAACTGTTTCTGACAACTGTTCGCTAGAGCGGTTGCAGCACGATTATGCCCTGGCTCCTTCGGATAGTACGTTGCAGGGCTCTTCATTTAGCACCGGTACGCAAAATATCACCTGGACACTTACTGATGTGAATGGACAGACGAATACCTGTACCGTTTCGATTACGGTACAAGACGATGAAGCTCCGATTGCTAATTGCCGGGATACAGTACTGGTACAACTTTCCGAAACGGGTCAACTGACGCTTGATTCAGCCCGTATCGATTTAGGGAGCACCGACAATTGTGCGATTGCATCATACGAATTGAGCCGTACCGAGTTTAGTTGTTCTGATGTGGGTTATCGTCTGGTTGCGGTAAAAATGTCGGATGCGGCGGGTAACCTGTCTCAGTGTACCGTAGTAGTGGGAATCACTGCTTCCGAGGCTTGCCCAGAACCGGTGCTTTCCAATGCTGAAGTTCCTGGCTTGCCGGAGATCAGTGACCCCTGCTCCTGCCGTGGAGATGGCTCTTTTGACGAAACTGTCGTTATCGGGCCCACCACTTCCGGGCAGGACTGGACGGTCAAGTCGACCAATCTGCTCAACCCGGCCACCCTCATGCCTTACGCAGTGGGAACAAGCTTTACCGAAATCGATCAGGGTGGCGGTAGTAGTGTGTATATTTTGCAGGGCGTGCACCGCAGTGGCGAAGGCTATATCGTGGTTGCAGAAAGTGCCCTGTTTGCCAGGGATTTATCGATTAGCAATGTCTGTTACTATCCGGAGCCAGAAATCATTGGCCTTGACGGTCCGGTTTGTTTATTTACCAACCCCATCACTCTGGAAGGAACCGGTGGCGACGGGGTGTCGGGCGTCGGTAGTTTTACCATTAATGGACAGCCGGCTACCGTGTTCGACCCTGGCGCCCTGGGGGTCGGCACCCATACCGTTAGCTACACCTTCGATGCCGGTAATCCCGCCTCCGCCAATCAGCCTAATGACGTAGGTTGTGCCGTAACGGTAACAAAAACAGTAGATGTCATTGCAACGCCCGCAAATCTTGCCTGTAACGACCTGGTTACCGTGACGGTAAACGCAGGGTGCGAGATTTTAATTCGACCTGAAATGGTGCTTAGTGGAAATTACCTGTGCTACGATGACTATGCTATATTTATTTCCTATCGTGGAGAGTCCGTGCCCAATCCGGTACCGGCAGAATATGCCGGGTTGTTGCTGAATACCCTCGTTCAGCATAAGCCGAGTGGCCGTGTGTGTTTTGGCGATATTCGTCTGCGCGATGTACAGGGGCCACAAATTGATTCCTGCGCCTCGGATATCCGCGACCGCTTTGTTTGTACCGATTTAAGTCAAATCCTCGATAATCCAGAGACCATTGACCCGGAGAGTCCGTACTACACCGGACGCCCCGCTGTAGAAGACAACTGCTCGGGTACAACGCTAACTTTTCAGGATCAATTGATCAATCTGGGCGAGTGCACCGATAACCAGGAAACGGCCTATATTCGTCGTCGCTTTTTTGCGGAAGATAAGTTTGGCAACTTAAGTACCTGCGACCAGCTCATATATTTTGCGCGCCCGCAAACGATTTCCTTCCCATTGGATACGTTGATCAAAGAAGACTGTGCGGCCGATCCCCTGCCCCTGAATGCCCAGGGTAATATTGCCCCCTCTGTTTCAGGTTGGCCTTATTTTGTTAATGGCTTTGGCGAAAATGTGCTGATTGACGGCCGCAACAATAGCTGTGGTTATTCGGTCCTTTACGAAGACACCCGGGTTGATCAGTGTGCTGCGCAATACATCATTCTACGCGAGTGGCTTATTTTTGATGCTTGTACCAATCAGACCGTATCTACCGTTACCCAACGCATTGACGTGGGTGACTACGATGCCCCGGTTGTCTCTTGCCCGGCTGTCGATCTCAATTTTGATGGCCTGATTGATGATATCCCGGTATATTCTACCCGATCGTTCGATTGTGTTGCCAGCCTCACTATTCCGCAACCGGAAGTAGAAGAGTGTTCTGACTATAGTGTCAGTACCCAGATTTTTTCCTGGGTGCCCGAAACTAATTTTGGGTTTCCCACGGGGGATACTCTGTTCCAGCGGTTAGATGGGGTGAGTATTTCCAATGGGGTAGCGTCCAACGTGCCGGTCGGCGAACACTATTTCATTTATACCGTGCGCGATGTCTGCGGAAATACGACCATGGATACCTGTGCTTTCCGCGTGGAAGATCAGGTGTCGCCAACGGTGTTTTGTGATGATGATCTGATCGTGTCAATTGGTAGTTCGGGCGAGGGGTTTGTCTTGCCGGCCGATATCGATGAAGGGAGCCGGGATAATTGTGACGACCAGGATTTGGACTTCGCTTTACGCCGTCTGATACCGGCCGAATGCCATCCTGATACCGTCAGTACATATACTGATTGGAGGGAGCGTATTAACGTAAATTGTTGTGATGTGGGCCGCCTGGTAACGGTGGAGATGCGTGTACGGGACCAAAGCGGAAACACGAATATCTGCGTTAGCCGTTTACGGGTTGAAGATAAAGTGCGTCCACAATGTATTGCGCCCATTGATCTGCGTGTAGATTGTAATGACTTACCGGGCGAATTCGATCCGACAGACCTGACCAGCCTACAGCGCCGTTTCGGGGTGCCGGATGCCACCGATAATTGTCAGGAATCCGCATCCTGGCAAGAACTGTCTCCTACGGTTAACCTCGATGAATGTGGATTTGGCACTATTGTCCGCCAATTTAGCGTAAGCGATGGGTTCGGCAATGTATCCTCCGGAACATGTGAACAGGTAATTACCGTGGAAGAAGTACACCATTACCGCATGCGGTTTCCCGCCGATACCGTCACCAACTGTATTGAGCCTGAGGTTGCCGGCGTCGTATTCGAAGAGATCGCCTGTGATCTTCTGGCCGTAAACGTGGAGAGCGATACCTTCTCGGCCGCTTTTGCGGGCTGCTTTACCGTACACCGTACCTATCAGGTGATTAACTGGTGTGAATACGACGGCTCCTCCGAGCCAGTCGTACTATCGCGCAATGCGGATTGTGACGATACGCCCGGCGACGAAGCGCTGTGGGTGTTGGTCGAGCCAGACGGTACCGTGTTTCTCGATCGCGACGATGATCCAGAAAATGCAGTGCCGGCAGCCGGGGAGAAACAACCTTCTTGTGATGGGCTGACTAATCCGGCTGGTTACTGGATTAGTAATAATCAACAGGCAGGATATACATCGCGGGGCTTCTGGTCGTATACACAACATATTAGTGTGAACGATGATACTGCTCCCGTACTGACGGTTTCTCCCGTGGAGCCGTTCTGCTCTACGGACAAAACAGCTTGCTCTGGGGCGGTAGCTATTTCGTTTCAGGTCGACGAGGGATGTTCTACGCCGGAAGATCTTTCCATACAGGTACAATTGGATGCAGGAGATGACGGTACCGTGGAGGAAACCCTGGATGCGGAACGAATTACGGGAACCTATCCTGCTTTTACTATTAGCGGGGATTATCCGATTGGGCGTCACGCTATGCAGCTCTCCGTATCGGATGGTTGTGGTAATACCAGCACCGAACGCATTCCATTTGTCGTTAATGATTGCCAGGCTCCGGCGCCGATTTGTATTAATGGGTTATCCGTAGAGCTTGGTGCGCTCTCCGGCGACGAAGACGTGGATGGTGACGGTATCCTGGATTTAGCTTCCGCAAAAGTAGCGGCTTCCAGCCTGGTTGCCAGTGATATTGAGGATTGCTCGGGGCCGGTAGTCTATTCGGTGAATCGTCAGGGTACAGAAGCCCAACTGTCGCAGGATAGCATTCTGCTCACTTGTGTAGATGAAGGGACGGTCCTGGTTGAACTGCACGCCTGGGATAATGCCGGTAACCACGATTTCTGTGCAACCTACATTGAAGTACAAAATAACGGCGATGTCTGTACGGATATTCCAGAAGGGGAAATCATGGGGCAGGTGAGTACCGAAACGGGAATGACTCTTCCCGATGTTACCGTACGCCTGAGTGGAGCAGCCAGCCGATCGGTACTGACCGATGTGCGGGGGCGTTACCGCTTCACAGAGCTGGAAGAAGATGGTGATTATTCAGTTATCCCACTCTTCGAAGGTGATCCAGTTAATGGGATTACGACCTTTGACCTCATCCTGATCCGTCGTCATATTCTGGGCATGGGGGGACTGGATACGCCCTATAAATTGATCGCCGCCGATGTCAACAACTCGGGAACCATCACCGTACTCGATATGATTCAACTGCAGCGGATGATCCTGGGATATACGGCAACCTTTACCGATAATCGCAGCTGGCGTTTTGTCGATGCGTCCTATGCATTCCCTACTCCGACGAATCCATGGTCGGATGGTTTCCCGGAGGTCCGCAATATTAATAATCTGGAGGCACAGTTGTCCGGTGCCGATTTTGTCGCGGTAAAAATTGGTGACGTCAACCACACGGTGAATCCTCCGGGAGCCCAGGCAGGGACTATTCGCTCGGAGGTATCCGACGTATTTTTTGCGGTCGAAGATCAACAGCTTATGATAGGTGAACCGACGGAGGTGTCCTTCTTTTTGCCGGAAGGCGAATACCTGGAAGGCTATCAGTTCACCTTGCAATATGATCCCAGGGTAGTACAGGTGGATGAGGTGGTACACGGCCTGTCGGGGCCGGAGCAATTCGGGTATTTCCCCGGCGAAGGTATCCTAACTACGCATTGGTTCCGCACGGGAAAAGAAGAGCGAGGGCAACGCCATTTGTTTACCCTTCGCTTGCGCTCGGAAAAAGAGCAGCACGTGTCGGAAGCTATTCGGCTGACCTCGCGCATTACTCCGGCCGAAGCTTATCGGGCGGATGGTGACATCCTGCAACCGGTACTTTCCTTCCAGGAAGTCGAACGGCCGGCCGATGGGTTTAAGCTCTATCCGAATATTCCCAATCCATTTAAAGAAGAAACCACGATTCGGGTATACGTGCCGGCGGCCGTACCCGGCACCCTAATTATCTACGACGCCAACGGCCGGGTGGTCAGGCAAGTAGAACAAGAGTTCATCGCCGGTATGAATAACGTGCGCCTGAGTCGATCAGGGCTGCCGGCGGGTTTACTGTATTATCGCTTCGAGTGTGCAGAGTGGCAGGATACGCGGAAGATGATTCTGCTGAAGTAGGCTATTCACCGGTCGGGCCGCTCTCAGCAGCCCGACCGGTACTGGCCTAGAGCTCCTCATCGTCATCCAGGTCATTAAGGTCAGCCTGGCTCAGGTATACGATGACGAATCCACCGAGTACCATGAGCAGTTTAACAATAAACCCAAACAGGCCACCCAGAGCATCAATCCAGGCCAGGAGGGCCAATTGGATGCCGACCATGCTCAGGGCTAATGCCAAAAAGCCCGTAATAATCAATAAAAATCCCAGGGTAGTCCAGAGTGCCTTATTCTTGCGCATATATTGTTGATTTATGGGGAAAACGGTTGCAAGATATGGATTGTTGCAGGAAGAAAGAACCCGTGATCTGCCTGATCAGACCAGGGGCATGAAATACATACTCGTACATAACTCAGGATAGGGTTTGCATATCCCGTAGCCCATGGGGTAAGGAGTTGTCCGGTGAGATTTTTTGCCAAAAAGATGCTTTAAAATCCGTGGATCACTGCTGCTTTTTTAGTATACTATACCGCTGGTAAAGTACCATTACCCAAAGCCGTTCGTTACCGGCATATCGGAAAGTCCGACAACGGGGAACGATTTGACCTAAGTCCTAATATGATAAAACTGATTGAATGTCCCCGCGATGCTATGCAGGGGATAAAGGAATTTATTCCGACGGAGACTAAAGCGGCCTACATTAACCAACTATTGCGTGTAGGCTTCGATACGATTGATTTTGGCAGTTTTGTCTCGCCAAAGGCCATTCCTCAAATGCGGGATACGGCGGAGGTGCTGTCGTTGCTCAATCTAGACAGTACCGAGACCAAACTACTCGCGATCGTTGCTAACCGCCGGGGTGCGAATGATGCTGCCCAATTTCCAGAAATTGATTATCTGGGGTATCCTTTTTCTATCTCCGAGACATTTCAACTGCGGAATACCAATGCCACTATTGAAGAAAGCCTGGAGCGGGTAGCCCAAATCCAGGATATTTGTGGACGGGCTAACAAAGAGATGGTTGTATATATTTCGATGGGGTTTGGTAACCCTTATGGCGATCCGTGGAATGTGGGAATTGTCCAGAAATGGGTGGACCGGTTGCGCGCAATGGATATTGGGATCTTTCAGCTTTCGGATACCATAGGCGTAGCGAATCCCGATAACATCGCTTATCTCTTCAGTAATTTAATAAAGGCCTATTCCGATATTGAGATTGGTGCGCATTTCCATACGGTTCCGCATAAATGGAAGGAAAAGGTAGCTACGGCCTACACAAATGGCTGCCGTCGCTTCGACGGGGCCATTCAGGGGTATGGCGGCTGCCCTATGGCCAAGGATGATCTCACCGGCAATATGCCGACGGAGAATATGGTCTACTTCTTTGAAGATGAGGGCGCCACTACCGGCGTTAACTTACCTCTTTTTGCGGAAGCTATGGCCAAAGCCAACGATGTATTCCCGCATTGAAAGCGCGTTTCTAGTTAGCCCAGGGTATCCATAGCTCATCCATGATTCTTGGACTGTCTTCCTGTGCGCCCCCGTACGTAAAACTGGCGGCTTTCGGCGCTAGTGGCCGCAGCCCGCCTTCGCCCGCACTATCCCAGGTGGTCAGGTAAAATTGTATGCCATCCAGCGTGGTCGGGTGGCCCAGCGTGGCCGCCGGAATGCGGAAGGTGATCGTGCCTTTTCCCGGTTGGGTAGTGATCTCGGGCTTGGTCGTCAGGGCGGTGCCGGGGTGGGTAGCAGATGCTTCCCGTGCGGTGTGTACCTGCGTCGTCCAACCGTTGGCCTGTATGTGAACATCCCATGTGGCACCGTCGGGCATGATGGCATTCCGCTGGGGTAGGGTAGTGGCACCCTTCTGGCCAGGAAGATCAATAAATAACGACAAATGTAGGTGGTCAAAACCGTTGGGCGGGTTCCACACCGTACTTAACGGCTCTGTCATCTCGGCGGTGACCTCAAGGTTGTGCCCACGAGTGTGGATGGTTAGGCCGCTCAGGTCGTTGGGGCGGGCAAAGGAGGGGTGAGTTGGGTAGCGGTAGCTACCGGTGAGGCCAAGATCGTCACCTTGCGGATCGCGCACCTGGGTTAACAGCCTACGGGGTAAGTGCACATCGAATGCTGTGCCCTGGCTCAGGTAAGGACGCCCGCCGTACCAGTCTAATCGCTGTATCAGGTGCTGACCGTTACTCAGGTTGGCCAGGAGTACCCTGGCTGTACACTCGTTGTCTGCGCAGGATATTGGTACGGTTTGGTCACCCCGCCCGTCAATGATCAGCACACTGCTATCGGCGCCCGTAGCGGATAGCGGGAGGGCAAGTTGCCTGGCGGTGATGGAATCGGGCATGGCTACCGCGGGCACTTCCGGTGCTGCCGGCTCTGCAGCTTGCTGTTTTGGCTGTAGCCGAAAAGCGAATCCACCTTTTGCCGACAGGCGCATCCAATCGATTTGTCCACCGCGCACGGTAAGCTCCTGGCTACCGTTAAGCTGGTAAACGGCCTCAGCAGTATTGGCTCTAGTAGTTGTTGTCAGGGGAAGGTCCGAGACCAGCAACGGATAATCACGGGTGTTAAGGGCTATGTACAGGGTGTCGTCCGGTGCGTTGAGCCGGTAGAGAAAGAGGCCCGGCAACTGGCTGCCGTCGGCCAGCACGGTGAGAGTGCCGCGCCGGGTGGGCGTCTGGTTTTTGCGAAAGCGTATCAATTCGCGAATAAACTGGAAGTCTTCCGATTCGATGTCGAAGGCGGTAAACATATTTGGACGCGTCTCAACCTGGCCCTGTTCGGTGCCCTGATAGAGTACGGGGACGCCGGGAATACTCATGATGAAAAACAGCGCCTGCCGGGTAGCTTCCTCGCTAGCCTGCGTGCGAAAGCGCGGCATATCGTGATTGTCGATAAAGTTGAGCCGTTGCGTAGGGGAGGGGAAGTACGATTGTTGGGCCTGTAGTCGGTAGGTCAACTCCTGGGTGGGCCGTGCTCCGGCAAATACCCGGGTGATAGTCTGGTGCAGGGGGAAGTTGAGAATACCGTCCATCTCCGGAGCTTGCCGGGTGCCCAGGTAGCGTGCTGCTTCCTGCTCGTCCGTATCGGAAAAGGGTGGTGCGTTGACCCAGGTTTCGCCAAAGGTATAGAAGTCAGGTTTGCCCAGTTGGGCCGCATAAGGTTCAATGCCTGGGAGATCGTTCTGGCCCTCGTACAGGAAAGCGCGCCAAAAAGGATGCTCCACGTAGAGGGGCGTATCGAACCGCAAGCCGTCGACGCCTACCTCCCGGATCCAAAACTGGAAAGAGCGCAGCAGGGCCTCCCGTACGGCGGGATTTCCCGTGTTGAGGTCGTCGAGATCGGCCATTTGGTAGGTGTACTTTTGCTGCTGATCCTGAAAGTCGGTTACGCTGGGGGTCCAGTGGTAAATACTGTCGTGCCGGTGGTCGGAGTTGCGGGGATCATTGCGGTCGAAAGGAGGCTGTAGCGGAGCGCCGGCGTAGCGGGCGATATCTTGTGGCCGGTTCGGGTCGTATTGCTGTTGGTAGCTAAAAAAATCAGCTGTGTGGTTGACGACCACGTCCTGGATCAGGTACATATCATTACGGTGCAGATCGTCGGCCAGTTGTTGGTACTCGGACATGGTACCGTAGTGCGGATCGGTTTCCATGAAGTGGCTGGCCCAGTAGCCATGGTAACCCGTAAAGGAGGTGTCGGGATTCCACCATTGGTTGCGCACCGGGGGAGTGAGCCATACGGCAGTGACGCCCAACTCCTGCAGGTAGGGGATCTGTTGGCGGATGCCGGCAAAGTCGCCTCCGTGAAAGGTAACTGCGCGTGCGGGGTCGTACTCTCCGCTACCCTGATCATTATTCGTGGAGTCCCCATCGGCAAAGCGGTCGGTGAGTAGGAAATAGAAGATCTGGTCTTGCCAGGGGATTTCCTGCCTGGAGTTTGATGTACAAGAAGTCGCCAGGATGAAAATTAGAAAAAATAAGGCGTTACGGAGTACGATTAGCAAGTAATTCTCCAGGATAAGTAGCCCCGCAGAAAAATTTTGGACAAATAGATTGACGATTGGCATAAATCTGTATTTTACCTAAGGGCATGAGGTGTAAAATAAAAAATGATGAAACGAAAAAGTACGGTTTTGTGGGTTTATTTTTTTGAGTTACTTGTCAGTCTTGGTGCGATAGGGGTGGTAAAGAAGCAGAACCCCGATTATCAGCAATCTACCTCCATCGCTTATGATATGCCAACAGGAAATTCCACATTAGATTCATTGGTTCTGGTCGACTTGTTCCATGCCACCGATGGCCCCAATTGGTACATGACGTGGGATTTACATAGCCCCCTAGATACCTGGTATGGGGTATCGGTCAATCAGGATGGGCACGTTATTATGCTGGATCTGAGTTTCAATAATTTGACGGGAACGATTCCGGTCAACATAGGTGATTTGGAAGCATTGCAACTGCTTAATTTGGGGCTCAATAATTTGTCGGGTACCATTCCGGCTTCCCTGGGTGACCTGAGTAATCTCGTTGAATTATTGCTGTTAAGCAATGATTTGCAGGGTACCATTCCTGAGGAGCTGGGAGCGTTGAGTAATTTACGGTTGCTGCGTATGGCGAACAATCAATTGGAAGGCATTATCCCAGAGTCCCTGGGCAACTTGACCAACCTGGATGGATTGTATATGGGCGGTAATTATCTGACGGGTACCATACCGGATACCTTGCGAAACTTACAAGAGTTGAGCCATTTAGACCTGGGGTCAAATTTTCTTTCCGGGGGATTAGCTGCCTGGTGGGGAGAACTGACTGATTTAGTTACGTTGAACCTCAATAACAACGCTCTGATGGGAAATATACCGCCAGAAATGAGCTATTTGACCCAACTGCAATTTTTGTCGCTGAGTGGTAATAGTTTGTCCGGTTTTATCCCTGCCGAATTGGAGCAACTCGATCAATTAATCCGGCTAGATCTGGCCTTTAACGAACTGAACGGTACTATTCCGGAGGAATTGGGAAGCCTGCAGGCACTGCAGTTTCTTGATCTTGATAACAATAATCTGGAAGGAGAGGTGCCTGATTCGCTGACGTCGCTATCTATGCTGATTGGACTGTATTTGCACAACAATCAATTAACCTCGGTACCAGATTTTTCCGGTTTGACCCCGGAGGAATTCAGTCTGTTCGGTAATCGCTTAACCTTTGCTGATATCCTACCCAATATCGGATTGGCCAGTACCGGTTATTTTGCCTACAGCCCTCAATCGTCTCTTTCCCTGGATACCATCTTCGATCCGAATACGGCAAGTACCGTGACGTTTGCGTTGGGAGTTGATCCGGGCATAACGACTAATATATATGCCTGGCACCAAAATGGTGTGCAGGATAGTTTGATCAACGGTATCCCGGAACGCACATTTCCAACGGTAAGTCCATCCGACTATGGTAGTTACGAGGTGGAAGTGACCAATCCCAATGCTCCCGAGCTAACCATCCTGATCAGGGATATCCGGATTGGGGATGATTTTGTTGGACTTATTTGTGATCAGGCTGTCGTCATTCCCGGCGATGGAACCTATCAGGCCAGCGGTCCGTCTGCCGGGGGCGGTTGTTATAACTGTGCCAGAGCTACCAATAGTAACTGGTATACATTTACCCCAACAACCGATGGCTTGCTAACTATTGCCTCCTGCAACGGAGGAGCCGATACTCGGGTGTTTCTGTATGAAGGCACTTGTGAAACCCTGAATGAGATCGCACAAAATGATGATGCCTGTGCCATGGGGCCGGATAAACCCCTTTACGCATCCCGGATTGAGGATGCTTTTGTAGAAGGTGGGAAAACATATTTTCTGGAATGGGATGACCGTTGGGACCATACCGGTTTTGAGTTCACCTACAGTCTTGTACCGCTACCGACAACTTCTCCCTGTCGCTTATCGGATTCTCTGGCTTTGGTCGCTTTTTACCAGAGCACCAATGGTCCTGTATGGGAAAATCCCTGGGATTTGTCTAAACCTCTGGAGGCCTGGCAAGGGGTGGAAACTAATGCGAATGGATGTGTGTCAGGGCTGTCAGTCTACTTCGAAAGAGGATCGGGAACCTTACCCCCTGAACTGGGTGATTTAAGTGAACTAGTCACCCTCGAGCTCACCGGCAATCGGATCGGAAGCCGGATCGGCGGATCCATCCCTCCCGAGCTGGGAAGCCTTGATAATCTGGAGACCCTTATTTTATCAGCCAACCAACTGACCGGTACTATTCCGAATGAATTAGGTGCCCTGACCAACCTCAGGGAACTCAATCTGAGAAGAAACGAACTTTCTGGGTCCATTCCACCTGCACTCGGTGAACTAGCTAATTTGAGCGACCTTTCGTTGGGATTCAACAATCTGTCGGGAGCTATTCCGCCAGAATTGACGAAATTGAACGAGCTGGTTCATTTTGAACTGAGGGCGAACGCATTGACCGGATCTATACCTTCGGCGCTAGGCGATTTACCTAACCTGGTTTGTCTGGATTTTCACGCAAATCAGCTTACCGGATGCATCCCCGCGTCGCTTGTCCAGCTCTGTGGAAACGATGTAGATCTAAGTGACAATCCCGGTCTGCCGAATAACGGTGATTTTGAGGCTTATTGTACCATGGGTGCGGGTAGCTGTGATCCTTTTTGTACAGATTTGCTCACCCCGACACCAGGTACTGTCGATGTTGATCCGGGTACGATGCTGGTTTGGTCAGAGGTACCCAATGCAGACGGATATCTGCTTGATATAGGTGTTTCGCCTGGTGGAAGTGAAATCGTAAGTAACATTGATGTAGGACAGGATACATTTTATTCACCGCCGTTATTGCCGAATAGCTCTGTCATTTATGTTAAAATTAAACCCTATGAGGGCGTGGTCATCAATTCCTTGTGCAATTCAACAACCTTTACTACGGTTGTGGACATTTCTTGTCAGGCGACTTGGCTGCGGGTAGATGGTGATCCTATAACCGTTGTCGATCACCGCACTACTCAGTCAATTTCGTCAGCAGGAACGGTAGCTGTGGGAACGTCAGTTACGTTTCAGGCTGGGCAATCTATTACATTAGAGCCTGGCTTCGTCGCTGAGCCGGGAAGTACCTTTCGGGCATTTATTGGCGACTGTACGGTACTATCGGGTACGGCCTCGAAAGGAGAGGTCCCTGATGCTGGACTGTCGGAGGTGATTAGTGTGCCATCCAGCAAGGAAGATGATTTGGACCTAACGGTCTTTCCCAATCCTTTTCAGGAGGTGTTCACCATGGGGTACACTTTGCAGCAGGCCACAAACGTGCACATTGAATTGTTTAGCACGGAGGGGCGCTTGCTACAGACTATTGCTGCTGGTCAGGAACAAGCGGCCGGGAGTTATTCTTTGCAGATAAATCATGGTGGACTAAAACCTGGCCTGTATGTTCTTGTCATCCGCACCAATGAGGCCTCCTTCAGCCGACGATTAGTGAAAACGCTATAGAGCGGCAGATTAAATAAAAAGACCGCACGAGCGTACACTCGTGCAGTCTTTTTTTCTTAAAACGGTATCAAGGCTGATCTTACATCATGCCCGGCATACCACCGCCTGGCATTCCGCCGCCGCCTGGCATACCACCACCGTCATTATCGTCTGGTGCATCGTTGATCACGCATTCGGTTGTGAGAACCATACCGGCAATAGAAGCGGCATTTTCCACGGCAATACGCGTCACCTTGGTAGGATCGATCACACCGGCTTTTTTCAGGTCTTCGAATACTCCGGTGCGGGCATTATAGCCAAAGCTACCTTCACCAGCTAATACTTTTTGCAGAATGACGGACCCTTCGGCACCGGCATTATCGGCAATAGTACGCAGCGGTGCTTCCAGAGCTTTGCGCAAAATCTGAATACCGATGGTCTGGTCTTCATTTTCACCTTGCAGGTCGTCGAGGGCACTGATGGCACGAACTAACGCTACACCACCACCAGCTACGATACCTTCTTCTACGGCAGCGCGGGTAGCGTGCAGGGCATCATCAACGCGGTCTTTCTTCTCTTTCATTTCCACTTCCGTAGCGGCACCAACGTACAGGACAGCCACACCACCTGACAATTTGGCGAGACGCTCTTGCAGTTTCTCGCGATCGTAGTCAGAAGTTGTGCTTTCGATCTGCTGTTTGATTTGGTTGATGCGGGCTTCGATGTGGTCATCGGCACCACTGCCATTTACGATGGTTGTATTGTCTTTGTCCACCGTGATTTTCTCGGCGGAGCCAAGGTGTTCCATCGTAGCATTTTCCAGTTTGTAGCCTTTTTCTTCGCTGATGACCGTACCTCCGGTGAGGATGGCAATATCTTCCAGCATAGCTTTGCGGCGGTCACCAAAGCCTGGAGCTTTAACGGCAACCACTTTCAACTGAGCACGCAGGCGGTTAACCACCAATACGCCCAGGGCCTGACTTTCGATATCTTCGGCAATGATCAGCAGCGGACGTCCGGCACCCATTGCTTTTTCCAGGATGGGGACAATGTCCTGCATATTGGAGATCTTCTTATCATGGATAAGAATCAGTGGGTTTTCGTATTCCGTTACCATATTTTCGGTATCGGTTACGAAATAAGGAGAAAGGTAGCCACGGTCAAACTGCATACCCAGGACCTCCTCAACGTGCGTTTCGGTACCTTTGGCTTCTTCAACCGTAATCACGCCATCTTTAGAGACGCGCTTCATGGCATCGGCAATCAGTGTGCCGATCTCCTCGTCGTTATTGGCGGAAATAGAACCGACCTGCTTTACTTTTTCAAAGTCGTCACCGACTACTTCGGAGTTTTCTTCCAGGTTGGCGATTACTTTTTTCACGGCCTGCTCAATACCGCGCTTGAGGTCCATCGGGTTAGCACCGGCCGTAACGTTTTTCAGCCCGGCATTGATCATTGCCTGAGCAAGTACGGTCGCGGTAGTAGTACCGTCACCAGCGATGTCAGCGGTTTTAGAGGCGACCTCTTTAACCATCTGGGCACCCATGTTCTCTACTCTATTTTCCAGTTCGATTTCTTTGGCTACGGTTACACCGTCTTTGGTTATTTGTGGGGCACCGAAGCTCTTCTCAATGACGACGTTGCGTCCTTTGGGACCCAACGTAACTTTTACTGCGTTAGCGAGCGCATCTACTCCGGCGCGTAGCTTTTCGCGAGCATCTCTGTCGAAGCTAATTTCTTTAGCCATGTTAGCTTTTATTTTTGATTTGATGAATTTGTTTGGTTGCGCAAGGGGCGCATGTCCTTAGTCGAGTACGACCAGAATGTCGTCCTCCCGCATGATCAGGTAATCATTGCCTTTGTAGTTGAGCTCTTGCCCGGCGTACTTACCGTACAGGACAATATCGCCTTCCTTAACAGTCATTTGATTACCATCTTTGCCAGGACCTACGGCGACTATTTCACCGCGCTGTGGTTTTTCTTTGGCCGTGTCAGGAATAATAATACCGCCTTCCGTTTTTTCTTCGGCAGGGGCCGGCTTCACCACCACTCTGTCGTTGATTGGCTTCATAGGTAGCTTGTTTTTATTAGTTGAGGGTTTGATAATTAAATTTCTATTCATCCATCTATATAGCACAGGTCGTGCCAAGTGGGAATTTATGCCATTTTTGCAGGTAGCCCGGGTGAAAAGCGGAGAAGCTAGGAGGAAGACTCGAAAAAATGGCACCTGTATTGTCATTTTGACAATACGGCAGGCCATAAAACAAAAAACCCCACCGCATTTGTCATGCGGTGGGGTTTTAGAGTCCGGGAAAGAGATTTACTCGGACATTAACGGAGCATCCGTTACGCCAGTCGGGTCGCCAGACATCAGCGTAGCGATAATGCAGAGGATGAAGAGTGCTGCTGCCAGGTACCAGGTTGCTTTTTCAATAAAGTCAGCTGACTTGGCCGCACCAAACATCTGATTGGCTTGAGAACCTCCGAACGTGCTATCTACTCCACCGCCCTTCGGGTTCTGAATCAGCACGGCACCCATCAGTAGAACACTTACCAGGGCGATCAATATCGTCATGAAGGTCATATCATCAATTTTTTGAGATTCGAAATTTTCTCCGCAAAGTAAGGGCTTTTTTGTGGGAATTTCAAACTTAATCGTTCGTAAACCTGAATGGCTTTTGTGTACTGCATTTGGGCTGTCAGCAATTCGGCTAATGTCTCGGAAGCTAACTCCTGGTTTTCCCGAACGGATTGGGCAATGACTTGCTCGATTAGGACATCAACCGGAGCGTTCTTTGTCTTTTTACTGGATTTATTGTCTTCGTGTTTTTTAGCTTCCATTAATTCGCTCAGCTTGAGCTTGACGTGGCTGGGTTGGAACTGCTGTACCCAGGAAGGAAAGGATGCTTTGGGGCGCGGTCCTTCTTCGGTATGCTTCGAGTGGCGATGGTTTGCTCCTTTGCGAAGTAGAGAATGGCCTTGTTTGAAGATGCGTGGCCGGAAAAAGTTGGTATCCAGAACACGCAGAGCCGTAGCCACCGCGTCAATGGTTTCGAACGTCAATGGTTCGACGTTGGAGGGAGAAGGAGGATTTGTCACGGCTTTGGATGCTTTTTTTTCTTTGGGTTCTTGGGCTGCCACGGGTTCGGTCTCGTCGGGGGGCAGAAACGAGGGGGGGGGAGATACCGGAGTGCGCGTGGATGAGAGATCGTGGTCGTCTTCGCGGATAAACGTGAGAGCCAGGGGAGGAGGTGCGTTATCCGCCGATCGTTCGATCAACTGCGGAAGTTCTTTTCCCGGGTTTTGTAAATCGGGTAATTCTAAATATTCCTCGCGGGCCAGTACGCTTTCTTCCTGCGCTAGCGGCTGTACCAGCCGTTGCAGTTTGAAAAAAAGATGAGCGCGATTACTACTATAGGTCGCTGCCCGGTGCAGGTTGGCCTCAAAATGCTCACTATCATCCAACTTGCTTTTTTCAAGCAACAAATGATGCAGGTTCTGACAATAGGGGTATTCTACGACCAGCGTTTTCAACTCCTCATAAGATACTTTATAAAGATTAGCGACCTCTTTCAGGTAATCCGTAAAGTTTTCTTTGTTCATTTCCTGCCGGTATTGCCCATAACTATTAATAATCGGCCTATTAAGGTAGCTTTTTTTGCGAAAGCATGCAAACTGTGCTATACCTGATCGAGAAAGTCTTGTAGTTTTTGGATGGCGCGCCCTCGATGGCTGATCACATTCTTGTTTTTTTGCTCCATCTGAGCAAAGGATGTCGCATAACCTTCGGGGATAAAAAGTGGGTCGTACCCAAACCCCTTGTCGCCCAGGCGCCGGGGCGCAATGTGGCCGCGGATAATTCCTTCAAAAGTGTATTCCTTGCCGTTGAGAATCAGAGCGACTACGGTGCGGAATTGAGCCGCCCGGTTATCTTCATCCTGAAGTTTTTTTAATAGTAAATCCATATTGTCATCGGCGTCCTTCTGGGGACCGGCAAAGCGAGCCGAATAAATGCCAGGGGCCCCTGCTAGCGCATCCACTTCGAGTCCTGTATCCTCAGAAAAGCAATCGAGCTGATAATGCTCTTTGACGTAACGGGCTTTCAGAAGGGCATTCCCTTCTATGGTGTCGCTCGTTTCGGGAATGTCTTTGGTACAGCCAATGTCGCTAAGCCCTTTTATAGTGTATTTATGGCCAATTAGGGCCCGTACTTCTTTGAGTTTGTTAGGATTTCCGGTGGCAAAGACAAGGGTTGGTTTCATGGAAAAGTGTAAAGTGTAAAGGTTAAAGTGTAAAGGTTAAAGTGTAAAGTATAAAGGTTAAAGGGGGCGTGCTTAGTGATGGAGCTGGCGGCTTATGCCAAAAATTCTTTTTTTAGCATAGTCCACAGCTTAACGGATTTTTCTTTTCCTCCCTCCTGACGCTCCCAGTAGATATCGGAAAGATCGTCGGCAAGCATGAAGGTAGAGTTATGCTCCATTTGTGGTTTGTAGGGAGTAAGGGCGAACGATAAGTCAAGAGCCGAGGTAGTAATGCCAAACAACAAAATATGCTTAAACCCTTCCTCCTGAATCCAGTCGGTCAAACCAAGCTGTTGTTGAGGTGTTTTATGAATAGTATAGGCGTCGCGGTTAAGGTCGTAGCGCACAGCTTGTAGTACCTTTCCCAGGAACGCCTCCAGTTGAGGCGTCTGGTTGGCTTCGGCTTCGTAAATGACGAGTAGCCCTTTGGCGTTTGCTCCCCGCCCTTTCGGTTGGTTTGATTCCCTTTCCGGCAGCGCAAATACGGTAAAGTTAAAAAAAGAGGATTCCAAATTTTATTTTGTTTTAATTATGTTAAGCCAAATATATCGGAATTAAATTCACTAAAAGAGCCAAAAGGTAGAATTTTAATCAAACAATTCCTATCTTTGGAAGCAAAAATAAGGATTATGGCATACAATATAACCATCGACAAAACGACAAACTCTCGTTTGAGTGAGATTGACTTTGAGAATATTCCATTTGGTCGCGTATTTTCGGATCATATGTTCATTGCCGATTATGCGGATGGTGAATGGAAAGATCTGCGGATTGTCCCCTTCAGCAACTTTGATATTCATCCGGCAGCAATGGTTCTGCACTATGGTCAGGCGATTTTCGAAGGCATGAAAGCGTCCAAGTCATACGATGGCCGTCCGTTGCTCATGCGTCCGGAACAGCACGCCCGGCGCCTGAATCGTTCTGCTGCCCGGCTTTGTATGCCCGAGGTGCCGGAAGATCTCTTTTTACAGGGTCTGCGTTCGCTAATTGCCGTAGATTCCGATTGGATTCCGCCGCAAGAGGGTAGTGCCCTATACATCCGTCCATACATGTTTGCTATGGATGAATTCATCGGCGTACAGCCGTCCCAAACCTATCGCTTCGCTATCTTTACCGGTCCGGTAGGTCCTTATTATGCCAGGCCGGTGAGCCTGCTGGCTGAATCGAAATATGTGCGCGCAGTCAAAGGAGGTACCGGTGAAGCGAAAGCCGCCGGCAACTATGCCGGGGCATTGCTACCCGCCAAAATTGCTAACGAAAAAGGATTCGATCAGGTTATGTGGATGGACGGTCATGAGTTCAAATACATTCAGGAAGTGGGTACGATGAATATTTTCTTTGTCATCGACGGCACGGTCGTTACGCCGGCTACCGATGGGGCTATCCTCAAGGGGATTACCCGGGATAGCATTATACAAATTCTGCGTGATAAAGGCTACACGGTGGAAGAACGCCCACTTAATATCGATGAAGTTGTCGCCGCCCATAAGGATGGTAAATTAGATGAAGTGTTCGGCACCGGAACGGCCGCAGTAGTTGCTCATGTGTCCAAAATCCAATATCAGGACGTACTTATGGAACTGCCTCCGCTAGAAGAGCGTAAGATTGGAGCTATGGTAAAAGCGGAGATCGATGGTTTGCGTGCCGGAAAAACCAAAGACACCCACAACTGGATGGAAGAGGTGACTTCTGAGGTTCTGCAAAATGCCTAACTCGCGAACCGCCTAACCCACGACTTCTATTCCACGATTGAAGTCGTGGGTTTTACCCCACATCAAAACTGCACCACCACGGCAATGCCGGCTGAACCCAATCCCAACTCTGAGGGTAAGGGCTGTATAGAAGGCTGAACCCGCAGACTGAGGTCGTCGTCAATATTGAAATCGATTAGATGGGCATCGACAAAAGCCTCAACGGCAATCACCCCGTAGAGTAAGACGGAGCCGATATATGAGAGTTGGGTGTTGCGATCATACTCATCGCGCAGGGAACGCAGGGCATTAGCCGAATCAATGCCCGTACCGGTAAATTCGTGAGGCTGATCAGCCAGTTGCAATTTTAACGCATCGCGAAAGCGCCGGTAAAGCCCCTGATTAAAATCGATAGCATAGACCATGCCGCCAATTGCCCCGTACACCAGGGGTAATTTCCACCAGCGCTTATTGTAGGCTTGCCCGGCACCGGGCAGGGCGAAGGAAAGGATAGCGGCCTTTTTGGGATTAATATAATCCGACTTGAAGTCAAAAAACGGAACCTTCTCCGGCACGGTATCAGTGGCTACAGCCGCTGCAGAATCTACTGTAGCCGGGCGTTGTGCCTGTACCGCACCGGTAAAACTCAGGCTTAGAAAAAGTAGCCCGGCCCGTACTAACCATTGTTTTGCGGCAGTAGAAACGCAAAGTATGACGTCTCTGCCATGATGTTTATTTGACATTGTCGTTGTATTTAATGCCGTACAGGAACGGGTTCACCGTCCCTTCGTCTCTTCGTCCCTCCGTCTCTCCCTCTCTCCGTCTCTCCCTCTCTCCGTCTCTCCCTCTCTCCCTCTCTCCGTCTCTCCGTCTCTCCGTCCCTCCGTCTCTCCCTCCATCCGTCTCCCCC
>Ga0102940_1000314_pt1 | contig 33791 bp, 26 predicted proteins | sample SalPonR2_C_D1_MG_FD_78215 | JGI IMG/M metagenome (GOLD analysis project Ga0102940, IMG submission 78215) | Salt pond soil microbial communities from South San Francisco under conditions of wetland restoration - Salt Pond MetaG R2_C_D1_MG | ecosystem: Environmental > Aquatic > Marine > Intertidal... | reverse complement strand
GGGCCGTCGACGGCCGACAACTCGCTCGACCAGGGGCCGATCTACGTCAAGGGTGGGCGCCACACCTTCGGGGCGCACATCGATTCGATCGAGGAGGTGGCCGAGACCTCGGAGACGGACAACTTCACCGCGCAGCAGTGGATCTGGACGCCGCTCGACCTGACGACGGGAGCGATCGTCGAACGCAACCATCCGCCCGATCGCGACGGGGGTTGGGACGAGGCCACCGGGAGCAAGTGGTACAACGTCGACGGGCTGCGCTTCGACGGCGACGGCTGGTGGAACGTGGTCTGGGCGCACCCGACCAACGTCGACCGTGACATCGATCTCCGTCTGCACCAACCGAGCAGCGGGGCGACCGACGGCTTCGACACCAACGTCGGGTGGTCGAGTCGCGGCGCCGGACGCCTCGACGCGGTGCTGGTCAACCGCAACGTGACCGGCGCGCAGGACTGGGACGTCGGCGTGCTGCAGGCGACCGACGACTACGCCAGCGGACTGTACCGGACCGAACACGTCGAGAGCATCGCCTACTCCTTCGGCGACAGCACCGAGAAGCAGTTGCCCTCGGGCGACATGCTGCAGGTCTACGAGGTCTACGTACCGACCAGTGGCGTGGGTCCGGTGAGCGTGACGGTCGAACTGGACCGCGCGCTGGGCCCCGACGACTACCCCGCCTTCCAGGCGGCGTGGTTCGGCCCCACCTTCGGGACCGGCGACCTGGCCGACGCCGAAGGCCTGGCGATCACGAGTGCGTCCGACGGCCAGCTCCGGCTGACCGTCGACGTGCCCGAGGCCGGCTACCACGGTCTGGTCCTGTACCGCGATCCCACCGAGGGACAGGTCCCCTGGGACTACACGATCGAGGTCGACCGGTCCCCGCCCGACTGGTTCCCGCTGAAGCCCGCGAACTGGTACGCGCCGGTGGTTCCGCACCGGGTCGACGCCGACCTCGTGAACCTCGACGCACCCACGACGCTGCCGGGCAACGCCGACGCGACCTACGTCTCCCTGAACGTTCGCAACGGCGGGGGCACGGGGGCCGACGGGACCTTCCGCATCTTCACGCGGATCGACGGTGTCGACGTGACCGGCTCGGTGTGGACCGGCTGGCCCGCGCAGTTCACGCGGACCGTTCTCGGACGCGGGCCGGTGAACGTCGACGGTGGTCGTCATACCCTCACCCTGGTGGCCGATCCCCTCGACGAGTACGAGGAGATCTCGGAGGAGAACAACGTCTTCGGCGAGCAGTGGGTGTGGACGCCGCTGCCGCTGACCCTCGGCACTCCGGTCACGCGCGACCAACCCTCGGCGCGCACCGTCGGCTGGGACGAGATCAGCACCGCCGAGGCGAAGTGGTTCAACGCCGACGGCCTCCGCAGCCCCGTGTTCGAGGCGACCGCCTCCGGCGGGACCTGGGGCATGGTGGCGACGATGCCGGCCAACGGCTCGGACGTCGACATCCGCTGGCACGAGACCTCGACCGGGGCCAAGGACGGTTTCAGCACGAATCTCGCGTACAGCGGTTGGGGTCCGCAGCAGAGCGACCTGCTGCTCGTGAACTTCGGGCAGACCTCCTACCGCGCCTTCGACGTCGGCGTGCTCGACCAGGGCGGTACGGGCTACACGGCCGAGGCCGTGTCGTCGGTCGACATCGGTTCGCCCGTGGCACTCGCGGGAGGTCCGCACACGATTTCCGCCGGACACGTGGCGCGACTCTTCGAAGTCGAGCTGCAGGCGGGAATCCACGTCATGGAGCTGCAGAACCTGTCGGGGGGCGCGAATCTCGGATTCTCGCTGCACGACCCCGAGACCGTGTTCGCGTCGAAGAGCGATGCGCTGGCGGCCTCGTGGTTCGAAGGGGCCGGCGAGAGCGAGTGGATCACGGTCGACGTTCCCGTTGCGGGCACCCACGCGCTCGTGGTGTGGAAGACGACCACCGCGGACCTCGAGCTCGACGCCGAGTTCGCGCTGCGGATCGACGCCGGGGTCACCGACGCACCGCCCGGCCCGGGCGCGGTCACCGCGAGCCGCATCCACGGGGTGAAGCCGAATCCCTTCAACCCGCGCACGACCGTCGCCTTCGACCTGCGCGAACGCGGCACCGTGACGCTGATCGTCCACAACGTGCGGGGCGAGCGCGTGCGGACGCTGCTCGGTGCGACCCCCAAGGACGCCGGTCGCCACGAGGTGGTGTGGAACGGGGCCGACGACGACGGTCGTCAGGTGGCCAGCGGGACCTACTTCGTGTCGTTGCGGACACCGAGCGGATCGGACCAGCGGAAACTCACGCTCGTCAAGTGATCCTCCGGCCAGGAGCCCTCACGCGATCGCGGGGGCTCCTGGCACGATTCCGGCAGACCAGGACCGAGGACCGGTCCACGGAGCCCTCGGGGCTCCCGTGCGGCGTGTCGACCGACCCGACGGCGATGATCTGCCGGCGGGCGGTCATTCCTTCCGTACCGGCGGTCGTCGATGGTCACCGGCGTGCTCGACACACGACTGGGAACTCTCCTCGGACGGCACCAGATCCTGCCGCTGTCCCGGGTGGAGGAACTCGCGGGTCTGGCCCGGGAGCGGGACCAGGGCCTCGAGCGCGTCCTGCTCGACGAAGGCGTCTTCTCGCGACCGCAGCTCCTGCAGTTGCTCGAGAACCACACCTTCTGCCCGTCGATCGACCTGGAGGAAGCCATTCCGGATCTGGAGGCGCTGCAGGTCCTTCCCCGCGACGTGGCGAGCCGTTGCCGGGCCCTGCCGTTGACCGTCGATGGGGACGAACTGCGCGTCGCGATGGAGTGGCCCGACGATTCGACCGTCGTGCAGAAGCTCCAGGCGGCCAGTCGTCACCGGATCGTCGCCCGCGTCGCGCCCGCCTTCGAGATCCTCGACGCGATCGAGGAGCACTACCCGAGACTGCAACTGGCGCCGGGATCGAAGCCGGAACCCGCGACACCGACGGCTGCTGGTACACCCGACCGTGACGTGATGCAGCGCCGCGAACTCCGGGTCTCGACCGGATTCGAGGGAGCGCGCCGGTGGTCCGAGACGAAAGAACCCGCGGAACTGGTGACCGCGGTCCTCGAGGAGGCCGCGCGCAGCGGGGCGACCGACGTCCATCTGCAACCCCAGGAAGACGGCATGTGGTGCCGCCTGCGGCTCGACGGCGTGCTGCAGAACGTGGTTCGCCTGCCGCGCTCGGTGGTTCCGGCCATGGTCTCGCGTCTGAAGATCATGGCCGACATGGACATCGCGGAGCATCGGCTGCCCCAGGACGGTCGTTGTCACCTCGCCGCCGCGGGCAAGGAGCTCGACCTGCGGGTGAGCGTCATGCCCTCGCAGTGGGGGGAGAAGGTCGTCGCCCGCGTCCTGCAGCGCGACCAGCGTCTGCTCGACTTCGACGAACTCCACCTGCCACCGGCGGTCCGCGAAGGATTCTCGGAGGTCCTGCACAACCCGCAGGGCTTCTACCTGGTCACCGGACCCACCGGAAGCGGCAAGACGACCACGCTGTACGCCACGCTCGGCTCGCTCGAGGGCGGAGCCCTGAACATCTCGACCCTCGAGGACCCGATCGAGTACTCCCTGCCCGGCATCTCGCAGATGCAGGTGAACGAAGAGATCGGCTTCGGCTTCTCCGAGGGCCTGCGCGCGCTGCTCCGGCAGGATCCCGACGTGATCCTCGTCGGCGAGATCCGCGACGTGCGCACGGTCGACGTCGCGTGCCGTGCCGCTCTGACCGGGCACAAGGTCCTCAGCACGATCCACACGAACGACGCCTGCCAGGCGATCACCCGCCTGCTCGAGATGGGCGCGGAGCCCTACCTGATCTCGGCGACCCTCAGGGGCGTGCTGGGGCAGCGTCTGGTGCGCGAGATCTGCGAGGAGTGTGTCGAGGAGTACCCGATGAACGAGACCGAGCGGGTGCTGCTCGGTTATCCCGATCCGCGGCCGCTCCGTCGGGGGCGTGGCTGCTCGCGCTGCTCCGGGACCGGCTACCGCGGCCGGCGCGGCATCTTCGAGTACTTCCGCGTGGACGATCAGATCCACGGGCTGATCCAGAGCGGAGCGTCGCCGCACGCGATCCGTTACGCCGCCAAGAAGGCCGGCATGCTGTCCATGGCCGACTTCGCCCGGCACGCCGTGCTCGAGGGCGTGACCACGGTCGCCGAGATCCAGCGCGTGGTCTTGTCGGACGAGCCGCGCGAGCAGCTCTGCACGAACTGTCAGCACGTGGTCGACCTCGACTTCACCGTGTGTCCCTTCTGCCACGAGCGGCTCAAGCAGGAGTGCCCGAGCTGCTCGCGGGCCGTCGAGTCGAGCTGGGAAGCCTGTGCCCACTGCGGTCAGCCGCTCGAGCAGGAGTGGCACCGCGTGTTCTGCAAGAGCTGTCTGGCTCCGGTTCGCCCCGAGTGGGCGGAGTGCCAGTACTGCGGAACGGAGCTGGGATCGTGAGCAACGGACTCGGACGCATGCCCACGGGGATCCCCGGGCTCGATCGACTGCTCGAGGGTGGTATCGTGCGCGGGAACAGCCTGTTGATCGAAGGGCCGCCAGGGAGCGGCAAGACGACCTTCGGGGTGCGCATGATCGCCGAAGGCGTGCGTCAGCACGACGAGCCGGGGCTGATCATCAGCTTCGAGGAGTTCCCGCGGCAGATCTACGAGGAGGCGTGGACCCAGGGCGTCGATCTCGAGGAACTCGAGGCCACCGGAAAGCTGCGGATCGTATGGACGCCGCCCCAGCGCGTGCTCGACTCCTTCAACGGTCGCAACGATCTGATCGACGATCTGGTGAAGCAGATGGGGGTCCGGCGGATCCTCATCGACAGCGTCACGCACTTCAAGCGCGTGTCCGACAGCGAGACCGAGCTCCGTGAGGTCCTGGCCGGAGTGCTCAGCTACTTCAAACTGCAGGGCGTGAACTCGATCCTGGTCAAGGAGCTCGAACGCAACGACGAGCGCGACATCGCCTTCGAGGAGTACCTGGTCGACGCGTCCATACGCGTCCTCAACGGGCGCCGGGCTCGCGGTGGCGAGAACCTGCGTTCGGTCGAGATCCGCAAGACGCGCGGACAGGGACACACCTCGGGCCGTCATCCCTTCACGCTGTCGGCCGAGGGTCTCGTGGTGTACCCGCGACTGCGTCCGCAGGACGTGCGCTTCGGTCTGATCGAGACCCGCGACACGCGCCGCGATCGTGTTTCGACCGGGGTGCCGGGCCTGGACACGATGCTGAACGGCGGGCTGTGGGAAGGCAGCGTCAACGGCGTGAGCGGCTACCAGGCCTCGGGCAAGACGGTGCTCACCTACCACTTCCTCGACGAGCAGATGCGCCGGGGGAAGCCGGCACTCTTCGTGAGCTTCCACCGCAGTCCCGGCCAGGTCGTCGCCGATGCCGCCTCGCTGGGTCTGGACTGGTCGGGATCCGTCGACTCCGGACAGCTCCAGCTCGTGCGCGCCGACTGGGTCGGCATGACCCCGGAGATCTTCCTCAATCGGCTCTTCGAGGCCGTGGCGGCCCACTCGCCCGACGCCTTCGCCCTCGACTCCCTGAACGACTTCGCCGACCTGTGCGAGGACGCCCGTGGGGTGAACGACGACACGGTCGTGCTCGTGGAGATGCTGCGGTCGGTGGGGGCCACCGCGCTGTTGATCCAGCGCCTGTCGCACATGCGCGGCGACGCGACCGTCCACGATCAGGATCTCGGCGAACTCCTCGACGCGCAGATCCAGTTCTCGGTGGCCGAAGGCCACGGGCGTCTCGAGCGCTTCGTGAGCGTGCGCAAGCACAGCGGCAGCAACCACGCCTCCGACCTGCGGGAACTCCGGATCGACGAGCGTGGGATGTACGTGGCCGATCGTGCGACCTCGCGGTCGGGGGTGCTGACGGGATCCTCGCGTCCGGGTTACGACGACCCGGCGCAGGAAGTCCTGCCGCGCATCGAGACGATCCTGGCGACCTTCCGCGAAGTCCTCGAGCAGCTCCCCGGGCAGCTCCCCGAGGACGCGCCGGTCATCGAGCGGCTGGAGTCGGCCCGCAACGAACTCGTGGTGGCCGACGTGGTCATGCGGGAGCACTTCGGCGTGACCGAGTACTTCAAGCTGGCCGACCGCGTCGGCAGCCACGACCGCGACTGATCGACCGGCTTCTCAGCGAGCGAAGGTCGCCAGGAACACGCCGGCGGCCACGGCCGAACCGATCACCCCCGACACGTTCGGCGCCATGGCGTGCATGATCAGGAAGTTCTGCGGGTCCTCCTTGGCCCCCATCATCTGACACACACGCGCCGAGTCCGGAACCGCCGACACGCCCGCCGCCCCGATGATCGGGTTGATCTTGTCGCGCACGACCAGGTTCAGTCCCTTGGCGAACATCACGCCCGCCGCGGTGGCGATCGCGAAGCTCGCCGCACCCAGCATGAAGATCTGGATCGACTGCGGCGTGAGGAACCGCGTCGCGTCGGTCGAGGTTCCCACGGTCAGGCCCAGAAGAATGGTGATCACGTCGACGAAGGCCGTTCGTGCCGTCTTGGCCAACCGCTCGGTCACGCCGCTCTCCTTGAGCAGGTTGCCGAAGAAGAGCATGCCGAGCAGGGGAATCGCCCCCGGCGCGAGCATGGTGGTGAGCAGGAAGCCCACGATCGGGAAGAGGATCCGCGTGCGCTTGCTCACCGGCCGGCTCGGCGACATGCGGATCAGCCGTTCCCGCCGGCTGGTGAGCAGCTTCACGATCGGCGGTTGGATCACCGGCACCAGGGCCATGTACGAGTAGGCCGCGATCGCGATGGCGCCCAGGTAGTCCGGGGCCATCTTCGACGACAGGAAGATCGCGGTGGGTCCGTCGGCCCCGCCGATGATCCCGATCGCCGCGGCGTGCTCGGCGTCGAAACCCATGAGGATGGCGCCGAGGAAGGTGATGTAGATCCCGGCCTGCGCCGCGGCCCCGAGCAGGACCAGGCGGGGATTGCCGATCAGCGAGGAGAAATCGGTCATCGCGCCGATGCCCAGGAAGATCAGCGGCGGGTACCACCCCTGGCTCACGCCCAGGTACAGGATCGACAGCACGCTGCCCGGTTCGTAGACCCCGATCCCCATGCCCTCGGACATGGGAATGTTGCCGACGAGGATCCCGAATCCGATCGGGACGAGCAGCAGGGGTTCGTAGTCCTTGGTGATCGCCAGATAGATGAACACGCAACCGACGATGAGCATGACGAAGTTGCCCCACGTCATGTTGCCGATCGCGCCGGCCTGCAGGAAGTCCAGGAGGATGTCCATGGCGGGCCCGCTCTACCCGATCTCGACGAGCGGCTGGTTCTCGCGCACCGCATCGCCCACGCCGACCTTCACCGCGGCCACCTTCCCCGCCAGCGGCGAGGCGATCGACGTGTGCATCTTCATGGCGTCGACCACGATCAGCACCTGGTCCTTGTCGACCTGATCCCCGACCGAGCAGCGGACCTCGACGACCGTTCCGGCGATCGGCGAGTTCACCGTTCCCTTGCTGTCGCCCGACGGGGCGGGGGTGGCCTCGGCCGGCTTCGGCGCCGCCGGCGCGGGATTCGACGGCGCCGGAGTGGGGCTCGTTCCCGGGCGCGGAGCGACGGGAGGCAGGGCCGAGGGAGCGGCGAATCCGTCTCCGGCGTCGAGGACTTCGACCTCGACCTCGTAGGCGACTCCGTGGACGGTGATCTTCAGCTTCATCGACTGGTCTCCTGGTTGCGGCCGGTGTGCCGGGTCGCGGCGTGTGCGCGCGGAGTGGCCGTCGGAATCGGATGGTCCGGAGGGTTCATGGGTGACGCGAGGAACCGTGGCGGCCGGAGATCGCGTGCGAACCGAGCAGGGTGGCGCGACCCTGGGCCGACCAGGTGCTGGGCTCGCCCGCGGCGGGGATCAGACGCCGGACCGAGCGGATGCGTGCCCGGCCCCCGAGGTACGTGGCGACGGCGGCCGCGATGATCACCGCCGTGGTCGCGTCGATCGTGGGCTCGCGGTCGGTCCGCTGCTGCTCGGTGACCTGCTCGTGGCGTTGCCACCGGAGGTCGAAACGGCCCACCAGCCAGACCAGGGTCGCCGTGAGGGCCAGCACCATGAACACGATCAGGAAGCCGACCACGGCCAGGGTCACGGCGTCCGAAGTGCTGGTGATCGCGGTGTGCTCCATGGGCGTCCGATCTACAGCTGGATGAGGCCGTGCTTCTTCTGCGGCCGCAGCTCGCGTTTGCTGCGCAGGACCTGCAGCGAGGTGGCCAGGTACAGGCGCGTGTCGGCCGGCTCGATCACGTCGTCCACGAGTCCACGCCCGGCCGCCACGTAGGGATTCGCGAACAGCTCGCGGTACTCGGCGATCCGCTTCGCCCGTTCGGCCACCGGGTCCTCGGCCTCGTTGATCTCGCGTCGGTACAGGATGTTCACCGCACCCTCGGCGCCCATGACCGCGATCTCGGCGGCGGGCCAGGCGCAGATCCGGTCGGCACCCATGCTCTTGGCGCACATGGCCAGGTAGGCCCCGCCGTAGGCCTTGCGCAGCACCACGGTCAGCTTGGGGCAGGTGGCCGAGGCATAGGCGAAGAGCATCTTGCTGCCGTGTTTGATGATTCCACCCTGTTCCTGCGACACCCCCGGAAGGAAGCCGGGCACGTCGACGAAGGTGACCAGCGGAATGTTGAAGGCGTTGCAGAAGCGCACGAAGCGCGCGCCCTTCGACGAGGCGTCGATGTCCAGCACGCCGGCGCGGACCTTCGGCTGGTTGCCGATCACGCCCACCACCCGGCCCTCGATCCGCGCCAGACCGGTGACGATGTTCGGCGCGAACTGCTCGAGGATCTCGACGAAGTCGGCGTTGTCGATCACGCGCCGGATCACGTCGCGGATGTCGTAGGCCTGCCGCGGATCGGTCGGGACGATCTCGTTCAGCTCGGGGTCGCTGACGACCTCGCCGTCCCACGACGACGGATCGAAAGGCGGGTCCTCGGTGTTGTTGCTGGGCAGGAAGGTGAGCAGACGCTTGGCCAGCGCGATTCCCTCTTCGTCGCTGTCCACGACGAAGTGGGCCACTCCCGAATGTGTTCCGTGGGCGTCGGCGCCGCCGAGCGACTCCGCGTCGATGTCCTCGCCGGTGACCTCCTTGATCACCTTCGGGCCGGTGATGAACATCTGCGATTCGCCCCGGACCATGATCACGAAGTCGGTCAGGGCGGGCGAGTAGGCCGCGCCGCCGGCGCAGGGTCCCATGATCAGGCTGATCTGCGGGACCACGCCCGAGAGCAGCACGTTGCGGTAGAAGATGTCGCCGTAGCCGCTGAGGGCGTCGACGCCCTCCTGGATCCGCGCGCCGCCGCCGTCGTTGATGAACAGGAAGGGGTCGCCCGTCTGCAGCGCGGCGTCCATGACCTCGACGATCTTGTGCGCGGTGCCCTCGCCCACGCTGCCGCCGCCCACGGTGAAGTCCTGGCTGGCCACGTAGACCGGGCGGTCGTCGACCGATCCGAAACCGGTGACCACGCCTTCGCCGGGGAACTCCTTGCGGTCGAGCCCGAAGTTCGTGGCGCGGTGCCGCAGGTGGAGGTTCATCTCCTGGAAGGTGTCGGGGTCGAAGAGCAGGCTCAGGCGCTCGCGCGCGGTGAGTTTGCCGGCCGCGTGCTGCTTCTCGATGCGCTTCTCGCCCCCGCCCGCGTAGGACTCGGCGCGGCGTCGGTGAAGGTCGCGGATCGTCTCCTCGCTCATCGTGGCGTCCTTGCGGGAGAGGGTTGTGCACGCGGGAACGGGCGCAACATAGAGCGCGCGGAGAGGGCTGACCAGGGGGCGTTCCGGGTCATCACAAATTGACAGAGGCGCAGGGTGGAGAGCGCTTCAGCGCCTCGGGGCCGCGATCCGGACGAGCAACAGGAAGCCGTTCCGTGGCGGTCCGACGGGTCGCCACGCGCTGACTCCGGGCGGCGGCGGATCGCCCGCCGCGGTGACGTCCCACAGGATCCAGCGGAGGTCGGACGGTGCATCGCGCGGATCGTCGACCCGGACCACCGCCCGTGCGCCGACCGGCTGTGCGAGCGCACCGCCGAGCAGCGAACCCTGCCGACTCCAACGACTGCGTCCGATCGCGTCGGCTGCGAGGGCTTCGTCGAGACGCGGGTGCGCAGCCAGTTCCGGGAAGTAGAACTCGATCGAGTCGAGGTAGCCGTCCGGGGTCCGCCCTCGCGCGAGGTCGGCCCGCACCGCTCCGACACTCGTGATCGCGCCGGCCAGCAGGACCACGACGGCGGCCGCCGGGACGAGTCGGCCGGAGATCCTTCCCCGGGATCGCGACGCCACCGCGGCGAGGGCGGGCAGACCGAGCGCGAGCATCCACAGGGTGAGACGCGACCACCACGGCGCGGGTTGTGCCAGCAGCAGGGCCAGACCCAGGGCGACCGGCCCCAGCACCTCGAGGCGCCGCCGGGTGAGAACGAGCACGAGGAGGGCCGGCAGGGCCCCCAGCGTCCAGACCGGGCCCAGTCCCTCGGCCTGGTCGTAGACCTCGACCGCTCGGAACGGACGGGCCCAGATGGCCAGCGGATGCAGCGGGGCCGGAACGTCGGCGAGATCGGCGGGCGTGGACAGGGCGGCGGCCGCGTGGGCGTCGGTCCCCGGGGCCAGGACCTTCGCTCCCAGTCGCAGCTCGACGGGATGGACGGGGTTTCCCGCGTGCACGAGGGCACGTGCCGGCCAGAGTCCACCGACCAGCACCAGGACCGCCACACCCAGCGTCAGGGCCCGCAGGGCGGCCGGTCGCCGATCCGGGGCCCGGCGCGTGAGATCCACGACGAGCAGGACCACCCCGAGGGCCGCGATCAGCAGGCCGGTGCCCTTCACGCTCGCCGTCAGGCCCGCCGCCGCTCCCCAGAGCAGCGCGACCCCCGCGTGGTCGATCCCTCGCAGGCGCCACACCGTCACCGCGACGAAGGCACAGGTGGCGGCCGCCAACCCGACGTCGACGTAGGCGGTCGTACTGCCCAGGTGCCACGCCGGGACGGCAAGGAAGGACACGGCCGCGACGGCCGGCCAGGGCCGGCGGGCGCCCCAGGCGCGAGCGGTCGCCGCCAGGCCGAGCGCACCGGCCGGCCACAGGATCAGATTCAGGGCGTCGAGCCACCGGCCGTGGTCGAGCAATCGGACCAGCAGGAGTCCCATGGTCTCGAGCGCCATGGGGTAGCCGTTGACGAAGGGTACGTCGTCGGTGCCCTCGATCCAGACCACGCGGTCGGCGCGCAGCCAGCCGTGGACGGCCGGCAGGTGGTAGTACAGGCCGTCCCAGTCGAGCACCGGACGCTGCCAGGTCAGGACCAGGTGGTGGACCGCGACGGCGCCCACGAGCAGGACGGCCCCGGCGACGTGGGGATCGACGCGACGAGCGGAGGGGTCGGTTCCCCGGGCCGCGCCCCTGGCCAGCAGCACGGCCATGGCGAGTCCCGAGACCACGATTCCGCCGGCCGCCACCGGTGGGATCGGGACGTGCAGCCACGACAGCAGGAGCGTGAGCGGTGGCAGGAAGGCCGGCCACGCCACCGCGACCGTCAGCGCCGTGACGGTGCGGCGCGACGGCCCGTCTACCATTCGCGGAAGGCGCGCAGCCCGACGTTGGTGAGGTCGTAGACCTCGGTGTCGAGCACCGAGAATTCCACGCCCACCCCGCGGTCCTCCTGCACGTACCACGTGGCGCCGAGCCGGAGACCGCGGCTGTCGAACTCGACGAGGGCGTCGGAGGGACCGACCAGCAGGTAGGCCACGCGGCCCGTCTCGGCCCGGGCCGACAGGTAGAGCTTGCGGTAGATCCCGTAGAGGAGCGACACGGCGACCGTGTGGCCCTGGGTGTCCCCCGGCTGGCCGATGTCGACACGCCCGTCGGCACCCACCGACCAGCCGCCGCCGAGCGAGTAGAGCAGGCCCGCGCCGACCCCGTCGCTGCTGTTGTCGCCCTTGTTCTCGATGTGCGTGTAGCCCAGGTCGACGAGCAGGCGCCCGTCGAGGAGCGCGGTGCGCCGCAGTCCCATGTCGAAGCGCAGGTCGGGTTGGACGACGTCGCCGCCGCCCGTGCTGAGCCCCGCCGACACCAGCGTGTTCGCGCCGAGGTGACGGCCGTACGACGCTCCGACACCGAGCCCGGTGTCGTCGAAGCGCGAGGCGAAACCCAGGTCGAAGCGCCAGCGATCCACGCCCGAGCGCTCGCGGGTGTAGGCCACGAAGCCGCTCTCGGCCCCGCCGAGGTCCTCGGTGTAGCGCCCGACGTCCAGCCCGAGCTGGATCGACTCGACCGTGTCGTCGGCCGCGGCGGTCGCGGGAACGACGACCAAGGTCAGCAGCACGGTGCCCAGGACGCGGGGCTGCCGTAGACGTCGCCGCGGCCGTGCCCGGACCGCGTGGGGCCAGCTCACGGCCCACCCGTAGAACGCCACGATCGAGAACACGCTCAACACCAGGCCGAAGGCCCAGAACAGCAGCGGCATCCACAGCAGCGATCCGTGGTGCAGGATCCAGGCGTGCGCCACGTACAGAAGAGGGACCGTGACCGCGAGGTGCGCCATGGGTAGCAGCGCCGCGGCCAGTCGTTGCGACCACCCGTAGGCCAGCGGGTTGTAGGCGAATCCCATGATCACGGGCACCAGTCCGATCACGAACAGGTTCGCCAGCAAGAGCGTCTCGGTCATTCCGCCCACGTCGTAGGGGAACGCCGGGGCGAACAGCGCGAAGACGATCTGCGACGACACCTGCACCGCCGCGAGGAGCCGGAGCAGGTAGACGAGTGGCAGCGAGCGGGTCGGCAGGAAGATCGACACCAGCAGGACCACCGCGACCACGCCCAGTCCCACGTTCCACTGTGCGGTCGTGGGAAGCGCGGCCGCCACGTCGAAGCGCGGTACGGTCAGCTCGACGCCGAACGCGAAGGCGCGGGTGATCACCGGGACCTGGGCGGGGACCCCGAGCACCTCGAAGGCGAAGCGGCCGATCGCCGCCCACGCCCGGACCACGAAGGGCCACGCCACGGCCCAGCCCACCACGAGCGCGATCACGAACAGCACGCCGAGCGCGCCGTCGCGCTTGCGCAGCTCCAGGTGGTTGAGTGCGCGGTGGACCGGAATCAGTCCGCCCCGGTAGCCACGATGGCTCGACTCGGTCCTCGAGTTCACGATTCGGTCCATCCTCCGTCTTCGGTCACCCAGACCGTACCGTGGACCACGCAGCCGGCCTCGACGTCGATGGTCTCGGCCCGCAGGGTCGCCGTGTCGGGTTCGCGGCCGACGACGCTGCCGTGGCCCAGTCGCACGTGACCCTCGGTGATCAACAGGCCGTCGATCCGGACCTCGGGCCCGATCGAAGCGCCCTTCGTGCTGACCACCGACCCGGTGACGACGGTCGAGGACTCCAGGTGCACGCCGCGTGCCTTCACCGATCCCTCGATCCGCGTTTCCGGTCCGGCGCGCAGTGATCCCCTCACGACCAGGTCGCCCGTCCACCGCGTGCCGGCCGGCAGGGTCACGTCGCCGTGGACGATGGTGCGTCCGGCCGCGGTCTCGGTGCGCGGGTCGAGGTCCTCGGGGCCCGACGGTCGCAGGTCCTCGGGCGGGCGGGGCTCGGGGTCGATCGGGTTGCCGAATTCGACCCGGGGAGCGTGCAGCCGCTCGAACCGGACGCCCTCGGCCACACGGATCCTGCGACCGGCCGACACGCGCCCGTGCAGGAGGGCGCGCGGCCCGACCCGCACCTCGCCGTCGGCGTGGATCCAGCGCAGGCTGGTGGTTCCCTCACCCAGTGTGACGTCGCCGTCGGCCAGCGTGGCGCGCAGCACGGCGTGGTCTCCGGTCCGGACGTCGCCCTCGGCGAAGACCTCGCGCCCCACCGCACGCTCGGGCTCGACCTCGAGATCGCCCACGGCCAGGACCATGGTCTCGTCCGGCGAGTCGTGGTCGACCGGGACCCGCGTCTGCGCGGCGGGCAACACCACGAAGGACTCGCCCCCGTCGATCCGGCCCCGCAGGAGCTGACCGTTCGCCCGGACCTCTTCGACCGGACCGGCCAGCCGATCGGCCAGGACGGCGCGGAAGCGCTCGGCGAAGTAGGTGGACGAGACCCTTCCGTCGGCCGCGATGGGCAGGGCCTCGGCGTCGAAGCGGCTGCGGATCTCGCGCAGCGCCGGTACCAGGGGTACCAGCAGCAGACCCACGACGAGCGCGAAGAACAGCACGGTGACGACGGTCACGCTCATGAGTCGCCGTTCCTCGCCGTCTTGTGCCAGAAGTTCTTGCGGTGCGGACTCAGGGCGGCCAGCTGCACGAACGCACCTCCGGTGACCGACAGGGCCGTGACCAGGAAGCCGGTGGCGAGCAGCGGCAGCAGCCGGGCGCGCCGGCGGGTGCGGTCGAGATGCGTGGCGGCGGCGACCTCGAAGAAGGTCGCGAAGTTGCCGAGCGTGGCGTAACTGGCCACCGCGAGCACGATCACCACCCCGGATTCGTTCACGCCCAGGTGCCACAGCGACAGCGCTGCCGCCCAGGCCAGCACCAGCAGCGGCGACAGGACGTACACCCCGAGCAGCAGCACGCCGTCGAGCTTGCTGCGCCATCCGATGCGACGGCTGCGCAACAGCGGACCGGTGTAGCGGAACATGGCCTGGTTGTGACCGCGCGCCCAGCGGATGACCTGCCCGATCCGCTGCGGCCAGGTCTCGGGGACCTCTTCGTAGCACTCCGAGCGGTTCTGGTAGACCGTCTTCCAGCCGCCGAGCAGCAGGCGGAAGGTGGCGTCGGTGTCCTCGGCCAGGCTCTTCACGTTCCACCCGCCGACGGCCTCGAGCGCCGAGCGTCGTACGCCACCGACCGTGCCCCCGTACTGCGGCACCAGGCCCAGGTTCATGCGGGCCTGCTGGTCGACCTGGTAGCCGCCCGCACGCTCGAGGTCGAGCATGCGGGTGAGCAGGTTGCGGCCGGCGTTGAGCGGGACCACGCGGCCCATGACCGCGCCGACCTCGGGGTCGAAGAAGGGGGCGACGAGCTGTTTGATCAGGCCGCGACCGGGCAGGTAGTCGGCGTCGAACACCAGCACGATGTCGGTGTCGACGAGTTCCATGGCGTCGTTCAGGGCGGCCGCCTTGCCGGCCGGACCCTCGCGCCGGTGGAAGGCGGTGATGCGACGGGGATGGCGCTCGGCGTACACGTCGAGCAGTTCCCCCGTGCGATCGGTCGAACGGTCGTCGATCACCAGCACGTGGAAGCGGTCGCGCGGATAGTCGACGAGCAGCAGGGCCTCGAGGATTCGCGGCAGGACCGCTTCTTCGTCGTGGGCGGGGACGCAGACGGTCACGTGCGGCCAGTCGGCGGCGTCCACGTCGAGATAGGGATGGCGCTGCCGTCCGAAGAGCCGGTTGATCGTGAACACGTAGTGCCGCAACAGGTAGATCACGATCAGCGCGACGACCGCGATCAGGAAGATCCGCTGGATCTCCACGTGCAGCGGATGCGGGCTCCACGGAGAGGCGTGGGCCACGGCCGGACACAGCAGCGAGACCGCCGTCGCGATCGCTGCCGGCCAGCGCCGGCGAGCCGGCCGATGATCCTGTGGTCTTCCCTGACGCAACTGGACCCCGTTCTCGGAACATCCTGTCCGAGTCGTTCCTCCGACGGACGACTCTAGCCCAGGACCGGGGCCGAGCGGGAGCGCTTTCCGGTCGGCGTTCAGTCGCCGCGCCCGGCCGATTCTTCGAAGCTCCGGCCCGTCCAGCGCTCGAAGCTCGCGCGGCGCGCCGGGTCGGCACCCTCGAGCGGGACGATCTCCGGCGTTCCCACCGGGTCCTCGCCGAGGGTCATGCGGCCCTGCACGAGCCGATCGCGGCGGAAGGCGGTCCAGCGCACCGTCTCGCCGGGGCGCAGGATCTTCAGGCGCTCGTCGAGGTCGCGGCCGATCCGGTGGTCGTCGAGGGCGATCACCACGTCGCCGGCCATGAGCCCCGCCGCGTGGGCCGGTCCTCCGTGGAAGACCTGTGCGAGACGCGTGCCGGAATCGCCCGGTTCGAGCGTGGCGCCGATCCAGGCGGGGGTCTCCTCGTCCTCCGGCACGGGCTTGCGGCGCAGCCGGAGCCCGACGTGGGCCAGGACGTCGTCGTACTCCATGCGTCCGGGCCGCTCGACGTGCGCGCGCACGAACTCCGTGACGTCCACGCCGGTGGCCTCGCGGACGATCGCGACCATCCCGTCTTCGGGCACCCCGCGGCCGCGCTGGCCGTATTCGTGCCACAGGTGCCGGACCACGTCGTCGAGGGAGTGCGCGTCGTCGGTCTCGCGGCGCAGGAACAGGTCGAGCTTCCAGGCCACCAGCAGACCCTTGAGGTAGTAGTTGGTCTGCGAGTTCGGGGTGTCGGGATTCGGCCGGTACAGACCGATCCACGCGTCGAAGGAACTCTCGGCCAGCGACTGGACCGATCCCCCCGGGCGGCTCGCCTCGCGGCCGATCAGTTCGGCCAGGTGGTCGAGCATCGTGGTCGTGTCGTAGCAGCCCGCGCGCACCGGGAAGAGCTCGTCGTAGTAGGTGGTGAAGCCTTCGAAGACCCACAACAGCGTGGTGTAGGCCTCGCGCGCGTAGTCGTAGGGGAGCAGCGCCTCGGGCCGGATGCGGCGCACGTTCCACACGTGGAAGAACTCGTGGGCGACCAGCGTGAGGAATTTGCGGTACTGCTTCTCGGGGCGGAAGCCGAGCTTGGGCCAGGCCAGGGCGCAACTGTCGTCGTGTTCGAGCCCGCCGCCGCGGTCGTGGGTCAGGTGCAGCACGAACAGGTAGCGGTCGTAGGGCGGCTCGCCGCCGAAGAAGTCGACCTCGGTACGCACGATCTTCTCGGTGTCGGCCACGATCCGCTCGACGTCGTGGTTGCCCGATCCGTGGATCACGAACTCGTGGCGGCGCCCGGCGACCTCGAAGTGGTGGACGTCGTGCGGACCGATCTCGAGCGGACAGTCGGCCAGACGGTCGTAGTCGTGGGCACGGTAACCGTCGCCGTGCGGATCGAGCGCGGTGCTGACCGTCCAGCCCGTGGGAGGATCCACGTGCAGATCGATCGCCTCGTCGGTACGCCCCTCGACGGCGAAGAAGGCCGCCGGCGGGTGGACGAAGGCGTGGTCGTGGCTCACGTCGTTCGAGCGAACGGTGAGTTCGGGGGCGAACACCCGGTAGCGCAGGACGACCGTCGGGGCGCCTTCGGGAGCGATCTCCCACGTGGCCTTGTCGCGCTTGTGCCAGGAGAGCGCGCCACCGTCGGCGTCGGTCGCGGTGAAGCGGGTGACGTGTCCCGCGTACTCGCGCAGGACGTAGCTGCCCGGGCACCAGGCCGGCATGCGGACCACGAGCGGGCCGTCGCCGGGATCGTCGATCGTGTGCTCGATGCCGAGGTGGCGGGCGGCCACGTCGGCGACCTGGAGACGGACGCGCTGCGACATGGGACCTTCCTCGAGCTCTACTCGACGACCTTCACGATCTCCTCGAGCACGATGTCCCGGAGCTTCAGCTCGTTGCGCAGGATCTCCTTGTCGACCGCGCGCTCGCCCGGGACCACACCGCGGTCGGTGACGTCGCCGCGGGCGATCATCTGGGCGATGATCGCGACCGGGTAACCGGTCATGCGCATCATCGCGGTGATCCCGTTCTCCTTGTCGAAGCGATCGATGATCTGGCTGCGCACCATGAGGGGCACGCTGCCCTTCGTGCCCATGGCCGTCACGCGCAGCAGCACGACATCGGCCTCGGGATAGGTGCAGTCGTCCTCGATCATCTTCGCGAGGAGTTCGCGCGGCACCACGGGGCCCTCGCTGGTCTCCTTTGGTTCGCGCGAGAACAATCCCTGGTCGTACAGGCCGCGCATCTTGTCGCAGTGACCGGGGAAGCGAAGGGTCTTGTAGTCCATGTTCTCGACCTTGTGGCCGAGCGTGCGTGGCAGCGTCGACAGACCGCCGCTGGTGTTGAAGGCCTCGAGCTCGCCCCAGGGCTCGGGGAAGTTCACGCGCTCGACGTCGGTGAGCGGCTCGACGTTGATCAGGTCGCCGTCGCGGACCACCTGCACCGGCTCGCCGTACTCGTTCAGCAGGCCCTCGACGTTGAAGGTCAGCATGTACTCGAGTTCGCCCTGCGGACGTTGCGGCAGACCGCCCACGCGGATCCGGACGCTCTCGACCCGGCTCAACCGGTCGACGGCGTCGGAGGCCAGGATGTTGGCCAGGCCGGGCGCCAGTCCGCAGTCGGGGATCACCACGATCCCGGCCTCGCGGGCCTCGGGGTCGAGTTCGAGCTGGGCCGCCACCGTGTCGTTGTTGCCGCCCAGGTCGACCAGCGACGTGCCGGTGGTGATGGCGTCGGTGGTGACCTCGAGGTTGAAGCGGTAGGGCAGCGCGTTGACGGCGACGTCGGCGTCCTCCATGGCGGCCCGGACCTCTTCGCGGCTCTCGGCATCGACGGGCTCGAGGTCGACACGGGCGTCGTCGAGCCACGAGTAGACGTCCTCGAGCAGGTCGGGATCGTTGTCGGCGAGGACGACCTCGTTCGACGGGTCGCGCAGCAGATCGAAGGCGATGGCGCGGCCCTGCTGGCCGGCACCCAGAATCAGATAGCGCATGGACTCGGTTCCTCGGCTCGGTTGCGGTCCCTCCCGCTCCGTCGCGACGGCGCGCCCGGGAGCAGAACACGGGACGGACAAACAGAATCCGCCCTGGCCTCCGGCCAGGGCGGTGAACCTGCGGCCCCGACCCGGCGCTCCGCGCACGGGCAGGTACCAGAGACGGTCAGGGTAGAGCAGGCCCCACGAGGGGGCAAGGGCCGATACGTCCGTCGAGGTCACAAGGTCGGGCTGCTCGGAACGGCGGTGCGCCACTACCTTGCGGGAGATCGTGCGGTGGGGACCTGTCCCACCACACGGCACCGGATCCAGTTCCCGGGGGGACGTCGTCATGGCCGCGCCGCAGCACACCAACTCCACCGCTCCACGTCCCGTGGCGTATCGGCCGGCCGGACGCCTGGCCGCCCGCCTGGGAACGCCGCCGTCCGAATGGACGGTCGAGGACCTGCTCGATCTGGTCGAGGCCGACGGAATCCGCGGGCTCAGCCTGATGCACGTCGGTGGCGACGGCTGGCTCAAGGCGCTGGACTTCGTGCCCATGTCGCGCGCCCACCTCGAGGACACCCTGCTCGGCGGCGAACGCGCCGACGGCAGTTCGCTGTTCGCCGACGCCGGGATCCGCGCCGGCGCGAGCGACATCGTCCTGCGGCCGCGCATCGACACGGCCTTCCTCGATCCCTTCGCCGAGCAGCCCACGCTGGCGGTGTTGTGCCGTCATCTCGATCGCGACGGCGCGGCGCTCCCCGTCTCGCCCGACACCGTCGTCCGACGCGCCCACGAGCGCGTGCAGCAGGAGTGCGGGGTCGACCTCCTCGCGCTGGGCGAGGTCGAGTACTTCCTCGGGCGCCCCAGCGACACGGCCGAGACCTTCGGGAGCGACGACCGCGGCTACCACTCGACCACGCCCTTCGTCTTCGGGGCGGAGTTGCGGCGCATCGCCATGGCGTATCTGGCCGATCTCGGGGTGCCGGTGAAGTACGGGCACAGCGAGGTCGGTTGGATGGAGACCGACGGGATCACCTGGGAGCAGCACGAGATCGAACTCGGTCTGGCCCCGCTACCGCAGGCGGCCGACGCCGTGGTGCTCACGCAATGGGTGCTGCGCAACCTGGCCCACCAGCGTGGGTGGCGCTGCAGCTTCGAGCCCGTGGTCCGAGCCGGACACGCGGGAAGCGGTCTTCACTTCCACTTCTCACCGGTGAAGGACGGCGAGCACCTCGGCGGAGGAAGCGGTGCCGGCGACTTCCGGCCCGAGGCCCTTTGGTTGATCGGTGGACTGGTCCGCGCCGGGGGCGCGCTCATGGCCTGGGGCAACCGGCAGCCGTCGTCGTTCGTGCGCCTGAACCAGGGCAAGGAGGCGCCCGAGAGCATCACCTGGGGCCGGTTCGACCGCGGTGCCCTGGTGCGGCTGCCGATCCAGGCCCGCAGCGAGGACGGTCGCTTCGAGACGCCGCCCACGATCGAGTTCCGCCTGCCCGACGGGTCGGTGCACCCCCATCTGCTGTTGGCCGGCGTGGCCCAGAGCATGGTGGGGGCGCGGCACGCCGCCGACGTGGCCGAACTCGTGCGGGCATCGGAGTCGGGCACGGCCGAGCGTGCGGCCGCCCTGCCGCTCGATCGTTCCGACGTGGGCGCGCAGCTGCTCGAACACCGGGACTGGTTCGCCGCCGGTGGGGTCTTCGACGAGGCCCTGCTCGAGGCCACGCTGCAGACCCTCGGTGCCGAAGCCGGCGACGCCTAGCGGCCTGCGGCGACGCCGGGCGGCCGGCGACGGCTAGCGGCCTCCGCCGCCGAGGACGATGCCCAGGCGCAGCCCGCCGAAGAAGCCGGTGTAGTCACCGCTCACCGGCATGGCGTCGTACTCCAGCCAGGTGTACCGGAAGCCGACCTCCAGGCCGAGCGTGAGGGCGGGCGACAGCTTGCCGTCCCAGCCCACGAGCGCGTGGGCTTCCGGGGCGGTGTCGGTCGCGCTGCGGCGGGGGAAGGTGACCCGTCCGCCGACGATCTCCTCGTAGCGGACCTCGGCCTCGATCAAGCCGCCACCCACGCCCCAGTAGCTCGCGCCGGAGCGGTGGGGGTAGCGGTGGCGCAGGGTCATGCCGCCGCTCCAGCTCTCGAGCCCGTAGCGGTAGCGGCCGGCGTCGCCGCGGTCGCCGAACTCGTCGATCTCGAGGAAGTCCTCTTCGTCGTCGAGGTCCCGGTAGGAGCCGTAGAGTTCCAGGCTGTTGCGGTGGCCCACGTTGAACTCGAGCCCGGCGGTGGCGTAGCCGCCCACCGGCCACTCGGTGTCGGAGAGCTCGTCCTCCCAGGGATCGGAGGCGCTCGTCACGCCCCCGCCGAGGTTCAGGCGGACGCTCCAGGAGTCATCGACACTACGACGGCCGTGGCCGACGTACAGGCTGTCGGCGGCGGCGTCGGTGACCCAGGCGGCGCAGATCACGAGCAGGACGGGCAACAAGACCGAGCGTGTGGTCGGAGCTCGCATGGCGGAATCCTTCCGTCGCGGCGGGGGTGCGAGGGCTGGCAGGGCCCGCGCGGTGCCGAGTCGGGGCGACGGCATCGTCCGCCGACAGGATAGCCCGTCGCGGTGCCGGGGCCAAGACCCCGGGACGTCGTGGGGGATCAGTGGCGCTGCCGGTCGACGTAGGCGCGCAGGCGATCGCTCGTCCCGTCGGCGTCCCAGCACTGGCGCTGTGCCTCGGTCTCGAAGTCGAGCATGCCCTGCAGGTCGAACTGCGTCGAATTCTGCACCGCCATCTTCACCAGCCGCAGCGTGGTCGGCGTGGCCCGCACCAGACGGCGGGCGAAGCGCGCGGTGTGCTCGCGCAGGTGGGCGTGGGGGACCACGTGCTGGACCATGCCGATCTCCTCGGCCTCTTCGGCCTCGACGCGCCGGCCCGTCCAGAACAGTTCGAGCGCGCGCCCGGTGCCCACCAGGCGCGGCAGGAAGTACGTGCCGCCCCAGTCGGGGTGGAGGCCGGCGTGCAGGTAGTTCTGCGAGAAACTGGCGTGGTCGCTCACGATGCGGACGTCGCAGGCCAGCGCCAGGGTCATGCCCGCGCCGGTGGCCGCCCCGTTGACCATGGCGATCGAGGGCTTGGGCATCTCGTGGAGCAGGGTGACGATCCGGCGCCCTTCGTCCATGACCGGGCGGATCTTCTCGAAGCCCGCGCCCTCGTCCTTCAGCGTGTGCATGCGGTGGACGTCGCCACCGGTGCAGAACCAGCGGTCGGTGCCGGTGAGGACCACGACACGGATCCCGTCGTCCTCCTGGGCGTGCAGCAGTGCGTGCAGGAGCTCCTCGCGCATGTCCTCGCCGAAGGTGTTGTGTCCCTTCGGCCGGTTCATGGTCACGTAGAAGACGTGGTTCTCGATCTCGGTGCGCAGGGTCTCGAACTGCATGGACATGGTGTCCTTCCGGCGGACGGTCGGGAGCGGAGAGAGAGAATCAGCCGACGACGTCCTCGCCGCCGTCGCAGGCGACGACGTCACCGCTGACGAAGGCACCGGCCGGGCTCGCGAGCACCCCGATCAAGGCGGCCACGTCGTCGGGGGTGGTCAGCCGGCGGTGGGGGTTCTTGCGGGTCGCCTCGTCGAGCAGCCGGTCGTTGCCCGGGATCTTGCGCAGGGCCGGGGTGTCGGTCACGCCGGCGCGGATCGCGTTCGCGCGGATGCCCCGGGGCCCGAGTTCGAAGGCGAGCTGGCGGAGATGACTCTCGAGCGCCGCCTTGGCCGCCGACACCGCACCGTAGGTGGGGATCACCCGGGTCCCCCCCGAGCTGGTCATTCCGAACACGCTCGAACCCTCGCCCAGCAGGCCGCGCTGGACCGCGCCCTGGGACCAGTAGACGAGGCTGTGCGCCATGACGTCGAGCGTCATCTCCAGGTTCTTGCGGGTGAGGCTGGGCTGGCCGTCCTCGTCGACGTACGGTTTCAGCGTGCCGAAGGCCAGCGAGTGCAGGAGCACCCGCACCGAGCCCGCGGGGTCGTCGCCACGTTCGGCGAGATGGGCCGTGAAGTCGTCGAGCGCCTTGTCGCGCAGGGCGTCGTCGGCGGCGTTGATGTTCACGAAGAAGGTCTCGCGGCCGGCGGCCCGGACGTCGGCGACGATCGCCTCGACGTTGGCCATCGTGGCGCGGCGATCGAGATGCACGCCGAAGACGTTCAGCCCCCGGAGAGCGAGGTGACGGGCGGTGGCGGCTCCGAAACCGCTGCTCGCGCCGAGGATCAGGGCCCACTTGCCCTCGAAGCTGGGTTCGACGGGCGGCTGACCGGTCGACGGGGTGTCGGCAGGGGTCACGGGATCTCCTGTGGGCAGGGCGCCGGCAGGCGCGGTCGACGGGTTGGCAGCGCGAGGCCGGGAGTGTAAGGCTGCACGGGAGACATGCCAAGGACGCGGCCGGATCCGGCCCGCGCCGGCACCGACCCGGCCGACGGAGGTGGACCGTGGATGAACAGGCACGCAGTGTCGAGATCGTCGTCCGGGGACGCGTACAGGGTGTCGGATTCCGGTATTCGACCGTGGACGAGGCCCGCGCGGTCGGCGTGCGGGGTTGGATCCGCAACGAAGCCGACGGCAGCGTGCGGATCGCCGCCGCCGGCACGCCCGAGCAGATCGAAGCGCTGAAGCGGTGGTGTGGCCACGGACCCGCCCGGGCCCGGGTCGACGACCTCGAGGTCGTTCCGCGCGACGGAGGATCGGACCTTCCGCTTCCCTTCGAGGTCCGGCGCTGAGCACGTCGCGCGTGCATGGTCTATCATCGGGATCCCCCGCTCCCGGAGAAGGACCCGTGCGCACCGATTCCACCGCCGTGCTGACCATCGACGTCGAGGAGTGGTTCCACGCCCACAACTACCGCGACGAGGTCGACCCGACGACCTGGGAGGGCCGGCCGCGCCGGGCCGGGACCGGCGTCGATCCCCTGCTGCGTCTGTGCGAGTCGCTGGGGATCCGCGCGACCTGGTTCGTGCTGGGCTGGACCGCCGAGCGCGACCCCGCCCTGGTGCGCGAGATCGCCGACGCCGGCCACGAGATCGGCTGCCACACCTACGCCCACCCCGTGGCCTTCGAGCAGACGCCCGAGGAGTTCCGCGAGGACGCCCGGCGCGGGCGGGCCGCGGTGGGCGACGCGCTCGGGCACGCGCCCGAGGCCTACCGGGCGGCCAGCTTCACCATTCTGCCGCAGAACTACTGGGCGCTCGAGATCCTGCGCGAGGAGGGCTTCCGGGTGGACAGCTCGCTGTTCCCGGTGGCGCACCCGCGCTACGGGAATCCGCAGGGACCGCGTGAGCCCTTCCGCCTCGGCCGCGGCGACGACGACGACCTGCTCGTGCTGCCCATGACCACGCTGCGGATGTTCGGCCGGAACCTGCCCTTCAGCGGTGGGGGCTACTTCCGTTTGTTCCCGCTGCCGCTGCTCGACTGGTGTCGCAGGCGCGTGCAACGCCGGCAGGGCGAACCGGTGGTCTACTACTTCCACCCGTGGGAACTCGATTCCTACCGGCCCGAGGTCGACCTGGGCTTCCTGCAGAACCTCCGCAGCCAGGGCGGCAAGCAGGACCTCTACGCCAAGCTCGAGCGCGCGCTGGGCGGGCAGACGCTGGTGACGATCGGTGAATACGCGGACCGGGTGCGCGCCGAGGCTCCCGTGTTCGCGGACGTCGACGCGGTGCCGCCCGTCGGCGGGCACGGGGGAGCGTCCGGGGCCGCGCCCGCGGTCAGTGGAAGCGCCAGCTGAGCGACAGGGCCATGCCGTCGGCCGTCGGCGTGGCCATGATCTTCGGTCCGCCCGACTGCTCGGCGCGCGCTCCCAGCCAGAAGGCATCGACCACGTTCCACAGGTAGAAATAGGCCGCCGAGCCCGTCGCGATCCAGCGGACGAGGCTCTTGGTGTCCTCGTCGGACCGCGCGTCGTCGAGCTCGGCGCGCAGAGCGGCGCGGTCGATGGGGGCGGCGTCGTCGATCCGGGCCTGGATGCGGTCGGCGTCGCGGCGGGCTTCGAGGAAGCGGTCCTGCAGGGCGATGGCGGCCGCGGCCGAGGCGTAGGTGAACACGGTGAACAGGTTCGCACGCGTGTCGCGGCCCAGGTAGCGTTGCCCGGCGCCGGGCACGAGGGTGCTGCGAAGGGCGGCCTGCCAGCGGTTGGCGCGGGGGATCGTGAGTTCCACCCCACCATTGCCGGTGCGGACCGCCGGGCTCGGTGTGAGCAGCCAGGACTCGACCCCGGCGCCCAGCCAGATGGCCGCGGTGAAGCCCAGCCAGAGATCGCGGACGTTCTCGGCGTCGAACTCCTCGGTCGATCCCGCGGGGGCTTCGTCGATGTCCTCGTAGGCCGTGAACAGGAAGGACGCGCCCGCAGCACCACTCAGGAGGTGGTACCAGCCGCGCGATTCCCCGTGTCGCAGATGGTCGACACCCGGCGGGAGCAGGATCGAGGTCGGCGACGACCACGGGACGCTGCGCACGCCGCCTCCGTCGACCTCGAAGCGCGCGCGGCTCGACGCCAGGCCGGCGCCATCGGTCCGGAGACGGTACTCGCCCTCGGGCAGGATCTCGATCCCCACGGCGTCACGACCGCGCGCCGACAGCGGGCCTTCGAGTTCGATGTAGGTGCCGCGCGGCAGCACGTCCAGGGACTGTGACCAGCTCGCATCCGGCAGGGCTACGGCGACCAACATGGGGATCAGGGTGCCGGTCAGCTTCGCAATTCGCCGCATTTCGCTTCCTCGGAGATGGGATCCGGGCCCGTGGGCGGCCGAACTATCGAGCAGCGGCCCCGCCGTGTAAAGGACGAGCGTCGCGGCCGCATCGACTCAGGAGCCCTTGGCGGCCAGCCGGACCGCCGCCCGGCGGCCGAGTCGTGTGTTCGGGAACCGTTCGGCCATCCGTTGGACGAGGGGGTCGATCATCTCGTCCGCGAGCAGGTTGTTCCGGCCGGCCTCGATCGACGCTCGCAGCCGATGCAATTCTTCGACCGATCCCGACGCGCGGTCGATCCACTCGAGTCGTTCGGCGTGCGCGTCGCTGTACCGTCCCTGGCGTTCGAGGGTCTCGATCAGCAGCTCCTGCAGGAGGTCGCCGTGGCCCCCGCGTGGCAATCGGTCCATGAGCCTCCGGTACGTCTGCTCGGCCCGCCGAAGTGCTTCGGCGGCCTCCGCGTGCGTGCCGCGTCGCCGGTTCAGAGAGACGATCTCCAGCGGAACCCTGAGCGCGGGCGGGGTGAGCGCGTATCTCGCCTCCAGGAGTTTCAGATCGACGAAGGCCTGGTCCCACTTCCCGCGTCGCGAGCGGATCCTCGCCGCGGACATCAGCGCGCGCGGCGCCCACTCGGCGTCGTCGTAGCGGTGGCGGATCCGCTCGTAGACGGTGAGCGCCTCGTCGAGTCGGCCTCGGTCGTCGAGTGCGTTGCCGACGGCGGTCAGGGTGCGTCCGGCGTCGGCACCGTGGTCGAGTGCCCACTCCAGGGCGGGTTCGAGGGCCTCTGGCTCGAGGTCGCCGCGCGCCAGGGCCCGGGCCATGGCCTCGACGATCCGGCGCATGATGCGCGCGTCCCCGGGTTCCGGTTCGGCGCGCGCCAGCATCGACGAGGTCAGGGGTTCCAGGATGTCGAGCGCGGTGGACTTGTCGTCGAAATCGAGGGCCAGGTCGGCCAGTTCCAGGGTGGCCAGGGCCACGTCGCGGCGTCGACCCGTCTCGATCACCCGGCGGTACTCCGCGGCCGCCCACGCGTACGCCGGCGCCTCGGCCCGTCGCTCGTCCGGCGCGAGGCGTGCGATCCGTCCGGGGGTGTCCAGGTGAGCTCTCCGATCACGCTCGGACTCGCGCACCGCACTCCAGACCCGGTGCAGATGCTCGACCGCACGTGCCGAGTCCCCGTCGGCCAGTGCGACTCCGGACGATCGCACGTGCATGTCGACCGCGATCGGGGTTCCGGCGAAGCGATCGATCACGGCTCCGAGGACGTCGCGTGCCCCGAGGGAGTCGGCGCAGCCGGCGCGCACGTCGACGGCGCCGAGCCACGCCGTGCCCGTGATCCGGCGGAGGTCCGCCCGGTAGGGGTCGGGGACTCCGGGATCGAAACCCCATGATCCGTAGTGTGCCGCGATGGATTCGTAGCGTGCCGCCAGGGCGTCCCACTGCGCGAAGCCGTCGCCGGCCGCGTTTCCGGGGAGTGCGGCGCGATCCCGATCGGCCTGCCAGAGATGCCGTTCCGCCTGGTAGCGTACGTGGAGCGCTTCGTCGCCACACCCGGTCGACAGCGCGGTCGACAGGGCGATCGCAATCGCGAACACGACCATTGGACTTCGCCGTCGCATCAGAGTCGGGCCTCCGCTCTCTTCCAGATCACGATCCTCGTGCTGGCTCCCAGCAGCAGGTGGAGCAGGAAGAGTTCGGCGAGCAGACGCAGGAAGACGATCAGTGCGAAGGCTTCGGGGTGAGCGGCCACGCGGTCGGTTCCGACCGGCCCCACCAGCGCGGCGAAAGGAAGCGTCACCGCCGCCCAGATCGCGACCAGGACGAAGCTCCCGATCGGTTCCGTGGAGGCGATCCCGTACGACCGGCCGACCGCCCGCCAGGCCGGCGCACCGAGCCCGGCCTCGGCGACGGCGTAGAGCAGGAAGGTGCCCAGCAGGGCCATCGCACCCAGGCGCACGCCGAGCAGAGCGACGCCGAGTTTCCCGCCGCGCTCCTGCAGTGCCTCGGGCAGCAACAGGAACAGTCGATCGACCCCGAACTGCAGAGCGAGGAGCAGTCCCACGACCAACAGGACGTGCAGCACGGAGCCGAGGGTCGATCCGCGCGCGTGCCGGGTGATGTAGTGGTTCGCGAACGACCGCACCGTCAGGGTGATGGCGACCGTGCCCACGGCGACGATCACCAGGAGGTCGATCCGGGCGAACATGACCGGGAGCTCGAGCAGGTGCGTGGGGTAGTGCGTGGACTCCGGACCGCCCAACGCCGTCACGAGGGGCTTGCCGGCCGTGACCAGCTCGGGCCGGTGGAACAGCATGAGCAGCAGCAGCACGAAGGACCGGACGATCGTGAGGACGGTGAGGGAGGTCCAGGTCGAGAGGTCCCGCCCCAGCCGGAGCGGACCCTTGCACGCCCACCACGCGACTCCGAGGGAGCGGATCAGGCTCAAGACGTCTCCAGCTGTTTCAAGGGAGGGGATCGGGGGCCACGGTCACGAGGGCGATGTTGTCCTCACCACCGGGGTTGCCGTCGACACCGTCGAGCGCGAGTTCCATCAGGGAGGTCGTGAAGGTCTCGGGATCGGGGCCGGTTCGCGCGAAGACGTCGTGGATGTGACGAGGTCCGATCGAGGTCCCCGGCGACCGATAGTGACACTCGTCGATGCCGTCGCTGAACACCAGCACACGTTGTGCCACCGACAGTTCGAAGTCGAAGCCCCGCGCCCGGCCGGGATCCAGCGAACCCGGGGCCCGCGGGTTCACGTAGTCGGTGCTGGGCATGGTGCGCCGACGGGCGCCTTCGGGGTCGACCGTCACCACCGACACGTCGCCGAAGGTGAGGCCGAACGCCCTCTGCCGATCCCGGTCGACGACGGCCAGCGCCACTGCGCTCTCCGAGCGGGTCGGGGGGGCATCGATGCGCAGCGACCGGAACAGAGTGCGTAGTCCGTCGGGATCCGACGGGATCCGGTCGACGCGGTCGGGCAACACCGCGGCCAGGTCGTGGCTGCTCTCGATGCCCCAGTGGGCATCGGCCACGAGGATCAGGATCCGCCCCTCGTCGCGGAGCACGGCCAGGGCGTCTTCGTTGGGCTGGCGTGGGTCGCCCTTCGACCTCATCGATGGCACGAGACGTGCCCGGCCGACACTGATACCGGCCGCGATGCTCCCGTCCGACATGGTCCCGACATGGACGTGTCCGAAGTCGGCGTGCTCGCGGCCGAGCAGGACGAGGGATTCGGGTGCGCGGCTGGGAACCATCGGGCCTCGCTCGTGGCGTTCGGGAAGGGTCGACCATCGCACCGCCCGATCCGGCATGAGGGGACGCGACGCACCGTGCACGTCAGCCTAAGGCGTGCAGTTCCAGGTTCAAGATCGGTTTTGAGGGATGTTCGCCCTCGGGCCGGTCATGTACAATACCAAAGGAAAGCAGGGGGCCCCTTCCGACCAACGACAGTGCACGCGCCCGATCCGGCGTCCCTGGGGACTTCGGAACACGAGTGCATGGTTCGGGGTTGGTGGGGTCGTGGTCTCATCGGAGAGTCGAGGACGGATCCATGTTCGATTTCCGACGGCATGTCGAGCGGTTGCAGTCCGACGGGTGTTCGCTGCTCGTCGTGTTCGCCGCTCTCGCGGTGCTCGGACTGTCGAGCGCACCCGCGGCGGCGCAGGACGACACGGAGGGCGGTGCTGCGGCGTCGTCGGGTCCGGCGGCGACCTCGCCGTCGGACGACCAGTACGAGTTCGGTCCGCAGGACGTCGTCCAGGTCGAGGTCTTCGGCCGCGAAGGACTGTCGACGACGGTGACCATCGACCCCGCCGGTCGGATCCAGGTTCCCATGCTGGGGACGGTGGACGTCGCCGGTCGAACCCCCGCCGAACTGACCGACGAACTGACGCAGCGCTACCAGTTGCTCGATCCCGGGATCGAAGAGGTGCTCGTGTCGGTGGCGCGCTACGGCAGCCGGACGCTGACGATCCTCGGCCAGGTCGGTAACCCCGGCACCTACGGCTTCCGGGAGCTTCCCGACCTTTGGGAGGCGTTGCTGACGGCCCAGGGAGCCACCGACGACGCCGCGCTCGGAAGCGTGCAGATCGTGCGCCGCGACCGGCGGCCCGACGAGCCCAGGACGCTGCGGGCGGACCTGTCGCGCGGCATCGAGGACACGCCGCCCGGGGCCGTTCCGGAACTCCGGCCGCGGGACACGATCGTGGTGCCCGCCCTGGGCGGACGACTGCCCGAGGGCGATGCCTTCCGGATCCTCGGTGCGGTGGGCCAGCCGGGCAACTATTCCATGATGATGGCCGAGAACCTCCTCGACGCCATCGGCGTGGCCGGAGGCACCGAGCCCGGAGCCGATCTACGGTCGGTCCGCCTCCTCCGGCGGACTCCGCTGGGGTCCATGGCCTACGAGATCGACCTCGAAGGGTATCTCCACGAGGCGAACCCTCCCGGCGGTCTGGCGCTCCGTCCCGGCGACACGATCACCGTCCCCCCGGAGGAAGGCTTCGTGCAGAGGATCAGCGAAGTCCTGGCGCCGTTCCTGTCGGTGGCAACGGTCGTCGTTCTCATCCAGCGTGCGAGCAACTAGCGAGGGTCGAGGTCCCACACCGATGATGAACCCCGAAGTCGATCACCAGATCGATCCCGTCCAGTACCTGCGCATGATCTGGCGCCGCCGTTGGATCGTGGTGCTCTGCGCGATCACGGTCCTGTGTGGCACGCTCGTGGGGCTGCAGTTCGTTCCCGACGTCTACGTCTCACAGGCCACGTTGATGGTCGACGATCAACAGCGTCTGGCCGGTGAGTTGCGGAATCTGATGAGCGGACTGGGGGCCGAGGCCACCGGGCAGCTGGCCGAAAGACAGCGGCGCGACGAGCTCCAAAGCCGCATCATGAGCCGTCCGTTCCTCGAGCGTGTGGTCCGTCTGCTGCGCATCCACGAGGATCCCGGGATCCGGGAAAGAGCGGTGCGCGCGCTCGACGGGTCCGCCGATCTGTCGCGCGAGGACATGGCGGTCCACATCGCCGTGATGGAGCTGCGCGACAAGGTCGGTCTGTCGCAGGGTGGGGTCGGCATCTACAACATCCGGGTGCGGGACACCAGCGCCCGGAACGCGCAGCTCCTCGCCCAGTGGATCAGTGAGCTGTACGTGGACATGTCGGCGCAGACCGCCCTCGAGAACCTGAACAAGGCCCGGGACTTCGGTCAGGAGCAACTGAAGATCTACGAGCAGCGGCTGGCCGAGGCCGAGAGCGAACTCGAGCAGTACAAGCAGCTGCAGATCCAGGAAGACCTGTCGCAGGGTACGGTCACCGAGCAGAACATCAGCGCCGCCGAGGCGCTGTACCGCAAGATCCTGGACGAAGCCGAACTGGCGCGGATCCGCACGCTGCCGTTCGCGACGGCCCTGTCGAGGAGCGAGCTGGCCGGCGCCCAGGATCGCGTGGCCGACGACTCCCGGGTCCGCAACCAGGCCCGGGGGTTGAGTTCGGCGCTGATCGAGGACGTGCGCAATCGGTTGCTGTCGTCCGAGGGTGGGCAGAGCGCCGAGTGGCCGCCGCAGGGCAGCTACACCACCATCCGTCGTGGACTGCTCCAGTTGCTCGAGCGTGTCGTCGAGGCCATGTACCCCGAGGCCGCGTCGTCCAGCCGCGACGCGCTCGCGCGCCTGGTGTTCACCAGCCTCGATCGCGATGCGCAGGACGCGGCGGCGGAGTTCCTGGGACAGGAGATCTCACAGTTCCGGCGCAAGGCGCAGCTCGGTCCGCGCGGCGAAATGGAGCTGGCCCGTCTGCAGAACGAAGTCCAGACGGCCCAGGACGTCCTGCAGTCCTTCAAGGCCCAGCTCGTGGCCAGCGACGTGAGCCAGGCCGTCGCCGCCACCGACATGGGTCGCAAGATCGAGATCGTCGATCCCGCGCAGACTCCCATGAAGCCGACGGAGCCGAACCGCTCCAAGATCCTGTTCGCGGCGATCCTCATGGGTCCCTTCTTCGGAATCCTGCTCGCCCTGGCCGTCGAGGTGGCCGACTCGACCCTGCGCTCGCTCCACGACTTCGAGCGGGCCTTCGACGGGCCGATCATCGGCACCGCACCGCTGATCATGCGACAGGCGCGCTCGCGCCGTCGGGTGCGCGACTTCGCGGTGCCCGCGGCCATCACCCTGGTGCTGGTCCTGACCGTGGCGTTCTTCCTGTCGAAGGACACGGTGTTCGAGGAGACCGGCGCGATCACCCGGCCGGTCGTCGTGGTCGACCCCGACTCGGGAGGCTCGTCGTGAAGACCATCGATCGCATGCAGACCAACTGGCTGCTCGCCTCGGAGATCAACAAACTCGAGGCCCGGGTCTGGAGCATGAGCCGCCGCGATGCCCTGAAGACCATCCTCTTCACCAGTGCCGTGCGGGGCGAGGGCAAGAGCACCACCGTGGCGCATCTGGCCACCGCCCTGGGCATGTACCCGGACCGACGGATCCTGGCCATGGACTTCGACTTCCGGATTCCCGCCATGAACCAGCACTTCGAGCTGAGCGGGTTCACCGGGATCGACCGCGTGCTCCAGGGAAAGGCCTCGATCGACGAGGCGATCATTCGCACGGAGCTGCCGAGTCTCGACGTCACGCTTCCGACCGAGGGCGGAGCCGATCCTGCGCTGCTCCTCCGCACCCGCGATCTGGTGTCGTTGGTGGATTCGTTGCGTGATCGCTACGACCTGATCCTGATCGACTCGCCGGCGATCGTGCCGGTGGCCGACGCCACCATGCTGTTGCCCGTGACCGACGGGGTGATCCTGGCGGGCATGGCGGGGCGTTCGACCGAGTCGCAGCTGAAGCGGGCACGACAGATCTGCGAGAGCGTCGACGCACGGGTCGTGGGGCTCGTGGTGAGCAACGTGGAGGAAGCGGCACCCGAGTACACGGCGTACCAGAACAACTACGAAGGCTACCAGCAGGCGGCGCCGGTTCCCGCCGGGGCCGACCCCGCCTCGGCGCCGGACTCGGGTGGGCGCCGGTCGAAGAACCCGCTCCGGCGTCGCGAGGGGCGCTGAGCGCCATGGACCTCCACGGAGTGCTGGCGCGAAGGGTGTTCGTTCCCCTGTACGAGCGCAGATGGGGCGTTGCCAACCCTGCGCTCGACCGCGAGCTGGCGCGCAGCCAGTTCCAGGACGAAGAGCAGATCCGCGATCGGCAGCTCCAGCGGCTGCGGGAACTCCTGGGGTTCGCGGCGGAACGCAGCCCCTTCTACCGCCGGCGATTCCGCGACGCGGGGTTCGAGCCGGGCGACCTGAAGGACGTCGCGGACCTGGCGGGCCTGCCCCTGCTGACGAAGGACGACATCCGCGGTCATGGCGACCAGATCCTCAGCGAGGGATTCGATCGCGACCGGTTGCTCCGTCGCCGGACCGGCGGGTCGACGGGCGTGCCGCTCCATCTGTACTGGGACGCGGGGGCTCACACGTTCAAGAGTCGGCTCACCAGACGACACGATGCCTGGGCGGGGCATCGACCCGGCGTGCGGCGCGCAGCCCTGTGGGGAGATACCGACAAGCAGTACCCGTGGAAGGTGAGGGTCCACAAGGCCCTGTGCGAGCGAACCGCGTTCCTGGACACCCTGGAGATGGACGAAGCCCGGCTCGACGACTTCGTCGACCGCCTGCGCCGGTTTCGCCCCCGGGCCCTGATCGGCCACGCGCATTCGATCTACTTCTTCACCGAGCACCTGGTCCGCCGAGGCATCGGCGACATCGGTTTCGACGGGATCATCTCCACGGCCGAGACCCTGTCCGATGCCGAGCGCGAAACGGTGGAATCGGTGTTCGGGCCGGTGGTCTTCGACCGCTACGGCTGCGAGGAGGTCGCGCTGATCGCGTCGGAGTGCGAGGCGCACGACGGTCTGCACGTGGCGGCGGAGGGAATCCTCGTCGAGGTGCTCGACGGCGACCAGACCACGCCCGGACGCGTGGTGCTCACGGATCTGGTGAACCGCGGGATGCCGCTGATCCGCTACGAGGTCGGGGATCTGGCCACCACGCGGAGCGGCACCTGCGGCTGTGGCCGCGGGCTTCCGCGTCTCGGCCGGGTGTACGGCCGCACCAGTGACATCCTCTTCGCGCCCGATGGTCGCAGGATCTCGGGGATCTCGATCCTCGACACGTTCATGATCCACCTCGAGGGCGTGAAGCAGGCACAGATCGTCCAGGACGCGCTCGATCACGTCCAGGTGCGGGTGGTGCCGTCGGATCGTTACTCCGACGACACCACGGCGGCGCTCCGCGCGACGATCCGGCAGGTCTTCGGCGACGAGATGCGGAGCACGGTCGAGCGGGTGGAGCGGATCGAGCCCACAGCGCGCGGGAAGTACCAGTTCTCGATCTGCGAGATCGAGGATCCGTCGGTGATCCGTTCCTGATCCATCCCGGATCGTGGCCACCCCGCGGCAGGCGGCACGGAAGAAGCGAAGGCGTATGACG
>Ga0102940_1000309_pt1 | contig 34130 bp, 29 predicted proteins | sample SalPonR2_C_D1_MG_FD_78215 | JGI IMG/M metagenome (GOLD analysis project Ga0102940, IMG submission 78215) | Salt pond soil microbial communities from South San Francisco under conditions of wetland restoration - Salt Pond MetaG R2_C_D1_MG | ecosystem: Environmental > Aquatic > Marine > Intertidal... | reverse complement strand
TTGGGGCGATTTCTTCGTTGCAAAAAGCCTTGGATAGCTAGGCTATCCGCGATTTTTGCGCCTCGAACTAGCCCAAAAAAGCCAGCACCTTATTACAGACTCAATATGGGCAACCTACTTATAAAAAGCTAAGCAAAAAAAAATGGGATAATGATAAAAGTCATCGGGGATACGCCCGTGGGGACTTAGCTTTGATTAAGGCATTTTCAAATGACTTTCGTAAGCGTTTTTACAATTTCGAAATAATCCGCATTGGTGAGGGAATAAAGTGAGTTTTTCCCATCTCGCTCTACCTTAACCACGTTTTTGTTTTTTAAAATGCGCAGGTGGTGGGAGGCAATGGCTTGTTCGATGCTGAGTTTTTGGTAAATATCGGTCACGGTCATTTCTCCGTTGTGAAACAGTAGATCAACAATGGCTAATCGGATAGGGTGGGCAATGGCCCGTAGGGTCTCGGTCGATTCTTCCAAAAAGTCCTTGCTAAAGTGTGTTTTCATGCTGGTGCTTTACGTTTCGAAACCCAATGTTTTAAAATACAAATATAAATAAATATATAACGCAATATTACGGGTAGAGTTTAATTTTCATCCATGAGTAATACTATCGCACAACGCATCGCAGATTTTCTTTCCGCCTATGCTCCTTTCCGTTTACTGGCCGAAGAGCAATTACTTGAATTGTGCCAAATAGCGGAAGTGCACTACCTGGACCAGGGGGAAGTTATCTTCGAACAGGGGGCTGCTGCTCATCCTCATTTTTATGTCATCCGTGAAGGAGCGGTACAATTAAGCAGAAAAGAGGGGGCGGAACAACTACTGATCGATCTTTGTGATGAAGGGGACCTTTTTGGGCTACGCCCGCTGTTGGCAGATCAAGCCTATGGATTAAAAGCGGAGGCTGAAGAGAATACCTTGCTATACGGTATTAATATTGAGCAATTTAAAAAGATAATGGCTTCAGAGGCCGGCTTGAGTGGGTATCTGGCGAAGCATTTTGCAGCGGGGGTGCACCTGCCTTACGAAAACGCTTATCGAAATGCTTATTATTTCCATCCGCAACAGAAACAAGGGACGAATCTATCTGAACTACAGGATATTCGTGTGCGCCGACTACCGGTCACCGGCACCACGTCCAGCACGGTCCAGGAGGCGGCCCGAATCATGAGGGCGGCGAAAGTAAGCTCTGTTTTTATTGTGGATGAAGAGAACCGGCCCCAGGGGGTCATTACGGATAAGGATCTACGGAATCGGGTGGCCACGGGAGATTATGGACTGAAAGATAGGGCAGCGGCGATCATGTCTGCGCCAGTCTTATGTATACCCCAGGGACTCAGCGTAGCGGAGTTGCAGATCTTTATGATTAAACACAAGGTCCACCATTTGGCCATCACCGAAGATGGTTCCGACCAAAGTGCCCTGATTGGCGTGATCACAGAACACGATTTACTGGTTGCTCAGGCGAATAATCCCGCCGCAATTATTCGAAAAGTTAAGCACAGTTATACCATCGAAGCGCTGCGCGAAATCAGAGAGAAAGCAGAAGACTTACTGGCCAAATATCTGCAGCAGGAGGTGTCAATTACCTTCGTTAGTGAAATCATGGGGCAGATCAATGATGCCTTAATTCAAAGGATTATCCATCTAGAAATGGAGCAAATGCAAAGGGCGGGCTTTATAAAACCGGAGGTGGCCTTTTGTTGGCTCAGCCTGGGGAGTGAGGGTCGGGAAGAGCAGCTGCTTCGAACCGATCAGGATAATGCTTTGGTTTTTGCGGATGTTGCTGCCAAGAAATTAGAACCAACGCGCCAGTACTTTTTGGGCTTAGCGGAGCAAGTCACAAAAAGCCTGTCTCTTTGCGGCTTTGAGTTTTGTCCTTCTGAAATGATGGCCAGTAATCCCAAATGGTGCCTTAGCCTCCGTGAATGGAAGCAACAATTTAAAAAATGGATGATGTCTCCCACTCCGGAATCCATACTAATGTCTACCATTTTTTTTGATTTTCGTCCGGTGTACGGTGAAAATGCCCTGGCTCAGGAGTTGATCCATTTTATTTTCGATCATATCGATCAAGGTACTCCCTTCCTGCATTTTTTGGCCAGGGACGCGGTGCAAAACCCGCCACCACTTAGTTTCTTTAGGAATTTTATGGTTGAAAAGGACGGGGCCCATAAAGATACCTTTGACATTAAAGCCAGGGCCATGATGCCGCTGGCCGATACGGCCCGTTTGTTAAGCCTGGCGGCAAAGAAAGATAATATTACGAATACGGCCAAACGTTTTCGGCGCCTGGCCGAACGGGAGCCCGCTAATGCCGCCCTTTATCAGCAGGGGGCAGAGGCCTACGAATTATTGATGGGGTTTCGCGCGCGATTTGGTTTGCGCAACAATGATACCGGACGCTACATTAAGCCCGCCGAACTGAGCAAAATGGAACGCTTACAGTTGCGCAATAGCTTTAAACCGATCAGCGAACTACAATCCTTATTAAGTACCCGTTATCAATTGGCTTTTTTAATGTAAATTCTCGGGTATGTTCTGGAAAAAGAAAAAAAGCGCTCCTGATTATTGGGAAGCCTATTTAGCGGCTTTTTCCGAAAGGGTAGTGGACCGCCAGGCAATTGCTAAAATCCCTTTTTGGGTCATGGATACCGAAACGACTGGTTTGGATCCTAAAAAGGATGAGCTCTTGTCAATTGCGGGTATACCCCTGCAGGGCTACACTATGCGACTGGAAGATAGCTTTGAGTGTCTGCTTAAGCAAAAGCGACCGCCCGGACGGGAGAGTATACCTATTCATGGAATATTACCAGCACAAAAAGTATCCACGATCTCGTTGGAATCGGTTTTGCCTGAGCTGTTGGCCAAAATAGGTAAGCGAATCATCGTTGGACATCATATTCGCTTTGATGTCCAAATGTTGAATAAATCGATTAAATCAATCACTGGAGGGCAACTCCAAAATAAAGTGCTGGATACGGCTGATCTGGCTAGGCGCTTACCCGCTTTTCGCAAAAAAAGAATGGAGGAACCCATTTCCCTGGATCATTTGTGTGCTTATTTTGCTTTGAAGAAACACGGCCGCCACACGGCAGTGGGGGACACTTTTCTGACTGCTCGCATATTATGTGCCTTGCTTAAAGCGTTGGAAAAACAAGGCTTGAAAACAAGAGGAGATCTTTTGCGAAAGCCACTAAAAATACACCGATATTAACTTTAAATTACTTACTTTCGCGGAAAGTACGGATCCCTCAATCAGATTACTGTAAACGCAGGAAAGCAATGAACTGGAGATATTTGACTTTTTTTGTATTCATCATGGTTTTGGTGGGCATAGTTGCCTGTCAACCAGACCCCAAAGATGCTCCAGACGATCAGCCGCCTTATCATTTTGTTGATTTCGTAAAACATTCGGCTTCCTGCGCTTCCGATAGCATGCGCTGTGCAGCGGTGAAAATACAATATCCTCAGTACGATAGCCTGGAGCTTTCCCTGCGACAAAAAGTGAATACTTCCATTCGCTACCAATTGCTAAAACTTATCGCCGGCCAGATCGAACAAGAGGCCTACTCACTGGAAGAAGCTGCTCAATTGTTTATTGATGATTATAACGAATTTTCCTCCGTCGACTTTGCGATGCCCTGGACGCTGGAAGCTTTCTCCAAAGTATTAAGGTCAGATGAGCATTGGTTTGTGGTTGCGATTGATGCCTACGTATTTACCGGCGGGGCGCATCCTAATTCCTTCCGTGTTATATTGAATTATGACCTGGAACAGGGCGTATTAATTTCGCTGGATGACGTAGTGAAGGATTACATCGCCTTTTCATCCGCGGCGGAAAAGATTTTCCGCAAGGTGAAAGGTATTGAACAATCGGCTTCTTTGGAACAAGCCGGTTATTTTATGGAAGATTTCAAGTTATCTACTCAATTTGCTTTGACACCAGGGGGGCTTTTGTTATTCTACAATACCTATGAAATAGCCCCCTACGTAGTGGGGGTGACCGAATTTGAAGTTCCCTACGAGCGAGTAGAGGGATTGATTCGCGATTATTATCTGCCCAATTGATACCACCAAAATGAATGCTGCTACGCGTCTGTTCTCTGCTTTCCTATTGCTCTGGCTATTGCTTAATGGTCTACAAGCGGGCCTGACCGAACTCGATCCGGACGAGGCTTATTATTGGGTTTACAGTCAGGAGCTGGATTGGGGGTATTTTGATCATCCGCCCATGATCGCTTTATTGATCAATATTAGTAGGCAGCTCATTCCCGGCGCTTTGGGTATTCGTTTTTTCCCGATTTTGTTATCGCTGGGGACTTTTTTTATTCTTTGGAAATTACTTAGGCTAGAAAATAATTATTCTGGTACCTGGCTCCTCATTGCTTTAGTAGTGGCCATGCCCTTTCTGAACGTTTACAGCTTCATTGCCACTCCCGATGCACCCTTACTGTTCTTTGCTGCTCTTTACCTGTGGCTTTATCGGCGATTTTTGGAGAAATCAGATTGGGGTAATACCCTGCTGCTGGGGACCTGTATGGCACTGCTGCTTTACAGTAAATACCACGGTGTGCTTTGGATCTTGTTTATGCTGGCGGCCCATGTAAAGGTTCTGAGGAATCCACGGTTTTACCTGGCCAGCATTTGGGGCTGCCTGCTTTTTTTACCCCATTTGTACTGGCAGTTTGCCAATGATTTCCCCTCTTTTACCTACCATTTATCCGGACGGAACGATCGCTACGTCCTTCGGTACACTACTACCTATTTATTTAATCAGTTGTTGGTGTTCAGTCCCTTCGTGGTTGGGTTTTTGGTGCTGGCCTTATATCGTTTCCGTAGTACCAATATTTTTCAGCGCACCTGGAAATTTTTGATTCTTGGATTTTTCTTTTTCTTTTTGGGCCTTACGGCAAAAGGGCACGCCGAGCCACAATGGACCGTATTGGCCGTTCTGCCGGCTATTCTACTTTTACACCGGTCGGTAGACAGAGCACTAATCAGCCGCAAGTGGTTATGGCGAATGTGCTGGTCCAGTTTTGCGGTGCTGCTTATTGCCCGGTTGTTGATCGTGCTTCCGCAAAATAGGGTAGACTCCGATTTTCATAAAAAGCACCGGAGTTTCATTATGGAAAAGGAAGCGGATGGCTTACCCGTAGTATTTATTGATACCTACCGGGCGCCCTCTAAATACGCCTTTTACACCGGGGCTAAACCTTATGCGCTGACCGATGTGTACTACCGGAAAAACCAGTACGATCTTTGGGACTGGGCCAAAGACCTGCACAATCAGCGCGTCATGATCAGCGCACAAAAGAGTATAGAATGCGATTTTTGCAGACCCCTGCGCATGGAAGGAGAGGTTAAGGGCACACTGGTCTTTGCGGATAGTCTTCAGGTAACGCAGAATATAAAAGCGACCATTGTAGAACTGCCCGACACCCTGGTTTTAGGCGAAAGCCTGCCGCTAAAAATAAGTATTGATAATCCCTATTCGCATATTGTCCGGGCGAATACGGGTAATCTGCCCATTCAGATCGTAGCCATCCTGACCAACGATCGGGATTATATTCAGTGGTATCCGCTGGCTATCGACTGGGAGGTGATTCCCGCTTCCGCTAAAACTTTCTGGGAAGGTACTCTGCTCATCCCCAATTATGGAGGGCAAGCGAGCAATTTGAGATTACAGATCGGTTTTAAGACCGGAGTCTTGTTCCCCACTTACAATAGTGCACCAAAATCCGTACATTTGAGAGATTCAAACTAGAAATACAAACTATGCTCAACAAACAGAATCCTACACAAACCAAAGCCTGGGAAGCACTCAAAGCCCATTATGAGGAACTGAAAGAGGTCTCCATGAAATCCCTTTTCGCCGGAGATGCCGAGCGCTTCGGTAATTTTTCTATGCGATTTGAAAATATACTCATTGACTATTCCAAGAACCGGGTCCGTAAGAAGACTTTGCAGCTGCTATTGGACCTGGCCAGAGACTGTCAGCTGGAGGAGGGCATTCAACAAATGTTTAGTGGTGCTAAAATAAACGAGACTGAAAATCGTGCGGTATTACACATTGCTTTACGCAATCAATCTGAACGCTCCATTGAAGTGGGGGGAGAGGATGTCATGCCCAAGGTGAAGGGCGTACTTGATCAGATGAAAGATTTTTCCGAAAGGATTCTGAACGGTACCTGGAAGGGTTACACCGGGAAACCGATAAAAAACATAGTAAATATTGGTATTGGCGGCTCCGATCTGGGGCCGGTAATGGTGACGGAGGCACTTAAACCCTATTGGAAGCCAGGGATGCAAGTCTATTTTGTCTCTAATGTCGATGGCACCCATATTGCCGAGACCCTCAAAAAAGTAAATCCCGAAGAGACGCTATTCATGATTGCCTCCAAATCTTTTACGACGCAGGAGACCATGACTAATGCCTTTACGGCCAGAGATTGGTTCCTCAAAGCGGCCGGCGATGAATCCCAGGTAGCTAAGCACTTTATTGCCCTGTCTACTAACCTGGAAGGGGTGAAGCAATTCGGTATCGCTCCGGAAAATATGTTTCAATTTTGGTCCTGGGTAGGCGGTCGTTATTCCCTGACTTCGGCCATTGGCTTGAGTATTGCCTGTACGGTGGGCTTCGAGGTATTTGAAGAATTACTCGGCGGGTTTCACGCCATGGATGAACATTTCAGAACGGCGCCCCTGGAAAATAACGCCCCGGTTTTGCTGGCACTGATAGGTATCTGGTATAATAACTTCTTTGGAGCAGAGACGGAGGCTATCTTACCGTACGATCAATACCTGCATCGTTTTGCCGCCTATTTCCAGCAGGGAAACATGGAGAGTAATGGGAAGTACGTAGATCGAAGTGGTAAAAGGGTAAACTATCAGACGGGCCCCATTGTCTGGGGAGAACCCGGTACGAATGGACAGCACGCTTTCTATCAGCTTATCCACCAGGGAACCAAACTGATTCCCTGCGATTTTATTGCGCCGGCCATCAGTCATAACCCGATTGGAGATCACCATATGAAGTTGTTGTCAAATTTCTTCGCACAGACCGAAGCGCTAATGAATGGCAAAACGCCGGAAGAAGTTCGCAAGGAACTAGCCACCGGTGGGGCTTCCCCCGAAGAAATCGAAAAGATTCTGCCTTTTAAAGTCTTTGAGGGAAATCGACCGACGAATTCTATTCTGGTGAAAAAAATGGACCCTCGTACTCTGGGGCAGCTCATTGCCCTGTACGAACATAAGATCTTTACTCAGGGCGTGATCTGGAATATTTTTAGTTTCGATCAGTGGGGAGTAGAACTCGGTAAGCAATTGGCTAAAAAGATTTTACCCGAATTGGAAGGGGAGCAGGTGGTCAAGAGCCACGACAGTTCGACCAACGGCCTGATCAACGTTTACAAGGCGATGCGGGAATAAAAAAAGCGGAGAGTGATCTAAAACCACTCTCCGCTGTATTTTAATCTCTGCTAAAACCACTAAGGATTGGGGGGGATCGAAAGATTAAAACTGTTCCGTCTGCGCGAAATGGAAAGAAATTTCTATTTCCGCATTTTCATCTGAATCGGCACCGTGTACGGCATTTTCTCCAATACTGCTGGCGTACAGCGCACGGATGGTTCCTTCTGCTGCTTCCTCTGGATTGGTAGCGCCGATGAGTTCACGGTAATCAGCTACCGCATTATCTTTTTCCAGAGCCGCAGCTACGATGGGACCGGAAGACATGAAGTCGACCAACTCCTGGTAGAAAGGACGCTCTTTGTGTACTTCGTAGAACTCTCCTGCTTTTTCGGGAGACAGCTTGGTATATTTCATTGCTACGATGCGGAATCCTGCTTTGTTAATCATTGCCAGGATGTTACCGATGTTGCCGGCTTTTACCGCATCTGGCTTAATCATGGTGAATGTTCTGTTTCCAGCCATTACTTTACTTTTTTTGTTTCTTTAAATTTGCGCAAAAGTAACTAAACCTCGGAGGATTTGTAAATATGCAAGGTGATATTTTTGTTAATTATGAAGCAATTGGGCTTAAAGCGAAATATTTTCTCGCTTTATTGCAGTAGCATTACACGACTGGGCCAGTCGGATGCGCAATGCTTTTCACAAAAAGGAATATTTGCTTACTTTTGAGTTTTGTTTGGACCTCGATGAGAATTTGATGGATAACATAAAAGAACTTCAGCGCTTATTACAAATGCCCAAGGACATCGTACTGACTTCCCACCGGAATCCGGATGGAGACGCCATTGGTTCCAGTCTGGCATTGTATCATTTCTTAAAAAGGCAGGGACACTCCGTAACGATGATCGTACCCTCCGACTTCCCCGAGAACCTGTCCTGGATGGTTGGTATCCAGGAGATGTTGGTCTATGATGATGATCCCGAAGAAGTAAAAGACCTCTTTGAGAAGAAGGACATGGTTTTCTGCCTGGACTTTAATGCGATAGATCGCATTGATAAACTAGGGCAACTTTTTATCGAAAAAGACGATATCGTGAAGGTGATGATTGATCATCATCTCTTTCCGGAATCATTCCCGGATTTCATCCTCTCCGATACCACCGCCAGTTCTACCTGCGAACTGGTTTTTCGCTTCATTGATATGTTGGGACAGCGGGGACAGATTGACGAAATCATTGGAGAGTGTCTAATGACCGGTATTCTGACGGATACAGGTTCCTTTAAATTTAGTACTTCGCCGACGCTGTTTAAGATTGTCGCCCATTTACTGGAGGTGGGGGTAGATGATTACAAATTGCAGGATCTGATTTTCAATTCTATGAAAGAAAAGCACCTGCGTTTGTTGGGCCATTGCCTAAATAAACGCATGGAAATCCTGGAAGAATACCATACCGGTATTATTGTATTAACCAAGTCGGATTATAAGCAGTTTGAAATTAAGCGGGGGGATACCGAAGGCATTGTCAATTTTTTGCTGAAGATTAAGAATGTGAAAGTAGCGGCTTTTATTATGGAGCAACCAACAATTGTTAAGATTTCGCTACGCTCTAAAGGTGATTTCTCGGTTCAGGAAATCGCGCAGAAACACTTCCGGGGTGGCGGGCACAAGAACGCTTCCGGTGGCGCTTCTTTCATCGGCCTGCGACCGACTGTGCGCAAATTTAAGGAGATCCTACCCGAATACAAGGAAAAGCTGGAGAAGGCATAATTTTACGAAGTCCTGAATGATATATACTGCTTTCCGGTTTATCTTCGTTATCTTTGCCGCGGTCAGACAACAGTGCTGACCCTTTTAATTAATTTGAATTAATCATTTATGAAATTTCGCATTCTTTTATTTTTACTTGCGGCAGTTGCGATGACTTCCTGTCAGCAAGAAGCAGTAGAGAAAGATACGCTGCCAAGTGGCTACGAATACATCCTGCATACACCGAATAATACGTCTCCCAAGGCAGAACCCGGAGCAATCGCGTTTTTCCGATATGGTATGCGCAACGACGAAGAGCTCGTAGTGTCTAACTATGATGCTACCTTCGCCCAGCCGCAACCCGTTCCGGACCCGAATTCACCACGGCAATTAAATCCGATCGAAGAGGCACTTATGCTGATGGCGGTAGGAGATAGCCTGACCATCATGGTGCCTTTAGATACGGTACCGGCGGAGCAACGACCACAGGGTTTCGAAAATTCTAATACTTTGTATTACGATCTTACGCTGGAAGATTTAAAGCAACCCCAAGAGTTGGAGGCTAGCCAGGCAGAAGTTGGCGAGATGATCAATGAGACCATTGCTGCCTACGAAGCCGGCACCCTGGAGGGTATACAAACAACGGATAGCGGCCTGAAATACGTCATTCACGAAGAGGGTGAGGGCGTCGTTCCCGATAGTGCCGATTACGTGTACGTAGATTACTACGGTGCCTTATTAGACGGATCCAGATTTGACGATTCTTTCTCTCGTGGTATGCCTTTTGCCTTTCAGGTAGGTATCGGTCAGGTAATTCCAGGTTGGGATGAAGGTTTGACCACCATTCCAGTCGGCTCACGGGCTACTTTTTTTATTCCAGCCGAACTGGGCTACGGAGAAGCGGGCGCACCACCTTCTATTCCCGGAAACTCAGAGCTGGTTTTCTACGTTGAATTGAATGATGCCCAGAAACCGCAGTAGGTTTAAGCGGCTAATGAATAGTTTTATCTAACGACAAAGAAGATTAAGGCCCGGCCTTAATCTTCTTTGTATTGATTTTGTCTAAGATTTTCTTACTTTCAGCAGAACACCCTGGACAAATCATTTAAAAAAAGAGTCATGACAAGTGATCAGTTAAAAGAGCTGCAAGATCGTCTGGCTATCCTTAGGGGGTATCTTTGACGTCGATCGACGCTTATTAGAAATTGAAGATAAAGAACAACAATCACTAGATCCCAAATTTTGGGACGATCCCAAACGGGCTGAAAAAATCCTGAAGGAACTCAAGATGCATAAGCAGTGGGTCGAGAATTACCGCAGTACTGAAACGGTAGTAGAAGACCTGGAAGTACTGTTGGAGTTTCAGAAAGAAGGGGAGGCCTCTGAGGCCGAAGTAGAGGAGAAATACCAAAAAGCGGTCGAAATTGTCGATGATCTGGAATTCCGTTCTACTTTAAATAAGCCTGAAGATGAATTAAGTGCTATTCTGGAAATCAACGCCGGAGCCGGTGGCACCGAAGCTTGCGACTGGACCGATATGCTCATGCGGATGTACGTCATGTGGGCCGAGAAGTCTGGCTACAAATTGAGCCAGCTCAATCTGCAAGATGGCGATGTGGCCGGTATCAAAAGTGTTTCATTGGAGATCAAGGGCGATTTTGTCTACGGTTTGCTCAAGGGTGAAAACGGAGTACACCGTCTGGTGCGGGTCAGTCCATTTAATGCTCAGGGAAAACGAATGACTTCTTTCGCTTCGGTTTTTGTTCATCCGCTGGTAGATGATTCTATCGAGATTGACATTAACCCTGCCGACCTGGAATGGGATACCTTTCGGGCCAGTGGTGCCGGAGGACAGCACGTGAACAAGACCGAATCAGCCGTGCGGGTGCGGCACTTACCCTCGGGCCTAGTGGCGGAGTGTCAGGAAGAGCGTTCTCAACACATGAACCGTGAGAAAGCCATGCAGATGTTGCGGTCAAAATTATACGAAAAAGCATTGGAAGAGCAACGTGCTGAAAAAGATAAGGTGGAAGCTGGTAAGATGGCCAACGAATGGGGCTCACAAATACGTTCTTATGTGTTGGATGACCGTCGGGTGAAGGATCACCGGTCTAATTATCAGACCAGTCAGACGGATGCAGTACTGGATGGAAATATTGATGATTTCCTCAAGGCCTACCTGATGCATCAGCCGAATAAGAATTAAAACTTAAAAGCGGCGAATCCGATACCTTCGGATTCGCCGCTTTTAGTGTAGAAAAAAAATAAGGTGAGACACACAACGGGCGCTCAACCTCGTACCCTTGCTTCGTTTCCGACCTGGGGGATTAGAGGGAGCTGCTCCAAGTGCGCTCACCGGACTGCAAATGTAGGGTAAATAAAATTTCTGTGCAAGGTCAAATGAAAGGAATTTGAAAAACTAGAGGAATTACCGGAAGATATAGTAAAATTTTTAATGAAATATTTATCTTCCCTTTTGCCTGACTAGGCTAGACTACAGGCTTTTAGCCTAAAAAGAAATAAAGATAAATGGAAGCTTATACTTTTATAGATACACCAGAAGCACTGGAGGCTTTTGGAAAAGAAAATAATGGAATAGATTGGATGTGCTTCGATACAGAATTCGTCGGAGAGAAGCGGTATTTCACTCTACTCTGTGTTATCCAGATCAAAACCATCCACGGGAATTATGTGGTAGACCCCATTAATCTCGATAATATAGATGTAATCCTGGACCTTTTGGCTGATCCTGATATTGTCAAAATCACCCACGCGGGAGAAAATGACTACCGCTTGTTGAGTCGTCAGTACGATATGACGCCCACCAATACCTTTGATACCCAAATTGCCGCGGGCTTTCTGGGCTATAAGTATCCGGTCTCTTTTCAGAAATTGGTCAGCAGTGAACTTAATATAGCCCTCAAAAAAGGCTATACAGTAACCAATTGGGAAGCGCGCCCCCTGAGTAAACAACAAATCAGCTATGCGCTCAATGACGTATTGCCGCTGTATGACTTATGGCAAAATATGAAAACGCGCCTGGAAAAAGAGGGACGTTTTAGCTGGGCCAGGGAAGAGTTCGAAGCACTGGAAGACGGTGCCCGGTATGAAAAGGATCCTCATGAAGAAGCCTTAAAAAGCAATTTGATGCGCAAGGCGAATAAACAGGAGAAAGTCTTTTTATTGCGGCTTTATAGCTGGCGCAGGGAGGAGGCGGAGCGAAAAAATTACTCAAAAGAAATGATCCTTCCCTCCAAGATGATTGGTCATATTGCCCGGGGTATCCGTTCTGGTAAAAAGGCCTTGAAGGGAAACCGACGCTTGCCGGATAAAATCGTAGAGCGGCATTGGTCTAATTTTGAGTCCCTGTATCACAAATCACCTTCCGACGAAGAATTGGCGGTGTTGAATACCATAAAGCACCATAACCGGGATGATCCCCAGAAAGATTTACTCTATGAAATCTTGTATTCCGTGATCAAATACAAATGTCTGGACGAGGGGATTGATGTCTCGCTGGCTTTTCCCAGAGCCGATTTAAAGTTAATCAAGGAGGATGTGTCGCACGCCGATGTAGTCTTTAAGAAGGGCTGGCGACAAGAGTTCTTTGGTAAAACCTTTAATAAGTGGCTAAAGAATTCTCCGCATCTGCAGATAGACATTGGTCCCGAAAGCATTGAACTTAGCATGAATGGACACGAATAAACCATTGCTTAGCGTAGATCAACTGACGATCCGTTTTTCACAAGAAGGGCTGGAGAAAAAAGTCATCGATTCGCTGAGTTTTCAGTTGTTTCCCGGAGAAACACTCGGTATTGTTGGTGAGTCGGGATCGGGAAAGTCCCTGACGGCGCTATCCATTATGGATTTATTACCGGAGGCCGCCGAGAAGGAATCCGGAAGGCTTTATTTTAATCCGATTCGGGATGATTTATGGCAACAGTCGCCCGAGGCGATGCGAGGTGTTCGGGGTGCGCAAATCGGCATGATTTTCCAGGAACCGATGACTGCCCTTAATCCCGTTTTCCGCTGTGGGCCACAGATTCAGGAAGCTATTTCTCTACATCATAAATTATATACTAAAGCGGCAAAGGACCAAACCCTTGCCTGGATGGTAAAGGTCGGGCTACAAGACACCAGGCGGATCTACGAGGCTTATCCCCATCAACTGTCCGGTGGACAAAAACAAAGGATTTTATTAGCTATGGCCCTCTGTGGTCAGCCTCAGTTACTGATTGCCGATGAGCCAACCACTGCTCTGGATGTTACGGTACAGCAGAAAATCCTTGAGCTGTTACAGAAGCTCAAAACGGAGGAAAGCCTGAGCCTGCTTTTTATTTCTCACGATCTGGCCGTAGTGGCAGAAGTTGCCGATCGCGTATTAGTAATGCAAAAGGGACGATTAGTTGAATCAGGACCTACGCGGGAAGTCTTTGCGAATCCCCGGCATCCCTACACCAGGGGGCTTGTTGCCTGCAAGCCGCAACTGGGAAAACATTATCATCGGCTGCCGACTATGCAGGAGTTTTTATCTGAAGACTCATCCCCACAAAAGCAAGATATCATTTCTGTTACTACCCAAAAGGAAAATTCCGGTCATTTTTTATCGGTTCAGGACCTCGTTGTAGAGTACGGCCATAAAAAAAATTGGTGGTCTGCTACCCAGCCGGGACTTCGCGCCGTAAACGGTGTCAGTTTTGATATTGAAAAGGGAGAAACCCTGGGACTGGTGGGGGAATCTGGTTGTGGGAAATCTACCTTGGCAAAAACGATCGCTCGTCTCATCAAGCCCAATCAGGGCACCTTATTTCTGGAGGGACTGCCCTACGAGGAGCTCGTAAATAATCGAGACTTTTACCGAAAAGTACAAATTATTTTTCAGGATCCTTACAGCTCGCTCAATCCGCGTATGCCAGTGGGGGAAGCCATTACTGAGCCAATGGCGGTGCATCAGATTGCGTCCAGTTCGGCGCAGCGAAAAGACAAAGCTGTGGCTTTATTAGAAACGGTAGGCCTGGAAGCGGATGACTACAGGAAATACCCCCATCAATTCTCCGGCGGGCAGCGGCAGCGCATTTCCATCGCCCGGGCTTTATCCGTAGATCCCCAGTTTATTATTTGTGATGAAGTGGTTTCGGCCCTCGATGTGTCTGTACAGGCCATCGTGCTCAACCTACTCAAAGATATTCAGGAGCAAAACAAGCTGACTTATTTGTTCATCAGTCACGATTTGGCGGTGGTCCAATTCATAAGTGATCGCATTGCGGTGATGCGCAAGGGAGAAATTGTGGAATTGTCAGATACCCGGTCGATATATGAGCAAGCAGCCCACCCTTATACCCGCGAATTAATTGATGCGATTCCCGGCGGATAGTGTTTTTTTTAAAAAAAGTACTAAAATTTGCAACCATTTGAATTTTGACCTCGTCTTTGGTAATAGTTCATCGAAATTATAGGTGGGCTGGTCGAACCCGACTTGAGTATTGATAGAAATTAACTTATCTTTAAGTTACTTTCTGAAAAGAAACAATGTACAAATGAAAGAAAGTAAATCAAGATTATTCCTTTTGAGCCTGTTGCTGGTAGCCAGCATTAGTGCACTGGCTTATCTAAACCTGAACAGAGCTACCTATAATACACCTGTTTTGAGTCAGCCTAAGTTAGACAAAGCAGACAAAGATCAAGTTCGTCTACCGGATGTTCATATCTTAGAAACGGCAACCAAAATTCTTCGTAAAACGCTGCCGGGCGGCTAGTACTGCCTTACCGATCCTGGTTTTTTTTATGCCAGTATCGCATTAATCCGGCTACACTCATCCAGGAAGGGTTGGCTATTTCGTATTGTTGCAAGCCCTTTTCCGAAACGCCTTTCCTTACTAACCTTTCCTGAATAAAAGCCTGAAAAGCAGGCGTTACTTCTTTGGGTGTATTCCCCTGAAGATAATGGGGTTTGATCCAGTTTGCCCAGGCTCGTAACTCTACTTTTAAGGCCTCCAGATGCGTTTCAATATCACGAACTGCTCCAAAATGAGTGAGTAAGAGTTGCTCTGGAGCTTCCGCCAAAAGAATCTGAATAGAGCGTTCCCAATCTTCAACATTAATATCTGGTGGTGGACAGGGAGGAACAACGGGTCCATCCCCCATTCTCACTCCCGCAACATCTCCGGCAATAATCTGTCCGTCTATGACCCAGGCAATGTGGTGACTGGCATGGCCAGGAGTATGTAAGGCACGTAAGCTTTTATTTCCAATTTGAAATCTTGCTTCGTGTTCTACCGCTTTCAGTTGAGCAGTGGGAATAGCTTTCATTTGTCCCCAAAGACGGTCCATGTCGTTTTTATAGATCCGCCTTGCGGAAGCCATCAGTTTATCAGGGTTTTCCAGGTGGGGTAAACCCACCGGATGTACATAAATGCTTGCTCCTTTTTGGGCGAAAGCCCAGGCTGCCCCCGCGTGATCTAAATGGATATGGGTAAGAAAAACGTGTTGGATATCCTCCAGGACGTAGCCCAATTTGCTTAGTTCAGTTTCTAGCCGGGGCAGGGTAGAATGCGGACCCGTTTCAATAAGAATCGGGCCGGCATCTGTTTCTACCAGATAAGCAGCTATAGCATTCGGTATGCCCTGAAAGTGTAAGTCAATTACCTGCATGAACTGATTTTAGACTACTTACTTAATAACCGGCTGCCTGTCCGTCTTTACGCGACTCGGAGGCTCCGTAGTATACTTTGTTAACTGGATCCCACATAATAGCCTGGTATCCGCCGTAAATTCCGCGGGAATAGCGAACGGTATGCCCCAGATCCATCAGTCGACGTACCATTTGATAATCTTGCATCAGGCCCGCTTCCAGGGAAATGTAACCCCGCCCCCGATTACCACCGGTGGGCGCTGAACCACCACTGTGGCTAATACGGGGGGCGTCTCCGGCCTCCTGCAGGTTCATACCAAAATCTACCATGTTCATAATAATTTGGGTGTGGCCCATGGGCTGAAAGTCTCCACCCATGACACCAAAAGCCATAAAGGGCTCTCCGTCTTTGGTTACAAAGGCGGGAATGATGGTATGAAAAGGACGTTTTCCGGGCTCAAAAGTATTGCTTTTCCCTTCTTCCAGGGTGAATAATTCACCGCGATCCTGTAGCATAAAACCCAGATCGCCGGGCACCATACCCGAGCCCATACCCCGGTAATTACTTTGGATCAACGAAATCATATTTCCGTCTTTATCAGCAACGGTAAGGTAGATCGTTTCTCCCGCGCTAATCTCTCCCGCATCGTATTCACTGGCCTCGCTTTCGTTGAGCTCTGCTTTTCTTTTTTCGGCATATTCCTTTGAGATAAGAGTTGCTATGGGAACATTGGCAAAGTCCATGTCGGCGTAGTATTTAGCCCGATCTTCGAAGACCAGTTTTTTGGCTTCTGTGAAGAGGTGAATATGCTCTGCACTACCGAATGGAATCTCGGAAAAATCGTACTGTTCCAGGATGTTAAGCATTTGCAAAGCAGCTATTCCCTGTCCGTTGGGCGGTAATTCCCAGACATCGTAACCCCGGTAATTGGTGCTGGCGGGTTCCACCCATTCGGATTGATGGCTGGCCAGGTCTTCGTAACTCAAAAAGCCTCCCTGGGATTCAATAAACGCACCAATGGTACGCGCGATATCTCCCTTGTAAAAAGCATCCCGTCCGCCCTTGGCAATGGCACGGTAGGTATTGGCCAGGCGTGGATTTTTGAAAATTTGTCCTTTTTTAGGAGGATGCTCACCATCCACGGTATAGGTCTCCTTTACGTTTGGAAAGCCCTGTTCAGCATAAAAGGGTACCGAGCGATTCATATACCAGGCGATCAGTTCACTGACTGGAAAACCATTTTCAGCATATTCGATAGCCGGTGCCAAAATCTCTTCCATGGGGAGCTTACCAAATTTTTTGTGCAGTTCGAACCAGCCGTCTACGGCACCAGGTACACTGACGGGAAGCGGCCCGTGGGAAGGAATCTTATCGTGGTCGTTTTCTTTAAACCAGGCCAAACTCAGCGATTTGGGAGAACGGCCACTAGCATTTAAGCCGTATAATTCCTCGGATTTTGCGTCCCAGACAATCGCAAATAGATCTCCTCCAATCCCGGACCCGGTGGGTTCGACCAATCCGGTCATCGCATTAGCCGCGATGGCGGCGTCAATGGCGCTGCCCCCCTTTTTGAGGATATCCAGGGCCACCTGGGTGGCCAGGGGTTGTGAGGTAGCGGCCATACCGTTTGCCGCAATAACTTCGGAGCGGGTGGCTTCCACCGTGCCGGTGATGCGATCCTGTGCAAAGTTTGGTTGAATAAAGAATAAGGAACAGATAAGGAATAAGGCGGAGTATTTCATTGGTATAAAATTTGATCCATAATGTAATAAGAATTCCGATAAAGAAGAAATAGGAAAATGGCGCCTTTGGTTTACACCTAAAAGAAGCTAAAGCCGATTTATCGATGGAAGACTGCCCCGTGAAGACCAGCTACTCCTTCGAACACAGACCGGGACTGGCCGTTATAAAGCAAAACATTATGTCTAACCTCGATTCAACTCAAAAAACCAATAAATTACTTTTAGTTCTGATCACGATCTTTTTACCTCCCGTCGGAGTAGCCGTTGACCGTGGTATAAAGGGAGAGTTTTGGATTTCCTTAATTTTGACGATCATATTCTTTATTCCGGGATTAATCTATTCCCTATACATTATACTGAAATAAATCCCTCCCTAACAATTGTAGGCCAGAGGACTTAAGTTATCTAAATCGATAAAAGTATACCTATCTTTCCGATGTGGCGTTTTATATTTGACAAAAATCAAATGGATGATACGCAGCTTCGCGATGGGTGTGCTTTTTTTGTTTATCCCTCTCGGTCTTTTTGCCCAGGCAAAATACAGTAATGAATTTCTACAAATTGGGGTTGGTGCCAGGGCTCAGGCCATGGGGAATGCGGTCGTGGCTAATATCGCGGATGTTACCGCCGGGGTTTGGAATCCGGCGGGGCTGGCCGCTCGGAAAGATTTCAAGGGAATAGAGCTGGGAGCGATGCACAACGAATGGTTTGCCGGCGTTGGACAGTACGATTACCTGGGCTTTACCATGCCCTTTGCGGAAAAAAAGAGGCACCTGGCCCTCAGTATGTTGCGTTTTGGCATCGATAATATTCCTAATACGCTAAGTCTTTACGAAGCAGATGGAACGGTTAATTTTGATAATCTGACCACCTTTTCTGCCGCCGATTATGCTTTTTTATTGTCCTATGCACAGGATATTCCTGTACAGAGTGGTCAGCTGTCGATCGGCGGGAATATAAAAGTGATTCACCGTCGAATTGGGCCGTTTGCCACTTCCTGGGGCTTTGGGCTGGATCTGGGTATGCAGTATCGTCAAAAAAACTGGGCATTCGGCCTGGTATTACGCGATATTCCCTCGACTTTTAATGGCTGGTCTTTTGCTTTTTCAGAGGAAGAGAAGGAAGTCTTGGAACTAACTAATAATGAAGTACCCATTAACAGCGTGGAAGTGACAAACCCTTCGCTGACACTGGGGATAAGCCGGAAGTTTCAATCGGGTAAAATAGGGATTCGACCAGAAGTGGATGCGATCTTGACCACCGACGGACCACGGAATACGTTGGTATCCGGCGAAACTTTAAGCCTGGATCCTGCGGTGGGACTAGAGCTGGATTACCAGCGGTTCGTATTTCTTCGTTTTGGTCTGAATCAATTTCAGGAAGTCCCCGATTTTAGTGGAAATACTCGTCTGGCGATGCGACCTTCGGTGGGCTTAGGACTACAATTTAATGCGGTACAACTGGATTATGCTTTTAGCGATTCGGGGGCTACCGATAATTTATACTCTCACGTAGTGTCTTTAATAATACAGTTAAAAGAGGGAGAATAACTTGACAGGGACCATATTTTTTTGGTACATTTGAATTCGACAGTTGAAGTGCTGTTAAAGATATACCACGCAAGTATCCTATGTGTTTGGACTCTACATTTTTATTAAATTAGGGTACGACTTGGAGTGACTAGGGCGGGCCTCAATCCCGAATTCATTCGGGACTCTCTTCGGAGACAAGGGGATTACTGAACCATTCCAGCGGCCTTATCCATGTTATTATCGAGGGTCAATTAACCTTCTTGATGCTTGTGTGGTTCTTTTTTCCTCTCTTTTAGCCTTACCTCCGTCCGGTATTACTTATCTTTGTCATTACAAGTTTGGATTATGAATAATCTTGTTTTCTATCTTTTTGTCAAACCACTATCGCGCTTGCCTTATGGCTGGTTGTATGCTATTAGCGATGGTTTATATTGGTTGGTATATCGCCTGGTGGGTTACCGTCGTAAGGTAGTGTCAAAAAACATACGAAATTCTTTTCCCGATAAAACGGCGAAGGAGCATCTGGCGGTCGAAAGGGCTTTTTACAGTCATTTTTTTGATCTTATTGTAGAAGTAATCAAGCAATTTTCCATCTCTAAGAAGGATGTTTTGGCCCGCTGCCGGGTGCTTAACCCTGAACTGGTGAATGCCTACGCAAAAGAGGATAAAAGTATTTTTATGTTGGCCGGACACTACTGCAATTGGGAACTCTTTGTATTGGCGGTAGAGCTGCAGATAGAGCACCAGTCGTTCGGGATTTATCATCCCCTTAAAAATCCGTATTGGGACAAGAAAATGGCCGATATGCGTAGCCAATACGGTATGGAGCTCGTATCCAAAAAAAACCTTGGAGACTTTTTTAGGCGAATCATGGAGGAAAATATTGCTACTTTTTTTGGCACCGACCAGGCACCCTCTGATCCTTATCGAGCCTACTGGATGACCTTTCTTAATCAGGATACTCCAGTCTTTTTTGGGGCAGAAAAATACGCCAAAGATTACGATCAGGTCGTGGTGTTTTGTGATATCAAAAAGGTGAAAAGAGGTTACTACGAAGTAGAATTCAAACTCATTTCGGACGAGCCACGGGAGGAAGATTACGGGGTTATTACAGAAAAACATGTGCGTGCACTGGAGAAACAAATCATTCAGGAACCCGAATATTGGTTATGGACGCACCGGCGTTGGAAAAGAGAGAAGCCAGACGACTATGAAGTATACCTGGCTAAATATAGAGCTGCGGCTAAACAAAAGACTTACTCTTAATTCTTGGGGCTTAGCCCCAATTCTTTTCCCTTGTCTAACATGAGCTGGTAAGCAGCATCGTAGTCGTTGGGGATATCACCATCAAGAATCGCTTCTCTGATACTATCTTTTATGTTGCCCACCGTCCGGGAAGGATCAATACCAAAGGTTTCCATAATGAGTTCTCCACTGATGGGGGGCTGCCAGTTGCGCAGTTGGTCTTTTTCCTCTACCTCTTTGATCTTTTCTTCTAGGTTTTTGTAATTACTGAGGTAGCGCTGTACTTTTCGTGGATTTTTAGAAGTAATATCTGCCTGACAAAGCAACATCAGATCATCAATGTCATCCCCGGCTTCGAAGAGTAGACGGCGTACGGCAGAATCAGTGATTTCCTCCTTAGTGAGGGCAATGGGGCGTAGGTGCAGGCGTACCAGCTTTTGGACGTACTTCATTTTTTGATCCATGGGTAGCCGCAGCTTTCGAAAGATCTTCGGTGTCATGTGGGCACCAAGTGCTTCGTGTCCGTGAAAAGTCCAACCGTGTTTGGGATCAAATCGTTTGGTGGCAGGCTTGGCAATATCGTGCATGATGGCTGCCCAACGAAGCCAGAGCTTACTGGTATCCTGACTGATATTATCCAGCACTTCCAGAGTGTGGTAAAAATTGTCCTTGTGTGCTTTACCTTTGCGGGTCTCAATCCCTTGCAGATTGGCCATTTCGGGAAAAATATGTTGTAGTAATCCCGTCTTAAACAGCAGTTTAAAACCAACCGATGGTACCGGGCTGAGGACAATTTTATTGAGTTCGATGGCAATGCGCTCTTTGGAGACAATATGGATCCTGTTTTTTTCTTCCTCTATGGCCTTGAGCGTTTTCGGGTGAATATGAAAATCGAGTTGACTAGCGAAACGGATCGCTCGCATCATACGCAGGGGATCATCCGAGAAAGTCTTTTTAGGCTCTAATGGCGTTTTGATAAGTTTCTCTTCCAAATGGCGTAAGCCACCAAAGGGATCGATGATATTGCCAAAGTCATTTTGATTTAAGCTAACGGCCAGCGCATTAATCGTGAAATCGCGACGGTTTTGATCGTCTTCCAGGCTACCTTCTTCCACACTGGGTTTGCGAGAGTCCTTTCGGTAGGATTCTTTGCGTGCCCCCACGAATTCGATTTCTAAATCTTTATGTTTTAGCATGGCTGTTCCAAAGCGCTTATAAACGGCAACCCGGGGGATGGGATGAAGTCGACTGGCGACCTCTTGTGCCAGGTTGATGCCACTGCCTACACAAACGATATCAATATCTTTGGAGGCCCGGCCGAGCAAGCGATCACGGACGTATCCCCCTACCACATAAGTAGGGTAGCCTAAATCTTCGGCTACATCTCCAATTAATTTAAGGATAGCGCGTTCGTGTACTTGTATATTAAAAACCAAGTGTTACTGTTTTAAATTTTAATCAAGAAACCAGTTCGAAATCGGCATATCGCTCCTCAATCGAATCCAGTACTTCGAATAAAATAGAGGGATCGTGCTCGGTCACTAGTTTTTGCCGGAAGGCTTTAATGTGTGGATAACCGCGGAAGTAATTGGTGTAGTGGCGGCGCATCTCTAACACGCCCAGTTTTTCTCCTTTCCATTCAATTGAATGTTGGATATGGCGTTTGACGGCAGCTACCCGTTCGTGAATATCGGGAGCGGGTAAGAGCTCGCCGGTGGCGAAATAGTGCTTAATATCCCGGAAGATCCAGGGGTAACCGATACTGGCGCGGCCAATCATGATACCGTCTACGCCGTAGCGATTGCGGTATTCCATGGCTTTTTGTGGGCTATCAATATCACCGTTACCGAAAATGGGGATGTGGATTCTTGGGTTTTCTTTGATCTTCCCAATCAGAGTCCAGTCGGCCTCTCCCTTGTACATCTGTTTGCGGGTGCGCCCGTGAATAGATAATGCCTTGATGCCAACGTCTTGCAGGCGTTCGGCTACTTCCTCAATGTATTTGGTATTGTCGTCCCAACCCAACCGGGTTTTGACCGTGACGGGTAGATTGGTGGATTTGACGATGTGATCCGTAAGGCTCACCATCCGATCAATATCCTGCAGGATGCCCGCTCCGGCCATTTTGCAAACTACCTTTTTGACCGGACAGCCAAAATTGATGTCGAGTACTTCGGGTTGGGCTTCCTCCACGATTTCTGCCGCCCGTGTCATAGAGTCAATTTCAGCACCAAAAATTTGGATGCCAACGGGCCGCTCGTAATCGTAAATATCTAATTTTTGCAGACTTTTGGAGGCATCCCTGATCAGACCTTCCACAGAGATAAACTCCGTGTACATCATATCTGCTCCCTGCTCTTTGCATAGCGCACGAAAGGGAGGATCGCTGACATCTTCCATAGGAGCCAGGAGTAAGGGGAATTCACCGAGATTTAATTGATCAATTTTTACCATAACGCCGCTTTTCAAACCGCAAAAATAGGCTATATTTTCCGGAGCACCCAATTGCAGGGGTAAATATTTTTTTATTGGTGGCTCTGCTTTGTGAATAAAGGTTTTTTAACTTGCTTTGCCCTGCGGCTAGATTATTTTGTATGAAGTTGTCTAAGAATTACTGGTGAGATGATTGGTAACGGCTTGAAAGTCAAGACAAGGCTACTTTTTTTCTCGTAGCCATCCGCCTCAGGCAGACGAAGGGAAAAAAGAGCTGCCGTATTGGCTTTCAATGTGTTGCCAAGGGCTCAGTGAGGAGTTTTTAAACAACTTCTATCTTAAAATAGCCAATAGACTTAAATAAAATCATATTTTTACGCTCGTACACAAACTAAAATCTAAATCACTACTATGTTTGCAGCGATTATCCTCGTATTTATTCTCGGATATGCCGTGATTGTCCTGGAGCACCCACTAGAATTGGACAAGACAGTTCCCGCCCTGATTATGGGGGCAGTCTGTTGGGCATTATTAGCTCTGGGTTTTAATAACGGTATTTTAGAAGTTATTGATACCCACGGACACGTTTATAACATGTTTGGCCATCCAACAGGGGCAGAACACCTCGAGGCCGAAGAAGGTTTTACGAATGCTTTGCTACATCACCTGGGTAAAACCGCTGAAATTCTCGTCTTCCTGATCGGCGCTATGACCATCGTGGAGATCATTGATTTACACCGGGGTTTCGATGTTTTGAAGAGCTGGGTGAAAACCCGCAAAAAGAAAATATTGCTATGGATCATTGGTATCCTGGCATTTGTACTTTCCGCGATTATCGATAACCTGACGGCTACCATCGTTTTGGTTACGCTCTTGCGCAAAATTATTCATACCAGAGAAGAAAGACTCTGGTTTGCCAGTTTAGTGGTCGTTGCGGCTAATGCCGGAGGTGCCTGGTCGCCAATTGGCGATGTTACTACCACCATGCTCTGGATCGGTAAGAAAGTATCCACGGGAGGGCTGGTCACCAATTTATTGCTTCCTTCTATTGTTTGCTTCGTGGTGCCTACTTTTATTGCTTCTTTCCTTAAACCCTTTAAGGGAGAAGTGGTGGTCGATCAGGTAGATCAGGCCAAAGAATCCAGAAGATTACTCAGTAGCCGCACGATGTTATTCCTGGGGCTGGGTATGATCGTATTTGTTCCGATTTTCAAGACCGTTACGCATTTACCTCCTTACCTGGGAATGATGCTCAGTTTGGGGGTCGTATGGCTGGTTTCTGAGTATATCCATCCGGAGGAAGATTTCGATGATGAAAGAAGAGCAATGTATTCTGCCCATAAGGCTTTATCCAGAATTGAGATGTCGAGTATTCTCTTCTTTCTGGGAATCTTAATGGCGGTTGCTGCCCTGGAATCACTGGTAGTAGGTGGCGTGGGTACGCTACGTTACGTGGCCGAACAATTGGATCAGGCCATTCCAAGTCAGGATATCGTGGTGATGTTATTAGGGGTAGGTTCTGCTATCATTGATAATGTACCGCTGGTCGCTGCTTCCATGGGTATGTACGATGCCGCAATGGATGCTAAACTCTGGCACTTTATTGCCTACGCAGCCGGTACGGGTGGTAGTATGCTCATCATTGGTTCTGCCGCTGGTGTAGCCGCTATGGGAATGGAAAGAATTGATTTTATCTGGTACTTCCGTAAAATATCCTGGTTGGCTTTCGTCGGCTTTATCGCCGGAGCCATTGTCTACCTGGCCCAGGTGGGTTTGAGCTAGCCTGTTAGGGGGAACATAAATGAATAGCGTTTGTTTTAGAAATATAACAAACGCTATTCTAATTTTATAACCAATGATATTACGTTACATCTTATTTAGTCTTGTTTTCTTTAGCTTTTTTTCTTGCGATACCAATCAACGCAAAATGAATCTGATTGACGGTCAATGGCAGGGGGCTGTGCTCCTGGAACAGGGCGATTCTGTATCGGTTGATCCAACTGACCTGAAGTTCACCTTTGATCAGGAAGACAAAACCTATACTTATCAAAGTACTTTAAATTACCGCGAAGCAGGTAATTTTTATATCCAGACAAAATACCTCTTTACCGAAGACACTTTAAAGGCTAATCCCCTGGAGAAAAGTGTAGAAATACTACAGCTAGACGCCGATAGCCTGCACATAAAAATGATGGATAAAGGTAGAGAAAGGGTGATGAAGCTGGCTAAAATCGGAGAATGATAAAAAGCCTTAACAAGCTGGTATTTTTTCCGCCCCTGCTTATCTTGTTGGGAACGGTAGCTTATAGTATCTATGCACCAGAGTCTTTCCTTAGTACTGTCCAGACTGCTAATAACTGGGTACTTCTTAATTTTGGAGGGCTTTTTTCCTGGTCTATTTTTTCTTTTTTACTCATCCTGTTGGTCGTTTACTTCTCACCAATTGCTAAAATACGAATCGGGGGTAAGGATAGCAAGCCACTTCTTAGCAAATGGCGGTGGTTCGCCATTACGCTGTGTACGACTATCGCAACGGGAATTTTATTCTGGGGCCCAGCAGAACCACTTTATCATCTCAATGCCCCGCCATCGGGGCTTGGCTTAGAACCAGGAGCTGAAGCCGCTGCTCAATTCTCCATGTCTACCTTGTTCTTACACTGGACTTTGACACCTTATGGTATATATACTATCGCCGGGCTGCTGTTTGCGTTGACTTATTACAACCTAAAGCAGCCTTTTAGTTTGAGCGCTTTGTTTTATCCCCTTTTCGGGGAAAGGGCACACGGTAGAGTGGGGAAGCTTGTCGACATGATCTGTCTATATGGACTGGTCGCGGGCATGGCCGCCTCTTTGGGTACGGGAATGTTAACCCTGATGGGTGGAATGAATATAGTCCTGGGCATCCCGGAATCTACATTACTTTTAGGGGGCATTGGTCTATTTATCGTGTTGACTTTCATTATTTCCGCAGCTAGTGGTTTGATGAAGGGCATTCGTATTCTTTCGGACATCAATATCAAGGCATTTATTGGTCTGGCATTATTTATTATGGTGGTAGGTCCAACGCTGGAAATGTTTCAATTAGGCTGGACAGGCCTTAAAGCGTTTATCCTGAATTTCATCCCACGTAGTCTGAGTATTGATCCTGGAATCGATACCTCCTGGGAAAACAGCTGGACTATCTTCTACTGGGCCAACTGGTTGGCCTGGGCACCCATTACCGCGCTTTTTTTAGGTCGGCTTTCTCTGGGCTATACGGTTCGGGAGTATATTCAGTTCAATTTATTATTGCCTGCCCTTTTCGGTGGGCTTTGGATGGTGATTTTTGGTGGTGCTTCCATGCATTTGGACCAGGCTTCCGGCGGGCAACTGTACGAAGTACTGGTCGACTACGGAGAACAAAATGTGATTTTTACCATCTTGGCAGATTTACCCCTGGGTAGTATTATGAGTATCATATTTCTGTTTATTGTATTTGTGTCTTACGTTACCGCCGCTGATTCTAATACATCCGCCATGAGTGGTATTTGCACCGTTGGCATTTCTCCGGATAATCCGGAGGCCCCGCTGTCCATTAAATTGATTTGGGGCATCCTGATTGGCCTGGTCGCCTGGATCATGGTTACCAAAGCCGGAGTGGATGGTATTCGTATTATTTCTGTGCTGGGTGGATTTCCCGCCCTTTTCTTACTCATTATTGTAGCCCTGGGGCTCATCCGCCTCCTTTTCCGTAAGGAAGAATTAAGTTAGGTTATTCTCTAATGCACCATCAGCTTGGCGCGGTGAATCGGATAACCCTGCTCATCCGTCAGTAGAACAAAATACAGACCTGCAGACCAACCTTGCACGTTTACAGAAGCGCTCTGCTCATCCTGGCAGGCTTGATGATAAACCCGGACTCCATTTGTGTTATAAAGGCTGAGGTAGGTGTGTTTTCCAATTTCGCGCAGAGTAGTCTCTCCCCTGATGTAATGAAAATCTATTGGCATCCATTCAATTTGGGCGATGTCTCCAACCGGATTTGGACGTACCGTGAATGTTGATCCGGTAGGGGAGGAAGACTTACGATCAGATGAAGAAGTCTGGAAAAAAGCCCAATCGCTCTTTTCCGATCCGCAAACGCTTCTTACACGAGCTTCAAAGGCAGTAAATCCGGAAAGATATCCTGCAATGTCTTTTCCCGAACGGGAAAGTTCAATCCATTGATTCATAAAAGGTAGCTTCAGTTGGAAAACGTAATTCTCTGCCATCCCTTCCCAGGAAGCTTTAAAATAGCCGTTCTGAATAAAAAAACTCAAATTCTGTGGAGCGGGACAGGTGACTTCCGGTGGGGGATTACCCTCACAACCATTACATTCTTCTTCTTTCGGATGTATACCAATGGAGTACAACAAGGATTCGCGAAAGCCTCCGGGGGCAAACTGAGCCCGCATACGATCTACTTGTCCCTGGGTGAACAAATTCATACAATTGTCGTCAGAAAGATCCATCAGATTACCGATCATATCGCGATTCCCACAGGTTTCTCTTTCCTGCGGACAGCCATAGCCAGGGTATTCTGCATTGGGGGTGTCGGCCACACCATCATCTTCCTGACAACCTCTTCCCCAAATATGCTGCAAGTTGAGCCAGTGTCCCACCTCATGAACAGCAGTCCGACCCAGGCTGGTGCCGGACCTGCGTCCAAAATACCTGGTATTGATGACGATTCCATCGGTGGCCGCTTTACCTCCTCCCGGAAACTGCGCATACCCCAGGTAGCCCCCCTCCATTACGCCTACCCAAATATTGAGGTAATCTGTACGGGGCCAGGCATCAGAGCCTCCTGTTTCATCAAATTTAATGGCGTCCCCCCTTCTGGTAAAAGAGGACTGATCGGTCTTTTTTCGAATAATACCGGTGCTGGGCTTTCCATTGGGATCGTATGGTGCAAATATAAACTTTATATACGGGGTGGCAATTTGAGGGTACTGCTGCATATCCCGACTTGGGTCTAAGCCCAGAAAGTCCTGATTTAAAGCCTCCAATTGCGATTCAATTAAGGCTAGCGACAGGTTGTCGAGTTCATTTTGGTAAATAATGTGAAAAATAACGGGAATGACGATGGTATCTCTACTCCGGAGTTCCACCGTGGAGGTGGCGAGACGCGTCTGCACCGCGACCTCATTTAAAGTTCGGTCCAGGTTGGGATCTACAGATTGTTGATGCTGCAGATAAGCATCAGATCCGCAATAAATAGTCTTCTCTTGTGCTTCCAGACTACGGTAGCTAAAGATAGCCAGGCATAAAAATACCAGGGCCATGTACGATGGTTCCTCTCTAAACATAACATTAGAATTATTACATGAATGAATAGCCTAAAGTGTATACTTTAGATAAGAGAGGCTACCAGTTTTGTAGACTTCAAATTAGTAGGAAAGGGTAATAATTCTTTAAATAATGGGGGGCTTAATGTCAAATATAGGATAATTAAATGTAAAAAGCTACAAAAGTAAATTTTCAGAGCTAAGAAAATAAAAAAGGTCACCTGGATGATTCCAGATGACCTTTGTAGGATTAAATGTATGAATATCAAATAACTCCCAATTCCTTACCCACTTTAGTAAAAGCCGCCACGGCTTTTTCAAGGTGCGCTCTTTCGTGAGCGGCGGATAACTGTACGCGTATACGAGCCTTTTCTTTGGGTACTACAGGGTAGAAAAAGCCAATGACGTATATACCTTCTTCGAGCAGTTTATTGGCGAATTTCTGCGACAGTTTAGCGTCGTATAACATGACTGGTACAATAGCGTGCTCACCGGGAATAATGTCAAAACCAGCTGCCTTCATTTCTTTTCTAAAGAAGCGGGTATTGTCTTCTAATTTATCTCTTAGACTGGTAGAGGCTGTCAGGAGATCCAATACCTTTATAGAGGCGCCAACGATAGCGGGCGCCAGGGTATTAGAGAAAAGATAGGGGCGAGAGCGTTGGCGAAGTATATCTACAATCTCTTTCCGGGCGGCAGTAAAGCCACCGGAGGCTCCGCCGAGGGCTTTGCCTAGCGTTCCGGTAATAATGTCTACCCGGCCCATTACATTTCTGTATTCGTGCGTACCCCGTCCTGTTTTACCTACGAAACCAGTGGCGTGGCATTCGTCGACCATTACCATGGCGTCATACTTATCAGCGAGGTCACAGATTTTGTCCAATTGGGCGATAGTCCCATCCATTGAAAAAACGCCATCCGTAGCAATTAGGCGACGGCGAGCGCCCTGAGCTTCTTTTAGCTTGGCCTCCAGATCTTCCATATCGTTCGTTTTGTAACGATAGCGGGCCGCTTTACACAGGCGAATACCATCGATGATAGAAGCATGATTCAAGGCATCGGAGATAATGGCATCTTCTTTACTCAGCAGGGGTTCAAAGAGTCCGCCGTTGGCATCAAAAGCGGCTGCGTACAGGATGGTATCTTCCATCCCAAGGAATTTGGATATTTTTGCTTCAAGTTCTTTATGGATGTCCTGGGTTCCACAGATGAAGCGTACAGAAGACAGGCCAAAACCATGACTGTCAATGGTGTCTTTAGCTGCCTGAATCACTGCCGGGTGGCTGGATAGCCCCAGGTAGTTATTAGCACAGAAATTCAGTACTTCCTGGTCGCCGCGCACTTTAATGTCAGCCCCCTGTGGGGTGGTAATAATGCGTTCTTCTTTATACAGTCCGGCCTCCTTGATTTCGGATATTTCCTTCTCAATGGCTGGTTCTACATTTTGAAACATAGTATCTTGGTTTTATTAATTTAAATAGTTGCCTTTTGGTATTGGGCTTTTAATTTTTCCAGCATCTCTTTGGTCATTTTAGATAAATCAAAATCAGGTGCCCATTTCCAATCGCTTCTGGCGTGACTATCATCGATGCTCTCTACCCAGCCGGATGCAATCTGCTGGCGAAAATCGGGAGCATAACTAACTTTAAAATCCGGGATGGTCTGACGAATTGATTCCGTTATCTCCTCCGGCGTGAAGCTCATTGCTGCGATATTATAGCTGGTGCGGATATTGATTTCATCTACGGGAGCATCCATCACCTGTATCGTAGCCCGAATAGCATCCTCCATATACATCATGGGCAGCCTGGTGGTGGGGTTGAGAAAACAGGAATAGGCTTCTCCCTTAACGGCCGCGTGGTATATTTCTACCGCATAATCGGTAGTACCCCCGCCCGGTAATGACTGATAACCAATGATACCTGGATACCGGACCGAGCGCACATCGACCTGATATTTTTCGTAGTAATAATTACACCATTGCTCTCCGGCTACTTTACTAATTCCATAGATAGTACCTGGTTCCATAGCCGTGAATTGAGGCGTATTTTGCTTGGGCGTACTCTGACCAAATACCGCAATCGAGCTGGGAAAAAATACCTTGATGTTAAATTTTCTGGATAGCTCGAGGACATTAAGCAGAGAAGTCATATTAATTTGCCAGGCCTCCCCTGGCATTTGTTCTCCCTTGGCGGAAAGAATAGCAGCGAGGTGATAAATTTCAGAGACATCGTAGCGCATGATCAGCGCTTTAAGGCGATCTGCGTCACAGGCGTCTAGGAGTTCGAAAGGACCAGCATCAGGGTTTTTGGCGGCGCGTATATCGGTAGTGATTACTGCTGAAGTACCGTGTTTTTCCCGTAGTTGTTGGGCTAAAACAGTACCAATTTGGCCATTACCTCCGGTAATAAGGATACTTTTTTTATTCATATTTGGTTAGATTCCTGAGTGAAAGCGCAAATTAAGAAGTATGAAGGACTTGTCCAACTTCTGGTCAAAAGGGTGCCCGGGGAATAGCTGCCAGAAAGTTCCCTTCTTCTTGCGTATAATCCATCTCACAACAATAGGTCCGGATTCCATTAGTCACAACAAGAAAAGGCGCCTGAAGTTCTCGGTTGTAATGTACGGATTGCCAAAAGGTATTTTCGTTAATTTTTATATGAGGGGCTTTGCATTCCACCAATAAGTAGGGCTGAACCGATTGATCATAGGCTATAATATCGGTTCGGCGCCTTTGCTCATTCACCTTAAGGCCACTTTCCGTTCTGAAATGGCTCCACTTATATCCCATGGAGTCAACCAGGAATTGAAGCATGAGCTGACGTACTAATTCTTCGGGTAATAGAACTAGCCAAGTTTTACGAACCGGATCAAAGATGAAGGTCTTTCCGTCCTGCTTTTTGGTTTTAATTTGGTTCTGATAATCCTGCAATGCAATGTCTATGACCATTTACCTTAATTTAACCAGTCGCTGGGTACTCACTTGCTTTCCTGCCTGGAATGTGATAAGGTAAGTTCCGGGAGCAGGGACAGATAGCTCGAAAAAATGTGCTCCTTCCGATAAATCACCACTAAAAACGGTCTTTATTTTTTGACCCTGTACATTGTAGATACTTAAGGTACTCTTCGAAAGGCCGGAGGATAACTTAATTCTGGCCAGACTGCTCCCCTGAGTAAGCGTAGGTTGTATGGTAAAGGTTTCCAGTTGGCTGGGCGAAAAAGTTCGGGAGACCAGGTCCGTTTGTATTTCTCCGGAGTACTCCACATTAACAAATTCGTATACGCCATCTTCGTTTCTTTCCCAGATAATAGCGGCGATAATCAGGTTGTCAACTTCCAGCTCTTCTGACAAATTGTATGGTGCCCGGTGGTGAAAGTTACCGCCGGACGTCATCGCAGCCGGGTCAATCGGGACGCCAAAAGAGCCCTCGGTGATAGACTCCCAGAGTACATTTACATGCTCGGCCTCACTACTTTGATTTGATTGGGAGGCGATCACCGATTTTCGGATCAGGTAATAGGCCAGGTGATAATTTCCGTTGGCACTTTCGTAAAAAGTGGTACGTCCATTTACTTCAAGCAGCCGATTCGTCTCATCATAAGTAAGTTGGAGCCCGGTTTGTGCAAGCGGCGTCTGTTGGAAGGCAGTTTCGGTTCGATCGTTCAGGATATTTGTGGTAGTGCCCGTGCCATTGCCAATGCGTTCGCGGTTAAAGAAAAATACGGGTTGACCAAAAGTCGCTTCGTGATTATTGATAAGGTCTTCAGCCACCTGGCTATGAAGCGTACTGCCGGAGGAATGGTGCGCGGCTATTACCAAGGCTTTGTCTCCTAAGCTGGCATTCAGGTTTTTTACCATTGGCCAAACCTCAGCGTCACCACAAATGGGGCACCAGGTGGCAGTCCTCTTGGTAATTAGGGATTTTTGTTTTTGCTCAACCGGAATCGTTCCTTCCTGGGCTGCTAAGCCAAGTACCCCAAAAAGGAGGCATAAGCCTGCCATCAATTGTCGTATCATAATGTTTGTTTTGTGTCTTCTTGAAAGTGAAAATGATAATAAGTCTTAGTTGCAGGAGTGATTTTAAAACGCTCGTCCATTTGTAATCCGACTACCCAACAAATACGGTCCTGTACATCGGTCAAGAGCCAAATGTTTTGCTTCTCAAATCGGTTGATTTTTCGGTCGGAAAACAGATCCTGAATTTTTTTATGCTTTCCGCTCATACCCAGCGGAGAAAACGTGTCTCCGGCTTCCCAATGCCGTAATCGCAGCGGAAACTTTAGTGTTGCTGCATCAAAAAGCGCCCGGTGGTGATCCTTGGGAAAGGTCCCGGGCTGCCCGTCGTAATGCGTGATCGTCAACCGACCATTGGGCAACAAGACTTGCTGCGTACCCTCGTTAATAGTGTACTTTTCTTGTACCTTTTTCACCCGTTTTTTTAGCAACAGACTTGAACGGTCTACTAATAATTCATGGCTGGCAGACAAAAAACGGGCACCCGATTGATTCCGACGAAAGCTATCCACCATTTGCCGGGCCTGATCAGGGTGAAATTGAAAAGCTTGCAGCCATTCGAACAGAAGGGTAGCCAGTGCTGGGTGATCACTCAGCCGACTTAGATCAATATGGACCTGATTATTTTCTTCTTTCCAGACTTTTTGCTTCCATGCTGCGACCTGCTCCTGGAACAAATAGTAGGTGTCTTGTAAAATGCTTGTATTGCGAAGAAAGCGTTCCGCTAAACCCGGGTTAATTTCATAGAGTACGGGTAAAACGTGGTGGCGTAACTTATTGCGTTGGTATTGATCACTGGCGTTTGAAGCATCTTCCCGGTGGCGTAGTTGACGACTTTGGTAATAGATTTTCAGTGTCTCGCGAGAAAACGACAAGAGTGGCCGAATGATCTTATCGTTTTTTTCGGGTATTCCCAAAAGACCTTTTAGGCCAGTTCCTTTGGTAAAGTTATACAGGAAGGTCTCTATGCTGTCGTCCAGGTGATGTGCCGTTACGATGTAGGAATAACCATTTTCCTGTCTTTGCTTCTCCAGCCACTCGTAGCGTAAATTTCTGGCAGCTTCCTGCGTACTAAGCTGCTCTTTTTTGGCGAAAGCCAGGGTATCAAATCGGGTGCTCAAAAAGGGAATAGACTGTTTAGCAGCCTGGTCGCTAACGAAAGCTTCATCGGCATCGGAGTCATTACCCCGAAGTTGAAAATTACAATGGGCAACACCGTAGACTAGGTTGCTTTGCGACAATAGATCCCATAATACCATGGAGTCCAGCCCTCCACTGACCGCTAATAAGAAACTGGGTTGAGTGGCTTCTTCAGTCAACAGATCTAATTTTTGGCGGAAGCGGCGGTAGACAGGACGCATGGTGGTAGTGGAATTATACCGATGTGGCTTTACGTTTGAGAATAGGTACATCTTTGACGACCAGCTGCACGGTACCGCGAATTCGTTCTTCCAGTAAGACTACTTTGTCTCCCCGCAGACTATCCATGGTGGCCTGATTATAATGGCGGATAGTAATGAGCTCCAGCCCACGTTCAATGGTGACATTGAAGTCTTCTTTTATCTTTTCCGCAAAGCGATCCACCCGCTCGTCGATATCGTTGACACAGACATTGAAGCTAATCGCCGTGTTTTGCATCATATTTACCTGTAGTCGCAGTTCGGCAATGACATTGAAGAGATTGCTCATGTGGTGCTCCGCTACAAAGGAGAAATCGCGCGTAGCAATTTGCAAGAGGGCCTGCTCTCCTTCGATAGCCACCATGGGGGGGTAGGCATCTTCTACCTCTGAAGAAATAAGGGTGCCACTACCATCTGGATCGGCGAATGACTTCACGTAAAGAGGTATGTTCTTATTTTGAAGTGGCTTGATGGTCTTCGGGTGAATCACCTTTGCCCCGTAATAGGTCATCTCAATAGCTTCCCGGTAGGAGAGGCGATCGAGTTTCACCACATCATCAAACTTACGGGGATCAGCCGTTAATACGCCGGGTACGTCCTTCCAAATCGTCATACTATCGGCGTCCATACAAAAAGAAAAGATGGCGGCAGAGTAATCAGAGCCCTCTCGTC